>Ga0272444_10005139_pt1 | contig 11365 bp, 12 predicted proteins | sample SSMForm13_FD_201033 | JGI IMG/M metagenome (GOLD analysis project Ga0272444, IMG submission 201033) | Marine sediment archaeal communities from Little Sippewissett salt marsh, Falmouth, MA, United States - SSM-Form-13 | ecosystem: Environmental > Aquatic > Marine > Wetlands > Sediment ... | reverse complement strand
ACCATCAATCTGCGCATGACGGCCCTCCTTACCAGTTGAAGCGCAATGTCCTCCTGACTGCCAGCGGGCCGGCACCTGCCGCCCGCCTGCCGACCAATGTAACGCCTCGGCCCCTCGCAAAGTCAAGTAGCTTTCCTGCATTCGTGGTTCCATGCGAACGTAGGGGCGCGGCATGCAGGCCGCGCCCGAAGCTACTTGTGCGTGGTGGAAGGCTTCCGGCAGTCTGCCCTCCCGGGTCACGTCTTCAGGCCCACCGCCGCGCGGAAGCGCGCGGGGGCGGCCGCAAGCTCGGCCGAGAATGCGGCCGCCTCTGCAAATGCCGGCAGGAGCTCCAGATAGGCGATGTTCATGAGGCGCTTCCTTTTCAGCAGCGAGTCGGCCGGCCGGTGGCGGTCCCAGTTGGCATCCAGCCGCTCCAGCAGGTCGGCGTCGCGCCCGGCGATTGTGCGTATCAGGTCTTCCGCCGAGCAGGGGCCCGTCTGCCCCCCGGCGGCCTCAGCTACGAGGCGGTCGCGCCAGAAGAGGTGCTCGAGGTACTCGACCGACAGCTCGAGGGCGCGGAAGTCGGCCAGGTTCCGCCGCACCCGCCGGCCGCATTCCAGGAGCTGGCCACGGAGCGTCCCGTAGGCCGGCCCAATCGTCGCCGGCCGGGCGGCGGCCGCCCTCAGGGCCTCCTCGGTGGCCCAGGGGACGGGCAGGCGAGGGGGCAGCCCGTAGCTGCGGGGCGCCGTCTGGTAGAGACCGTCGAAGGCCTCCGCCCAGCCCTCGTCCCACTGCGAGCCGAAATGCCTCTTCACGAAGCGCGGGAACGCCTCCCGCTGCGCCACCTCCCACCCCTCGCTGATGGCCACGGCCGCGTAGGCCAGGCTGTCCCAGACGGAGTCTGAGAGGTAGGCCGTGGGCACCCAGTGGGAGGCGAGTATGCCCAGGTTGCCGGGCTCATCGCAGGTGCGGTATGCCTCGGCGAAGGCGTCCAGGGTGCGAATCTGGTCGGTGCCGATGCGCGGGCCCCACTCGCAGTAGACCACCGCCGGCCCGCCGATGACGCTGTTGCCCGCGTCCAGCACGGTGCGCATGTGCGCCCGCAGCACGTCGGGGTCCCGCTCGGTGTAGCACCAGTCGTGGATGATTATCGAATCGTCCAGCCTGGCGATGGTTGCGGGGTCCGGCTCCACCATGTGGGCGCGCCAGACGATCAGCTTCTTGCCCAGCCCACGGGCGATCCCGCTGAGGCTGTTCAGGTAGTCGGTGAATATCTCAAGGCTGCTCCTGTGCTTCAGCGCCTCGCGCGACAGTGCCGAGCCGCCCCAGTCTATCTCGCCGCAGCCGCCGTGGATGTAGACGGAGGGGAAGACTGATGCCGTTTCCTTGTAGAGGTCCTCCATCAGCTCCAGCGTCCCCGGGTGCACTGGGCAGAGGCCGCCCCAGCCCTTGCCGTCGCGGTTGGTGTCGTCGAGCTCGGCGTGCTCGGGCACCGAGTAGATGCACCGGCTGTGGGAGAGGGACTCGATCTCCGGGATGATTTGGATGCCCCTTTCGGCAGCGTAGGCGACCAGCTCGCCCGCATCCTGATGCGAGAGCGCATCCGGGTAGGTGATGATCTCCGGATGGCTTTCGAAACGGAAGGCGGACCCCTCATCGTCCGTGAGGCGCAGGTGCAGGGCGTTCACGTCCCAATCGACGCAGAAGTCGATGAAGCGCCGGTAGAAGGACATTCGCTCAGGTGTTCGCGCAGCATCGAGCATCAGTCCGCGCAGGGGCAGGACTTCTGGCATATTATGCTCCTGATCTTGTAGGTATCACTTGCCGTCGGCACAGCGGAAGACGGGCGCCCGGCTATTCGAAGTCCCCCTCGAGTATGCCGTCTCCCAGGGGTATATCACGCGCGGCCTTCCGGCCTTCCACCTCCGGCATGTAGCGGGGGTGAAGCCCCTGGCGCTGCTTGCCGGGCCGAAGGATATTGAAGTTGACCCCCTCGGAGAGGGCCTCCCCTTTGCTTATGGCCTTTGTGGCCTGAAGGGCGCGTATGCCGAAGGTGCGCAGCTCCTGTTCGGCCTCGTGCGGCTCCTTGCGGCCGCTGCCGAGCGCTTCCTCCATCTGTCGGATGGCCCGGACCATCTGCTTGAGCTCGTCCGGGGTGATGGCGTAGGCATGGTCGGGGCCGGGGAGGCGGTTGTGAAGCGTGAAGTGCTTCTCAATCGCCGCCGCGCCGAGCGCAACTGCGCCCAGCGGCCCGATGAGTGGCTCGCGGCTGTGGTCGGAGAGCCCGACGGGCACTTTGAAGCGCCGCCGCAGCTCGGGGATCGCCCTCAGGTTCAACGTGGCAAGCGGCGCGGGATACTTCGCCGTGCACTGCAAGAGCATGATCTTCTGCGCGCCGCACTTGTGCATGTGACTGACCGCCCATTCGATCTCCTCCAGCTTCGCCCCGCCGGTTGAGAGGATGATCGGCTTGCCGGTGCTGGCGACAAACTCCAGGAGGCGGATGTGGGAGATCTCGTACGAGGCGATCTTGTGCACTTTCACGTAGGGGTCCACGGCCTTCGCATCGGCGACCGAAAAGGGGCTGGACATGAACCGTATGCCGCACTTGCCGCAGTGGACCGCGAGCTCCGGGATCATCTCGTAGGGCATCACCATGTCCTGGAGGATCTTCAGGATCGGCTCTTTGATGCCTGCGCTCGAGAGGTAGTCGGAATCGCCCGCGTTCTCGACGTAGACCGTCTCCGGGCGGAAGGTCTGGAACTTAACGGCGTCCGCGCCCGCCTCTGCCGCCTCCTCGATCATGGCTCGCGCGGCCGCCAGGTCGCGCGAAGGGGTGCCCATCTTCCAGTTCGAGCCCGCCTCGGCGATCACGAACACAGGTCTCCCGCCGTCCTTGCCCAAAGCTCATCCCTCCCTTTTAGAATGCCTCCGTGCGGCCACACCATTCTATTGAGGCGCTCAGGGGATGGTCAAATCTTCGAGATCGTTCCAGCGGCCGCCCGTGCAGAGGTCCCCACAGGGGCCGTGCCCTTGAAAGCTCCCCCTCCGCAGGCAAGAATGGCAGCCGCGAATCCGAGTCCGCCCCAGGCAAGAAGGATAGAGAGGCCGCCCCATGACCGTCCCACCCGCCTTAAGCGAACCCCAAGAGCTGGCCCTGGACGTTATCCTCGGCCGCCGGCCCGGCCGCATCGGCGTCTTCCAGATCAACCCCATGGAGTGGAGCGCCATCGACCGCCTCGCCGGCGCCCCCGAGGGCACCTACCAGCGCGACCCCGTGCCCACCTATCGCAAGATGCTCGAAAGGAGCGGCTGCTGCCTGCTGGACCAGTGGATCCCCACCAATCCCCTCACGATGGGCAGCGAGGGCTACGAGGCGGACACCGAGCGGGGCGCGACCACGGGCGCCGAGGAGATCGTGCGCGACGGCATCCCAATCCGCGAGCCCGAGGACGCCGTGCGGCACATCGAGGAGGTGGTCCTGCCCCGCGTGCACGAGGCCATCGAGCAGTTCGACGAGGAGGCCACCTGGCGCGCCATCGTCGAGCAGGAGCGCGCGCAGCAGGAGGCGGTAGGCCCACTCATCCTCAAGGCCTCGCACGCTGCCGTCAGCTTCCCGGGGCTGGACTACGGCACCTACGGCTATGTGAACTACTTCAGCGCCTACGCCCTCTACCCCGAGGTGATTGAGAAGCTGTTCCGGCTGCGGGGGGACCTGTCGCTGCTGCACAACCGCGCGGCCGCCCGCGCCTACGCCGAGGGCGCGCTGCCACCCTACTGCCGCCTGGACCACGACATGGCCGACTCGCGCGGCACCCTGGTGGACATCCGCAGCCTGGACCGCATCTGGCTGCCCCACTTCACCCGCTGCATCCGGCCCGTGGTGGAGGCGGGCGTGAAGCTGATCTGGCACTGCGACGGCAACCTGATGCAGATGGTCCCGAGGCTGCTTGAGGCGGGGCTCGCCGGGTTCCAGGGGTTCCAGTACGAGGAGGGCATGGACTACGAGAAGATCTGCCGCATGCGCACGCGGGATGGTGAGGAGCTGCTCATCATAGGCGGGGTGAGCGTGACGCGGACGCTGCCGTTCGGCACGCCCGACGACGTGCGGCGGGAGATGAAGTTCCTAGTTGAGCACGGACCCAGGCGGGGGCTATTTTTGGCCGGGAGCAGCTCAATCACGCCCGGTGTGCCCTGGGAGAATCTAGAAGCCCTGGTGGAAGGCTTCCAGTACTACCGCCAGCACGGCAGAACATAGCGTGCAGTCGATCACAGCGCGAATGTTGGGGCACGGCATGCCGTGCCCGAGTTGGCTTTCGCAATGTGCGCGGTGGCAGTGGGGCGCCTTCAATTTCCTGATCGGTGCGGCTGGCGACTTCCTGTGATTTCTGGCGGTCGAGTTTTGACAAAGCGCGCAGGACTCCGTACGCTACGAGAGACGGGCAGGGGCGTCCGGACGGCATTGCCAAATGGGGAATCCTGAGCTAAGGAGGATGTGGCATGCGCACTGTAATCATTCCGGCTCTGCTGCTGGTGTTGGTGGGCTGCACGTGCTGCTCGAAGTGGACACGGCGAAGGGACGCGCAAATGCGGTCCCGGCCGCAGGACACGCAGGTCAGATACCACATCACAGTGGACCGCGAGCCTTTTCGTCCCGAAGGCAGAGAGATGCCCCTCTGGTGGTATGAAGAGGAACGGCAGCCCCTTGTAGTCAACGGTCAGGAGGTGCCGCGCGATCTGGTTGTCGGGTTTTCTGCCGAAGGGCGATGCTCGTTCTGGTCCAATGTCCTCACTCCACAAGGCCTGGAGGATATGAGGCAGAAGATCCGGAAGAAGATCGCGGAGGCCGCAGATTCCCCCGAAGAGCAGGCCAACTGGGCGCAATTCCTCAAGCGCTATGAAGAGCCGCGCCAGCCATTGTTCATTCGTCCAGACCGGCAGAGCACAGGGACAGCCCTTGTGCAGCTGGCCTCGGGGGAGGTGACAGTCGCAGAGATTCTGCCAGGGGGCGCCTTCATGCAGGCGGATATACTAGAGTACGACCCGACGATGGAGTCAGGGCTCCTGAAGATACACGTTGCCGTAGATCTCGAGCACGGCGGAGCTGCTGAATATTCGGGGACGCTACCGTTCCACGTTGGTGATCCAATCGAACTGAAGAAGTCGGCAGAGTACCAGCTTATGCCGGTTGCGCCTGAAGCACAAAAAACCAGGGCGGCAGATGAAGCCGTGACCGTTGAGCCGGCACCAACCAGTCCGGCGGCAGATGGACCGGATGAAGGGAGTCACTAGAATCCGGCGGGTGGTCCCGTCAGATGATGCCAGGGCATTGGCCGGTGTCGACCCTGTCCACGGGCTTGTCGCCCCGGTAAATCATGCGGAAGCGGCCGGGGAGTGCCGCTTCTATGACCTCTGGACGACGGGGGGCGGCCTTCATGAGGTGGGCGTGCAAGTAGGTAGGCACGAGCTTGTCCAGCTTGCTCGTGAGCAGCATGCGCACAGCGAGGCGGTGGATGTCCCCTTGCGACAAAGCTCCTAGATTGCTGCCTAGATGCGGCCGCCTGCCGGGGTTCCTGAGCCATCCCCTTATCCACTGCCGCTCCAACAGCCTCCGGTCGGGCTTGACGCCCTTGATGTGGAACAGGAGCGGCCCGGCGCTCTGGCTGCCTGCCTGCGCCCTGTGGTTCGTCCTCGCCATTGCGCTGCCGTGCCAGGCGAAGTCGGGGAGCAGCCCCCGGTTCACGTAGAGATGGCAGCGGTCGTAGTGCTTGAGCCTCTGAGTGGTGTGGCTCAGGTCGCCCCACATCTCGCAGAGCTGCAAGAGCACCGCAGGGGCCTTCCCCGAGGCGATCTCGCGAAGCAGGCCGGCATTGTATCCGCAAAGCACGTCGTCGGAATCCAGCCAGAACAGGTGCTCCGAGTCCGTCAGCCCGAGCAGCCGGTTGCGCGCCTCTACCCAGCCGACTTGTGCGCCGCGGTTGCGGTAGTAGTGGACGTGGCCGTGGGCGCAGGCGCAGTCGTAGGCGACATCTGGCGTGGAGTCGCTCGATGCGTCGTCGTAGACGATCACCTCGTCGAAGTGCGGCACTATCGAGTCAAGGCAGAACCCTAGGGCATAATCGTCGTTGTAGACGGGGATGAGCGCTGTAAGATGCATTTGCGATCCTAGTGCCTATGGATGTACGGGGGCATGCTGATAGTCCCGAACAGCTCCTAGGAATGACCGCAGGTCCCCGGGCGTGAGAGGGCGGCCATCACCCATGTCGGCGTTCTCGGCACGGAAACGCCTCAACGTGTCCGGCTTGTTGTAGTAGGCGCTCACGTGCCCCACGCCCTGGCCCCATCGGTAGACGTAGCTCGGGCCGCCGCCCTCGTCGTCCGCGATCTTGTAGAGCCGGCCGGCCCTGTGGAACTTGCCCATCAGCGCCTTAGCTTGGCCGCTGTGGAGGGGCGGATAGCCTCCCAGTGCGAGCGCCTCTTCGCGCCGGAACACCATTGTTCCTTCGAAGACGTTATGGCGCACGCCGCGGAGCTTTCCGGGTCTGTTGGCATTCCCGCCGACCATGAAGTACGCCCCGGCGCTCTTGACGCATCCGTAGGGTCTGGCATGGCGCTCCTTTAGATCAGCATCTAGGCGTCCGAGCAGTGCCTCGACGCTGCGGGTGAGGTGATGGGGCAGGTAGAGGTCGTCGTCGTCCCAGTGGGCCGCAAGGGGGGTCATGGCGGTCTCCAGGAGGGCCTGCCGCTTCTCCCCCAGGTTGGCGAAGCGCCCCTTCGTCTGCCACAGATGTATCCCCTGGCGCAGGGGCCCGCACCCGATTGCAGTGTCGGCATCGTTCAGGATGAGAAGCTGCTTACGTCCCGGGTAGTCCTGCGCCAGGAAGCAGGCGAGGGCGAGGCGCAGGCATCCGAACCGCCCGTAAGTCGGACAGAGGCACGTGACCGCCGGCCAATCGTCTTCAGGTCCCAAGGCAGGCATCCTTCGTTTCCTGCGGATGCTTGTATGCGGCCGCGATTCCCTCGAACGGGCACCTCGCCTCTAGGGCCTCGATTGCACTGAAGCACCTTGTGCGCATGCGCGGGCTGAACTTGCATCGGGTGGTCGTGACATGCCTTATCCACCGGCGGTCCACACCCGATTCCCGGGAGAGCTTGTGGAGGGCTGACACTCTTCGGATTCCGTAGAGGGCCATCACGCGCTCGATCCCCTCCCGCAGCAGCCTCCGCGCGACCGCGCGGGGGCTGGGCCGCAGCGGGGAGACGAACCTGCCCTCCCGGAACGTGAAGCCCGTCACGTAATTGCGCGGCTCCCCATACTTCTGCCGCTGCCGAGCCAACGCGACCGTGTCCTCTTCCCGCGGCGCTGCCAGCAGCGGAACCGTGCCGCGGATGCTGCCCCGGGATAGGACCATGTCGCGCGCTCTGCCCATTACCTGCCCTCCAGGGTGTTTATGTCGTCGCGGATGGCTGCCATCAGGGCGGAGACGTCCGCCGGCTCAAGCGGCTCGCCGGATGGCAGGTCGGTGTTGAGGCGCCGGAACGTCTCGGCATCGGAGAGCGCGGCATTGTGCGCCTTCGGCAGCCTACGCCGGACGAACGTCCTCACGCGCGGGGGCAGATGCCGGTAGCGCCCCGCCCTCTGAAACGCATGCAGCAGCGTGATGCTCTGCCCTACCTGCCTGCGCCCGTAGCCGCCGAGCAGCAGCGCTGGCGTGTGCCTGAATACCATCGTCGCGTCGTTCCCCTGGCTCCACCTGCGCGTCACGCGCCCGCCCTCCATTATCCACACGCGGCTTGCCTTGGTGCAGTCCAGGTCCTCGTCGAGCAGGAACCGGACGCTTCTGGAAAGGTGCTCGGGCAGGTAGATATCGTCGTCGTCCCAGTGGGCAACGATCGGCGCCTCGGCCGCCTCCAGCAGGAACTGGCGCTTGTGGCCCAACGTCGGGAAGCTGGCCCGCGAGTGCAGCGAGAGGACTTCTGGCGGCGTGCGTCCGCCCAGACGCAAGCGTCTAGGACCTTCGTTCAGGATCATGAGCCGCTTCTCGCCGGGGTAGTCCTGGGCCAGGAAGAACGCAAGCGATTCCTTAAGCAGCGAGAACCGCCCGTAGGTCGGGCAGACGCACTCGACGGGTGGCCAACCAGTCATCGCTTCCCTCCTGGGTCGCCCTTGTCACTAGGTTTGCGCGGCAGGCTGTGCGGTTGAGCGGGCGGGCCGGCCCAAGCCGCCGCAGCCACGGGAGCTTCCGTTTGAGGCCCTCAGCCACGCCGTTATGTGCCCTCCGCGCACACCGCAGGCGCCGAGGGTGGCAGTGTGATAGCCCAGGGACTCGAAAAAGTCCGGCTCCAAGTGACTCAAGTGCTCCTGGGCCGGGTTGCCGTCGACCACGCCCTGCCGGTAATGGCCCCACGGTGCGCCCACTAGAAACGCCCGTCGGTAGATGCGGTGCAGGGGCGAGGCGGGCCCCAGGAGCCTGGCGGCCTGCTCACGCCCCACGTGCTCCGGGCCGTGCCACCAGCAGAGCAGGTCGACCATGCCGGGCGAGCCCTCAAAGTCCCGTATGTCGCCGCAGATCACCTCGTCCGTCCGCCACCTGCTGCTCCCTCTGAGCTGCTCGACATATCTAGGAAAGACTTCTAAAACGATCAGCGGCCTGGGCATGAGCGCGTGGAGCTGGAACCTCCTGGCATTCGCTCCCACGTAGAGGCATCCGACCATCTGCCCTAGGTCGGGCAGGGCCGCCAGGGTCTGTCTTTCCCGTGGACCTTTTATCACCGGCTTCTCCAATGCGCCCTCCTCCTAGTGGCTCACTGCGGCGCACCCGCCCCGCCCGCCTTCGCTCCGGCGTCCTCTATGGCAATGCCGAAGATGAGGGCTATGGCCGGCAGGATGACCGCTATGACCTGCGCCTGGTCCAGCCCGAGCCTGAAAAGCTCATTGGCTGCCACCACGGCCATCCCGATCAGTGCCACCCAGAACTTGCGGCTCCTAGCCAGCAGTCTCACCACGCTCACTTGCCTTCCTCCTTCTTCCCTATTGCCTCGCTCCATCGGCTGTCGGCCGCATCGGCCCCGGCGAACAGTGCATTGAGCTGCTCCCAGCTCACGCTTTCGCGCCGCTCGTATGCGTTCATCACTAGCTCGGCCAACCGACCAATCAGACCCAGCAGGATCAGTGCCTCCAGGTCACTACTACTCATCCCCCGCCCTCCTTTCGGCTCCTGTGCGCAAGGCGATGATCCGCGCCATGGCGGCGTTGAACTCCGCGATGGCCCCTTTAGGCGACTCCTGCGCTTGGAGCGCCGCGCGCCAGGCGTCGAGCGCCGCCCTGGCCGCCGCCCGGGCGCTCTCGATCTCGGCCGCCTGCTCGTCGTCGATCAGCCCGGCCCGGCGATACTGCGTGAGCGTGTCCAGCGTGACCGTGTAGAGTTCGACCGAGCCGGCCAGGCCCTGGCGCGGGCTGGCGCAGCTGGCCGCCAGCGCCGCCAGGACCACGAGTGCCACAACCGTTCGTGTTCTCATCTGCATGTTGCTCCCTGTTTCTGGAAGTAGGCGGCCATTGCCTGCACGGCCTTCTCGCGCCGCTCGTAATGGCCCACAGCGAGGCTCTTGGACCGCGCGTCCTCCCTGCCGAGCTGCCTCCACCGGTCGGCGAGTTCCGCCGGGACGAGGTGCCCCCCCGGCATGCCGCGCGAGATCGCCATCGAAACGTAGATGTCGTCCTCGCCCAGGTCCGCCCCCGCCGCGAGCATCGGCACCCGCTCCAGCAGCCGCCTGGGCAGGACCATCAAGCGCCCCTTGATCACGTCCACCCGCCGGTCGGCGGTCGAATGGCCGCTTATGTGCAGGCCGTCCTTGTATCCCTTGCCCTCGATTCGGGCCCAACCGAACGGGCCGACTATGCCGTCGGGGCAGCGTTGCTCTTGGGCCGCGATGGCCGCCTCCAGCACCCTGGGGTCGCTCAGGACGAGGTCATCGTCGATCATGCAGATCCAGTCGGCCCTGGCGTGTCGGGCCAGGTCCCAGCGGGGGGCGCAGTCGAGGTTGCGGCTGGAGCGCACGTAGAGCTCGACCAGGGCGTGGTCGCTGATGCGCCGCGGCCGGCCCTCGCCGTCGGTGACCAGCAGTTCAAGCCCCGAGTTGTCCCAGATCATCGCCCGCACCGGCACCGTCTGCATCGCCAGGCTGTCGAGCACGGCGCCGATGTTCTCCGGGCGCTTGTAGTTCAGGATGATCGCCGTCACGGTCTTCCGGGCATGCAGCTCGATCACCTTGCGCCGCTGCTCATGTCCGGCTGCTCCAGGGGCCTTGCCCGCGCGCTGGTTGAGGAACTCCTCCAGCTTCTTGGGGTTTGCGTCCGCTGACTCCCTGGCAAGCTGCCCCGAGTCGGCGGTGGGGTTCGCGACGATCCCTCCTCTAGGCGCGAGCATCGCCTCCGCAGCGGCCTTGCACTCCCTCTGTAGCTCGCCTCCGATGGTGATGAGGTCGAACCTTTCGTTGCCCTTCACGACCCCAGCAGCGCGCGGGTCCGTCCAGTCCTTCAAGGAACACTGAATCATCCGCACCCCCTCGATGCCCTGGAGCGCCGCAGCCCAGAGCGCGAAGCGGCGGTCGTTCCACTCCATCGCGGTGATCGAGGCGCCGGGGAACCGGCGCTTGAGTTCGAGGGTGGAGTCGCCTGCCCGCCACTGGAAGATGCGCAGCGGCTGCTGGGGACCCCATGCAGAGAGCGGCATCCGCGACATCCAGGCGTGGTCCGGGTGAACGCGCTCGACGCTTGCCTTGTTGCCGCAGAGGTGGGTGAAGATTCGGGCCTCATCCTGCGCGGTCCAGGGCAGCCCCCGGGGCAGTCCCGTGCGCGCTGCCCCGGCCAGGCGGTCGGTCTCCCTCGGCCCCAGGTGCTGGATGCAGAAGGGCCGGATTCGAAGGTCGAAGGTGCCCTTGCTCAGGATCGAAGCGCTGGCGAAGGCCACGTTGCGCCAGTAGTCCCGGTCCAGCCCGGGGAGGTGCCGGGCCCCGCCGTGGGCATACCAGTGGTGGCTATGAAGGTCGCGGCTGACCAGGACGGGGATGCCCAGCAGGAACGCCTTGACGGCGAGGGCCTGCTCGCTGAATCCCCACCGGCCGGCGATGTCTTCCCAGAGCCTCCCGGTGGGGCCCATGAGCTTCCGGATCGTCTCCCTGCTCATGAGGTAGCAGGCGCCCATGGGTGCCGCCACACGCCCCCACTCGCCCTTGGGGCTGTCGTAGGTGCGATACTTGGGCTGTATGCCGTAGGCTGAGTCCCAGTAGAGGTCGCAGCCCCACGCGACGAACTCGTGCTCCTTGCCCGCCTTGGTTGCGTGGCCCTCCGGATACCACCAGCCCTTCGCCTTCGAGCAGATGA
>Ga0272444_10005138_pt1 | contig 11366 bp, 7 predicted proteins | sample SSMForm13_FD_201033 | JGI IMG/M metagenome (GOLD analysis project Ga0272444, IMG submission 201033) | Marine sediment archaeal communities from Little Sippewissett salt marsh, Falmouth, MA, United States - SSM-Form-13 | ecosystem: Environmental > Aquatic > Marine > Wetlands > Sediment ... | reverse complement strand
GGGCAAGGGACATGGCTTTTATTGCCCCAGCGCCTGTTTTTTTGTTATCTTTTACCCTACTCGCATGTTTTTTTATCAACGCGATTTCATCCCGGCTGTAGTTGAAGTGTTTCCCGGGGCCAATTGCCATCATTTTTTCTACTTCTTTTATTTCCTCGGCGGTATAGGCAACACCACCGAATGCCTTGCCCAGGTCTGAAGCCGATGCGTTTTTGATTTCACCAATGGCGAGAATTCCAGGTTCGTCCTTGGCGGTCGCCTGTCGCTGCAGGGTGTTAACTGTTTTTTCCAATGACGCAGGGACCAGGATCGCCATGAGGACATTGAGCTGGTTGGCGCTTTCGTGCTCTGGCCGGGTCATCATCACAATTTTACCGTTTTTCAGTTCCTCGACATGGGCACTCAGCGTACTGGTTTCCACGAATTCCCTGGCCGTAATCGGTGCGGATTGCGCGAAAATGTTCGCCCAAAGAAGAAACACTTGCAGTGGCACGATAATGCCAACACACACGACCGCTTTGATCTTTTGCATGAGTAATCCTTTCGATGTGGCAAGGAGTTTCGTGACTGGAAGGGGTAAAATCGGATTTCACGGTCTATCACGGACACTATAATGGATAAGCTATCACGGATCGCCATCCTATTCAAGCTGATGCCCACCAAAGTCAACCCCAATGCTGCGACATTGGGTTCAAGCTCTGAAAAACGCACAACGTAAGCAAAACGGGGTCGAATAAGCCCCAACACAATTGTTTTCTATCACCCACAGATGATTGATCTGCTGTGGTGCGGTTGCCCATTCGTCTATCCATCAGGTTTTTCTTGACAGCACAAGCAGGGGTTTGATAGGGGTTTTTCAGTTTCTATATACAAAACTTTGGTTTTTAATACCGAACTCATGGCAAAACAGAAAAAAACGACACCCACAGACAAGTATATCGTGCCGGCCGTGGAACAAGCCATGCGTGTGCTGTTTCGTATCGCCCAGAGCGATTCGGCACACATGAACCTGACCCAGATCTGCGAGCAGACCGGAATCCACAAAAGTACAGCCTTCTGCCTGCTGTACACCCTGCGTAAATACGGCATCGTCCAAACGGAAGGCCGTGGCAAGGGATATACGCTTGGCCCGGGACTGATCGGGCTTTCACGCAAATTCCTCGACACACTGAGCGCGCCTCGACTGGCCGACCCGATTCTGGCGGATCTGGCCGGTAAGGCCGGCGTTACTGCCGCCCTGGGACTGATCGCCGATAACAACGTCTTCGTGGCAGCCAAGCATGAAGGCGGGAACCCGCTCGGGCTCACCATGCGTGTGGGGCATCGGTTTCCGCTGACCTACGGCTGTCATGGCAAGGCCATCTGCGCCGTCCTGCCTGAAGCGGAGCTGGATGCGCTGCTTCAGGAAGAGAAACTGTACTTTCATGGAGATCCGTCAGCCTTCGATCGCAAGCGGCTCATGAAAGAAATCGCCCAATGCCGCCGGGACGGATTTGCCGATGACCTGGAAGAGACCATGCCGGGCCTTTATGCTGTCGCCGCACCGGTCATCGGCCCCAACCAGCGGCCGATCGGTTACATTGCGGTTCTGGGACTGGCCTCCGTCGAGGCGGTCCGTCAATACGGCCCGATGGTCGCCGAAGCGGTAAAAGACCTGTCACGGCAGCTGGGGGCACAGATTTAGGATCGGAGATGAAATAAACCCAATAACTACAAAGCGGTACTGGAGGTCATGACATGGTAATTGGAGACGTACTCGCAAGACGCGCGTTTATTACGCCCCATCGTCCGGCATTGGTGTTCCAGGATCAGGAGATGTCCTTCTTCGAATTCGACAGGCGCACCAATCAGACCGCTCACATGCTGTTGGCCCAGGGCGTCAAGCCCGGTGACCGGGTCGGTTTGTTGATGCACAACTGCCCCCAGTTTCTGGAAGTGTTTTTCGCCACCGCCCGCATCGGCGCCGTGCTGGTATCGCTGAACGTCCGTCTGGTCTCGGCCGAACTGGACTTCATCCTGGATGACTGTGAAGTCGGCGGCTTGATCTACGGCCCCGAATTTGAGGACACGGTCGCCGCCTTGACCATGCTGCCCCGGCTCAGCTATCGGATCACAACAGCAAAACCGGCACCCGACGGCTGTCAAAACTATGAAGCCCTGGTATCGTCACAGCCGTCCACGGCGCCGGATATCAAGGTCGCCGAGAGAGATCTGGTGGCCATCATGTACACGTCCGGCACCACCGGCCATCCCAAAGGCGTCATGCTGACCCACCACGCCGTCTATCACGCGGCGCTCAACATGTTGATCGGTCTGGATTACGAATACCCGGACAAGCTTTTGATGCTGGCCCCTTTCTTTCATACCGGTGCCAGCAGTCCCATCGTCGGCCACGTGGTCAAGGGCATCGCCACGGTCATCACCGAGCGCTTCGATCCGGAGGGAACCCTGGCCCTGATCGAGCGGCACCAGATCCGGATCATCCAGGGGGTGACCGCCATGATGCGCATGATCCTGGACGTTCCCAATCCCTCGCGCTTTGATCTGAGTGCCTGGAAAATTGCCGCCCTGCCCGGCTCCCCCCTGCCCTTTTCGCTGATCAAGGCCGCCCATGATCAGTTCGGCGTCCTGTGTCAGAACCTTTGGGGCATGACCGAAATCGCCGGCCCCGGCGCACTGATGAACATCGAGGATATTATGGACAAACCGGAAAGCGCCGGCCGGCCGTACTTCGAGGTCGATCTGAAAATCGTCGATCCGGAAGGCCAGCCCCAGCCTGCCGGTGAGGCCGGAGAACTCGTTGTGCGCTGTCCGCACATGATGACCGGCTATTACAACCGTCCCGATGCCACAAAAGACACCATTGTCGATGGGTGGCTGCACACCGGTGACATGGGCTATCTGGATGAAGACGGCTTCCTGTACATCATCGACCGCCTCAAAGACATGATCGTTTCAGGCGGCGAGAATGTCTACCCGGCTGAAATCGAGAAAGTCCTTCTCCAGTTGCCGGAAATCGATGAAGCCTCGGTGGTGGGAATTCCCGATGACAAGTGGGGAGAAGTTCCCAAGGCCTTTATCGTGTGCAAGCATAACGCGCCGCCGTCCAAGGAGGATATCATCGCTTTTTGCCGCCAGAACCTGGCCGGCTACAAGATTCCCAGGCACATCGAGCAAATCGACGAACTGCCCAAAAACCCGTCCGGCAAGGTATTGAAAAAAGTATTACGCCAGCAGGCGTAAGAGCCTTTTTAAGAAGTATGAACACTTTCATCAAGTACAACCGGCACAAAAAGAGGAGACTATGAGCACACAAGAACAAGAAAAGCAAACCATTCACCTGACTGTGAATGGCAAGGAATATGCCCTTTGCATCGGAGACACCGTGGGCGCGGTGGCCCCGTCCGACACCCTGACCCACACCCTGAGGGAAACGCTGGGCCTGACCGGCACCAAGATCGGCTGCGACCAGGGCTCCTGCGGATCATGCACAGTAATCATGAACGGCAAGCCGATTCTCTCCTGCATGACCCTGACCGTTGAATGCGACGGTGCCCAGGTGACCACCATCGAGGGGCTGGAGGACGCCGCCACTGGAGAATTGCACCCCCTGCAGCAGTCGTTCGTGGACAACAGCGCCTTTCAGTGCGGGTTCTGCACACCGGGCATTCTGATGAGCGCCAAATCACTGATCGATGAAGATCCGCATCCAAGCGTCGATTCCATCAAGGATGCATTGTCCGGTCATTTCTGCCGCTGCATTTCTCACTATGAAGTGATTGAGGCCGTCCGCGAAGCAACCGCAAAGGAAGGCGAGCATGAGTAAAGAATTAAGATTTATCGGTAAAGAAACGCCGCGCAAGGATGCGAGGGATATCGTTACCGGCAAGGCCCAGTATCTGGACGATGTCAAACTTCCCGGGATGCTGTACGGCAAAGTGAAGCGAAGTCCTCACGCCCACGCCAATATCACCCGTATCGATGGTTCGAAAGCCAAAGCACTGACCGGGGTCAGAGCCGTTTTGACCCACAATGACATCCCCCGTTGGGAATGGGGGCTTCCCAAGCATATGCCGGTGTTGGACAACAAAGTACGCTTTGTCGGCGATGCCGTGGCCCTGGTGGCCGCCGACACGCCCGATATCGCCGAGGAGGCCCTGGAACTGATTGACGTGGAATACGAGCCGCTTCCCGCCGTCTATGACGTGGAAGCGGCCATGACCATCGATGCACCGCCGCTTTATTCGCAGTACGCAAACAACACCTACCCCAATGAGGCGCCGGTGTACGAACCTCATCTGCTCCAACACCTGCGTCTGGGAGATGTGGAAAAAGGGTTTGAAGAAGCCGACTTTATCATCGAGGATACCTGCGGGTATGAAATTTTTCCCAATCCCCTGCCCCCCGAACCGCCCGGAGTGATCGCCACCTGGGAAACACCGGGCTGCCTGACGATCTACACCCCCTCCCAATCCATTGCCTTTTTCCGCTTCATCGGCATCCCGTTCATCGACATGGCCGACATGCGCGCCATCAGCACCCAATGCGGTGGCAGCTACGGCACCAAAAACGCCAACCTGACACCGGTGGGCTATGCCGCCCTGCTCGCCAAAAATACCGGCAAGCCGGTCAAGGTTTACTACACCAAGGACGAGCATTTCCACAGCTATTCCATGCGCCTGGGCTCGCGCGTGAAAGCCAAAGTAGGCATGAAAAAAGACGGCACGGTTTCCGCCATCAGCGGCCTATGGATGGTCAATACCGGCTCGGGATCGGAGTCCGGACCGTTCCAGATCGCCGTGGGACTGGGCGAGGTACAGTTGAACCTGCGCTGCGCCAACTGGGACCTGGCGGGCAAGCTGGTGTGTACCAACCGCTCGCCATCAGGGATCGTGCGCGGCTATGGCGGGCAGGAGCTGGAAAGCTCGATCCTGCCGATCATCGGCAGGGCCATGGAAAAAGCTGACATCAATCCGATCGACTTTTTCAAGAAGAACAGCGTCAAACCGGGCGACGGCTATTTCTGGCGCGAGGGCAACTGGTGGACGTACCGCGGCGTCAATTTCAACACGGCCATCGACAAGGGAGCCGAGGCATTCGGCTGGAAAGAGAAATGGCAGGGCTGGGGAAAACCAACGGCCGTCAACGGCACCAAGCGGGTGGGCGTCGGTGTGGGCGTTCACAGCAATGCGGATGTGGGTGAGGATTCATCCGAAGCCACCATCAAACTCACACCGGACGGCCGGGCCGTGCTCTACTGCTGCGTGTCCGAGGCAGGACTGGGCCAGCGTAGCAGCTTGTGCAAAATGGTCGCCGAAGTGCTGGACATGCCCCTTGAGCGGGTCGACATGTCGCCACCGGACACCCATCTCAACCCGTTCGAGTTCGGCCTAATGGGCTCCCGCGGCACCTACGCCGTTGGCTCGGCGGTGATTGCCGCGGCAGAAGATGCCCGCCAGAAGCTGCTTGAAATTGCAGCGCTCAAATTAGACGTCACCGCCGAGCAGTTGGAAACAAAAAACGGCAAGGTTTACATCATCGGCCGTCCCGACAAGAAAGTTCCCTGGCACCGCATCTTGGGGCTCTATCGCACGATTACCGGCAAGGGCCGGTTCGAGCCGGATTACTCGCTGTGCAACTTTTTGATGTCTTTTGTGGAAGTGGAAGTGGACACCGAAACCGGGCAGGTGAGCCTGACCCATGTGGTCAATGCCACGGATGTCGGGCAGATCATCGCCCCCAAAGTTCTCGAAGGCCAGCTCCACGGGGCGTTTGGGTCAGCCGGGCTGGATACCGCCCTGTTTGAGGAGTCGGTTCTGGATGAAGCCAGCGGGCGCATTCTCAACGGCAACATGGTGGATTATAAATGGCGGACCTTCACCGATCTGCCTGAATTTACCAACGTGATTCTGGAAACGCCAATTCCCAGCCATCGCTTCAAGGCCGTCGGGGTGGGTGAAATCGCCACCTCGCCCGGCCCCAGCGCCGTGCTCATGGCGGTTTACAATGCCATCGGCACGCGGATTACGAGTTATCCGGTAACCGCCGATAAAATTCTCAATGCCCTGGGCAAACGATAAAGGGGAAAAAACATGAAAACATTTCAGCACAAGACGGCCACCAGCGTGGCCGACACCCTATCCATCCTTTCCGAATATGGCGAGAATGCCAAATTGATGGCCGGCGGCACGGATCTTCTCGGGCTGCTTAAGAGCAAATCAATGGTCGGCTATCCGGATGTCGTGGTAAACATAAAAGGTATCACCGGCCTGAATGAAATCAAAAAAGACGATCGAGGACTGACCATCGGCGCACTGGCCCGCCTGGCAGATATCGCTGACGCAACGGACGTCAAGGACGCCTGGCCGATTCTCGCTGAAGCCGCGGCCTCGGTGGCCATGCCCCAGATCCGCAATGTCGGCACCCTGGGCGGCAACCTGGCTCAGGAAACCCGTTGCTGGTATTTCCGCTTTCCGGATGCCATTGGCGGACGCATCATGTGCAAGCGCAAAGGCGAGGGCCCGTGCCTGGCCGTAAAAGGCGACAATCGCTATCATGCCATCTTCGGGGGCAAGAAGTGCTTTGCCGTCTGCCCGTCCGACATGGCCGTGGCCCTGGCCGCCCTGGATGCCCAAATCAAAATCAGCGGACCGAAGGGTGAGCGAATGGTCGCCGTGACAGACTTCTATCATCCGCTCGGCAATGCCCTGGCAGCGGATGAAATCATCATTGGGGTGCAGATTCCTCAGCCCACCGACAATAATCGACAGATATTTATCAAGCACCGCGTGCGCGATACCATCGATTTCGCGACGGTCAGCGTGGGCATAGTGGTATCCATGGAGGGTGAAACCGTCGCCGATGCGCGGGTTGTACTGGGCGCCGTGGCCCCCGGGCCGTATCGCGCCATAAAAGCAGAGGACGCCCTGAAAGGCCAACCGATCAACAGCCAAACCGCCGCAGCCGCCGCTGATGCAGCCATCGTTGGCGCGGTGCCCTTGAGCCGCAATGCCTACAAACTCGATATCACCAAAACGCTGGTAAAACGGGCGCTGCTCTTTTAGTGCCTGTTTGAGAAGTCTGGATCAGGCCCGATAGCAAGGCGGAAAGTGGCTTAAAAGCGGAGCATATATGCGATATGTGAGCATTTTGAGACACTTGCAGGCGCCGTTATTGGGCATTATACGGATTTATCAAACAGGCTTTTAAAGGGAGGCGACCATGAGTAGCAATTATCGATATATCGGCAAGGAAACACCACGCAAGGATGCCCAAGACATCGTTACTGGAAAAGCCCAATTTTTTGATGATATCAAGGTTCCCGGGATGCTTTACGGAAAAGTGAAGCGGAGCCCCCATGCCCACGCCAATATCACCCACATCGATGTGTCCCGGGCCAGAGGGTTGACCGGGGTCAGGGCGGTTCTCACCCACGAAGATATTCCCCCCTGGGAATGGGGGATGCCCAAACACATTCCGATCCTGGCCGGCAAAGTACGCTTTGTTGGCGATGCCGTGGCCCTGGTGGCCGCCGACACGCCGGACATCGCCGAGGCCGCCCTGGAGATGATCGATGTAGAATACGAGCCGCTTCCGGCAGTCTTTGATGTGGAAGCGGCCATGGAGATTGATGCGCCGCCGATTTACGCGCAGTTTGCCAATAACACCTATCCCGATGAACCGCCCGCCTTCGAGCCCGAGATGCTGGGCCACATCCAGATCGGCGACACGCAAAAAGGATTTGACGAGGCAGATTTTACCATCGAGGACACCTGCGGGTACGAAATTTTCCCCAATCCCCTGCCGCCCGAACCGCCCGGATTCATCGCCACCTGGGAGACACCGGACTGTCTGACGGTTTACACCCCGTCCCAGAGCATCGCCCAGGTCCGCCTGGTCGGCATGCCTTTTATCGGTATGGCTGACATCCGGGCCATCAGCACCCAGTGCGGCGGCAGCTACGGCACAAAGAACGCCAACCTGACCCCCATGGGATATGCGGCCGTGCTGGCCAAAATCACCGGCAAACCGGTCAAGGTCTATTTTACCAAGGAAGAGCATTTTCACAGCTATTCCATGCGGCTGGGGTCCCGCGTGCGTGCCAAGGTCGGAATCAAAAAGGACGGCACCCTGTCGGCCATCCGTGGCGTATGGATGGTCAACACCGGCTCAGGGTCGGAATCCGGCCCCTTGCAGATCGCCGTGGGACTCGGCGAAGTACAACTGGTCCTTCGCTGCGCCAATTGGGATCTGAAAGGCAAGCTGATCTGTACCAACCGCTCGCCATCGGGCATCGTGCGCGGCTATGGCGGACAGGAACTGGAAAGCTCCATCCTGCCGATCATCGGCCGCGCCATGGAAAAAGCCGACATCGACCCGGTGGACTTTTTCAAGAAGAACAGCGTCAAACCGGGCAACGGTTATTTCTGGCGCGAGGGCCAGTGGTGGACCTATCGGGGCATCGATTTCAACACGGCCATCGACAAGGGGGCCGAGGCCTTCGGCTGGAAAGAGAAGTGGCAGGGCTGGGGCAAACCCACCGCCGTCAACGGCACCAAACGTGTGGGCGTGGGTGTGGGCGTGCACAGCAATGCGGATGTGGGTGAGGACTCCTCCCATGCCACGGTCAAACTCACGGCCGACGGCCGGGCCGTTGTCTACTGCTGCGTGTCCGAGGCCGGGCTGGGGCAACGCAGCAGCCTGTGCAAGATGGCCGCGGAAGTATTGGACCTTCCCCTGGAGCGGGTGACCCTGTCGCCACCGGACACCCAGCTCAATCCCTTCGAACTGGGTCTGGTGGGATCCCGCGGCACCTATGCCGTGGGATCCGCGGTCATCGCCGCCGCGGAAAATGCCCGGCGTAAGCTGCTTGAAATCGCGGCCCATCAATTCAAAAGCACCGCAGACCAACTGGAAACCCAAAACGGGAAGATTTACATGATCGGTCGTCCAGACAAAAAAATTGCCTGGCACCGGATCATGGGCGTCTACAACTCCGTCACCGGTGTGGGGCAATTTGAACCGGATTACTCGCTGTGCAACTTTTTAATGACCTTTGTGGAAGTGGAAGTAGACACCGAGACCGGTCAGGTGGTCCTTACCCAAGTGGTCAATGCCACGGATTGCGGTCAGATCATCGCGCCCAAAGTCCTCGAAGGCCAGCTTCACGGTGCCTTTGGATCAGCCGGGTTGGATACCGCCCTGTTTGAGGAAACCGTCCTCGATGAAACCAGCGGCCGTATGCTCAACGGCAACATGGTGGATTACAAATGGCGAACGTTCACCAATCTACCCGATGTCAAGAATGTGATTCTTGAAACGCCAATACCCAGCCATCGCTTCAAAGCCGTCGGTGTCGGCGAAATTGCCACATCACCCGGCCCCAGCGCCGTGCTCATGGCGGTCTACAATGCCATCGGCACACGGATCACGAGTTATCCGGTGACGGCCGATAAAGTTCTCAATGCTTTTGGGAAAACGATAGAGGGAAAAAAACAAAGCATTAGCGTTTAAGATAATGTTTTTGGCAAGGCCAGAGGGAAGAAGCGGTATAATCAATACCGCGACGACCGATAACGCAGCCCGAAAACATTATCTTGAATGCTATATTCTCCCGGCTGTGGCACATCGCTCTTGTTCACGTCCTGTGCGTGGGTTAGTTTTGCTGCCCAATCGTGGTCTGCCCTATCGGCCCTGAGCCCGTCTTGCCTGGCGCCTCGATGCGTGTTCAATGTCAGGCGGGTCAGGAGGGGAAAATGATCCGAGCCGATTGAGGGCAAGCGGTCAATGAAACGCAAGGTGAAATGCTCACTATGAAAAAGGTGGTCCAGCGGCCAGCGTAAAAAAGGGTAACCGACGTGAAAGGTGTTGAACATCCCCCTGCCGATACGCGGGTCCAACAAGCCGCTGATCTTACGAAACAGGCGAGTTGTTGCGGACCAGGCAACATCGTTGAGATCCCCGGCCACGACTATTGGTTGCTCGCTTCCGGCAACGCTACGCGCCACGACAATCAGTTCGGCGTCTCGCTCCGCCGACTCCGGGTTTTCTGTTGGACTAGGTGGAGCAGGGTGGACAAAATGCACTCGAACCTCGTCCCCCGATCTCATTTTCACCAACGCATGGATGGAGGGGACGTCATCCTCGACCAAAAAACAAATTTCCGGTTCAAGCAAGGGCAAGCGAGAGAAAACGTGCATACCGTATAGGTTATCCAAAGGGCATTTGATGCTGTGAGACATGGGCAAGAGCGTTGCAATCAATAACCCAACCGTACTGAAAACGAGTATTGGCAGCATTGTCATTCCTTACGAACGCCAAATTGTCTATATGCCCAGCCATAGCGTTTGTCGAAAAAGGAGAGGCTGATTTATAATCGGTATTTTCAAAAAATGGCACAGCCAAGCGATTCAATTATGCCGATGCGAGCATTTGTTCTCCCCCATCCACAAGCGCCCGGGTAAGGGCATCAAGGGATTTTGTGGCCACCTGCCAGCAGTGCCAGTAAAGAGCCACGTCCACCATTGCGCCCGGCCGTAGATCGATCAACAGGCCTTGCCGTGCAAGGGGCAGGGCCTGCAGTTCCGGTAACAGCCCGTAGGCCAGACCGGCCGTGATCCAATCGACAAATTTCTCCGACGAGGGCAGGTAATGGCGGGGAAACCGATCTGTGCGGACCTTGAATTCATCTTCCAGAAACCGGTGCAGCAAACGGTCCTTGCGGTTGTAGATCAGCGCCGGCGCTTCATCCACAGCAGCAGCCGTGATCCCTTTCGGAAAATGTCGCCGGGCAAAGTCCGGCGTTGCATAAAGCCGATAGGCCATCCGTCCTAAAGGTGTCATCCGGCATCCCTGCACCGGTGTGGGCCGCGTGCTGATGCATCCGGCAACATCACCATCACGCAGCATTCGATGTGTCTCATCCTGATCATCCATCCGGACGTCCAGAACTATCGGTAGCCCTTGCAGACAGGGGGCAACGGCTGTCATGAACCAGGTGGCCAGACTGTCGGCATTGATTCCGATGGCCAGGGACCGATACCCTGCAGATCCGACGAAGTCCGCCGCTTCGGCCAGTTCCGCCTCCAGCTGCGCCACTTGATGGTAATGTTTGACCAGACGTTTACCGACCGCGGTTGGCCGTGGGGGTGTAGTCCGGGCCAGCAGAATCTGGCCGATCTGGTCTTCCAACAGGCGGACCCGCTGGGAAACAGCACTCTGGGTGAGATTCAAGGCTGTCGCGGCCCGGTCGAACCCGCCTGACTGAATCACCATGGCCAGGGCCTGAAGAAGTTTGTAATCCAGCATAGGCAAATTGAAAATTCCGTCTAAGGCCCAATGAAAGTTACCGAGATTAAGGCTATATT
>Ga0272444_10005136_pt1 | contig 11368 bp, 10 predicted proteins | sample SSMForm13_FD_201033 | JGI IMG/M metagenome (GOLD analysis project Ga0272444, IMG submission 201033) | Marine sediment archaeal communities from Little Sippewissett salt marsh, Falmouth, MA, United States - SSM-Form-13 | ecosystem: Environmental > Aquatic > Marine > Wetlands > Sediment ... | reverse complement strand
CAGCCAAGCGCCAAACACGGCCGCATACCCGTGGGTCGCCCACACCCGCTGGGCGCCGCTTTCCGCCACCACGGCCTTGAGAGCGCTCCAATCGGCATGGTCCGATAGCACGAAACCGCGGTGCACCCCCCGGCGCCGGCGATGGCCGCGGATGCGCATCCAGCCCGAGGCAAAGCCGCGAACCGCGTCCGGAAAGCGCCGCAGCCAGCCGGCATGATCGGCGGAGGGCGGCGCCACCACCAGGGCGCCGCGAAACGCCCGTCGATCGGCCACATCGGCCACCGGCCGGGTATCGGCAAGCCGCACAGCGGCCTCCCGGTAGCAGGCGTTGACGACTTCCACCGCCCCGTGGGTGAAGACATCCCCGTCCTCGCCGCCGATCTGCGCCAGCACCCGCTGGGCCTTGCCCAGGGCGTAGGCGAAAAGCACGCTGGTCCTGCCGTCCGCCCGGTTTTCCCGCCACCACTGCCGGATCTCGGCCATCACGGCTGCCGGCGGGGGCCAGCGGAAAATCGGCAGGCCGAAGGTGCACTCGGTCACCAGGGTGTGGCAGCGGACCGGTTCAAAAGGGGCGCAGGTGGGGTCCGGTTCGGTCTTGAAATCGCCGGTCACCACCCAGATCTCGCCCCCCAGTTCCAGGCGCACCTGGGCCGAGCCCAGAATGTGGCCGGCGGGGTGCAGCGACAGGGTGACCCCGCCCAGGGTCAGCCGCTCACCGTACGCCAGGGTCTGCAGCCGGATCCCCTCCCCCAGGCGGCGGCGCAGAATGCAGGCGCCGGGAGCGGCTGCCAGGTAACTCTGCGAGCCCGGGCGGGCATGGTCGGCGTGGGCGTGGCTGACCACCGCACGCGCCACCGGGCGGCGGGGGTCGATATAAAAATCGCCGGCCGGACAGTAGAGACCGTCGGCCGTCGGTTGCAGCAGGTCCCCGGGGCCGGCGGGTCGGGGTTCATCGTTCATGAACGCCTCGAATTGAATGTGAGGAAAGCATTTTATCCCGCCGCGCAATGTTTTTGCGGCAAGCAACTTTGATGAAACAGTAAAAAGCCAAAAACCAGACGGTTTCGAAAAAAGTTCAAGTTCAAGGCGCGCAAATCTCAGCGGCGTGAGGCGTCCTTAAGGTACGCCGCAGCGACTTCGAGATGCAGCGCAACGCAGAAATTGGGCTTTTTGCGGAACCGTCAACTTTGACGGGTACCACTATGGATAGACCGGGATTTAGTACTCCCATGGGCCTGTGTTCGTTTTCTTGTGCGTACAAGAAAACGAACCAAAACAAACCGCCGGCGGGCCCTGTGGAACTCGCTTGCGCTCGGACTGCCACAGAGCCTTTATCGCCGGCTGCTGCGATGCTCGGCCCGGGACGATGGGAGATAAAACGCCGGCCACAACAGGCAATTGAAATCCCCGTGTGGTCTTCAGAAAACCGCATGTCTGCAAAGATCACCGATTCGGTTTCAAGAGGTCGTTGCGGGATCACGGATGCGGCCCGTCCTTCAACGCGCGAGCCAGAAGGTCGTAGAGCGCTATCAGGTCCTCGCCTGCGGCCGGATCCGGCCCGACAGCGGCCGCAGCCGCGTCGGCAACACCCAGGCGTGCGCACAGCAAGCGGGCCTGGTGCCAGGTGGGCAGCCAGACCAGCCGCTCGGCGATCTTTTCACGGCTGCCGAAAATGGCCACAAAGCGCGGCAGGCTCAGAATGAAATAGATGTTGTGGGGGAAGGGCGACGGCACGCCGATCACCCCCTCGGGGTCCCAGACGAAACAGCCCACGTGGGGCGACCACGGCAGGCCGAGGGCTTTCAAGCGGCGGGCGCTTTCGGCCAACCGGAGGCTGAAGGGAATCGGGGCCAGATTCCGATCGGGATCGAAGGCAACGGGTTCGGCCATGGGCATCCTCTCCATGGCCGGCGTCCAAGGGAGCATCGGTGGTTGATTCCGCCGGCCAAATGGGCTAAAAGTGAATTGCAGCAAACATAAACATAATAGGATTTCCGATCCCGATGGCAAGCCCCTGCCGGGCGGACCGCAGCCCGGCACCCCGAGGGATGCCCATGTGCCCCGACGCCTCCCACCACGATCCCGTGCAGCTGGACGCCCGAACCGTTCTCAACTCCCTTTCGGCGCACATCGCGATCCTCGATGAAAAGGGCTGGATCCTGGAAACCAACCAGGCCTGGAAAAACTTTGCCCAGGTCAACGACTACCAGATCCGCCCAGAGGGGCAGCGGATCAATTACCTGCAGATCTGTGAGGCCGCCAGCGGGGAATCGGCCGACCGCTCGCGTGAGGTGGCCAACGGCATCCGGGCGGTGATCGCCGGGGAGGTCGCCGAATTCGTGATCGACTACCCCTGCCATTCCCCCAGCGCCAAGCGCTGGTTTTATATGCGGGCCATCCGGATGTCGCAAAGCCATCCCCCGCGGGTCGTGGTCAGCCACGAGGACGTCACCCCGCTTAAGCTCGCCGAAGAGGCTCTGATCCTGCGCGAGGCCGAAGTGGAGCGGCGCAAAAAAAGTCTCGAGGAGGCCAATATCGCCCTGAAGGTGCTCCTGGAGCAGCGCGAAAAGGACAAGCGCCGACTGGAGGAGAAGGTCGTCACCAACCTGAAAGAGCAGGTGCTGCCGTTTGTGGAGAAACTGGCCGGCATGCCCCTGGGGCCTAAGGGGCGGGCCTACCTTCAGATCGTCCAGGACCGTCTGGGGGAGATCGTCTCGCCGTTTCTGACCCGCCTGAGCACCGCCAGTATTCTCCTCACCCCCCAGGAAATCCAGGTGGCCGGCCTGGTACGCGACGGCAAGGCCAGCAAGGAGATCGCCGCGGTGCTGAACGTCTCGGAGACCACGGTGCACTTCCACCGCAAGAACCTGCGCAAAAAACTGGGGCTGAGCAACCGGCGCGCCAACTTGCGGGCCCATTTGATGTCCCTGGCAAAACAATAGGTTTAACCCATTATTTCAACCCAAACCCTCCGGCATTGCCAACACTCGGTCTTTTGATCAAGATAGTATTAGACGGTCAACACCATTAAACCGAGAAGGAGGTGCCACCATGATGTGCAACCTGTCCGCCCTCAAATCAGAAGAGCTTCTCAGAATCAACGAACTGGAAAAGGAACTGGGGACGCCCCTGCTGGCCTTCAGTTGCCGCGAGCTCAAGCCGGCTGAGGTTTCCCAGGATCAGCTCGAGAAAATCAAAGCCCTTGAAACCCAGCTGGGAATGTCCCTGGTGGCGGTAAGGGCGTAAGCGGCGCCCAAAGGCCGCCGGTTTGCGGCGGGCGACGGCGGAGCGCCGAATTTCCGGAGTCCCCAATGGTTTCGAAACCCGTTCTGGTCACCGGCGCCACCGGCTATGTCGGCGGCCGCCTGGTGCCCCGTCTGCTGGATGCCGGCTACACCGTCCGGGCGATGGGGCGTTCGCTGGAAAAAATGGCCTGCCGCCCCTGGGGGCATCACCCGCGGGTGACGCTGGTCCAGGGGAACGTGCTCAACCCGGCCGACCTCAAAACGGCCGCCGCGGGCTGCGGGGCGGCCTATTACCTGGTCCACTCCATGGTGGCCCAGAAAAAGCGCTATGTCGACGCCGACCGCAGCGGCGCCCGCAACATGGTGGCCGCCGCGGCCGAAGGCGGCCTGAAGCGCATCATCTACCTGGGCGGGCTGGGCAGCCTGGCGGACGAACGGATCAGCCGGCACCTCAAGTCGCGCCACGAGGTGGGCCAGATCCTGGCTGCGGGGCCGGTGCCGGTGACGGTGTTGCGGGCCGCCATGATCCTGGGCTCGGGCAGCGCCTCATTTGAAATACTGCGCTACCTGACCGAACGCCTGCCGGTGATGATCACCCCCCGCTGGGTGTTTACCCCCTCCCAGCCGATCGCCATCCGCAACGTGCTGGACTACCTGCAGGGGTGCCTGGAGCATCCCCAAACCGCCGGCGAAACCTTCGACATCGGCGGCCCCGACGTGCTCAACTATGCCCAGCTGGTCCAGATCTTCGCCGAGGAGGCCGGCCTGCAGCGCCGCCTGATCATTCCCGTCCCGGTGCTCACACCCGGCCTGAGCGCCCGCTGGATCCACCTGGTGACGCCGGTGCCGGCGGCCATCGCCCAACCGTTGACCGAGGGGCTGAGCGTCCCCACCGTCTGCGAGGACCACCGCATCCGCGATATCGTGCCGGTGGATCTGATCGGCTGCCGGACGGCCATCCGCCTGGCCCTGGAGCGGGTGCGGCAGGAAATGGTCGAAACCTCCTGGAGCGACGCCGGCAGTCTGCACCCGCCCGAGTGGGCGGCCTGCGGCGACGCCCACTACGCCGGCGGGACGATCCTGGAATGCGGCTACCGGGCGCGGTTGCTGGCCTCGGCTGCGGAGGTCTGGCGGCCGGTGAGCCGCATCGGCGGGGCCACCGGCTGGTATTTCGGCGATTCCCTCTGGCGCCTGCGCGGCCTGATCGACCGCCTGGTCGGCGGCATCGGTCTGCGGCGGGGCCGCCGCCACCCCAGCGAACTCAGGGTGGGGGATGCCCTGGACTTCTGGCGGGTCCTGGAGGTCCAGCCGCAGCAGCGGCTGGTGCTGCTGGCGGAGATGAAGCTGCCCGGCGAGGCGCTGTTCGACATCCGCATCACCCCGGCCGGCGAGGGCGCGGTGTGGCTCCATTTTCTGTCGCGCTTCATGCCCCGCGGCATCGGTGGGATTATCTACTGGTACGCGCTCTACCCATTTCACCAGTGGGTTTTCAACGGCATGCTGAAATCCATCGCGGCCGCGGTGGGACGCCCGGTGACCTCCGGCCCCCAGCGCTTCACCCCCAAGCTGCAGGCGGCCTGCCGCCTGCCGTCCGGCAAAGCCCCCGGCCCCCGGCCTTGACACCGGCCCGCCGGGTACTGATAGTTCGGTGACCGCGGGAGACTTGACGCCCGTCGCCTGCCAGTCGGACCGTAAACGAAACTCAGAGGAGGTTGCCATGAATCTGAAAGACTACTTCGAGAACACCAAGGGCCTCGGGGTCCTCTCCACCGCCGACAGCGACGGCAAGGTCGATGCCGCGATCTACGCCCGGCCCCATATCCTGGAAGACGGCTCCTGGGCCTTCATTATGCGGGAGCGTCTGACCCATCACAACCTGCAGTCCAACCCCCACGCCGCGTTTCTGTTCAAAGAGGACGGCCCCGGCTATCAGGGCAAGCGCTTTTTTCTGACCAAGACGCGCGAAGAGGAGGACAGCGAGCTGTTGCAGACCCTGCGCAGGCGCCAGTACCCGGGAGACGAGAATGCCACCCGCTTTCTGGTGGTCTTCAAGGTCGCCCAAGAGCTGCCGCTGGTGGGCGCCCCCAAGTGAGCCCAGACGACGGCTGGGACTCCCCGTCCGCCACCCCAGCGACCCTACGGAAAAGCGGCACGCACGCCAGCTCCCAGATCCGCGCCCTGCTGAAAACGCTGTTCGACGAACAACGCCTGGCGGTTCTGGCCACCCACCAGGACGGTCAGCCGTATGCCACCCTGGTGGCCTTTGGCGCCGACGAGGACCTGGCCACCCTGTACTTCGCCACCCCCCGGGCCACCCGCAAGTTCGCCAACCTGAGCGCCGACCCGCGGGTGGCCTTGCTGGTCAACAACAGCGCCAATCAACCCGAGGACATCCACCGCGCCATGGCCGCCACCGCCACCGGTCGGGCCGTGGAACTGGAGGGTCCCAAACGCGCCGCCTACCAGGCGCGCTACATTGCCCGCCACCCGCACCTCGAGGAGTTCGTGCGCTCACCGTCCTGCGCCCTGATCGCGGTCGCGGTGAAACGCTACGTGCTGGTGCGCAGATTTCAAACGGTGCTGGAACTGCGAATATCGCCATGAACACGAAATGGATCGTTCCCCTGGAAGCGGCGGGCCCCAGGGACCGCCCCCGCATCGGCGGCAAGGGCTATGCCCTTTACCGACTGCTCTCGGGCGGGTTTAGGGTCCCGGAGGCGGTGTGCGTCACAACGGCCCTCTACCGGGCCTACCTGCGCCGGACCGGGATCGGGGAGCGGATCCTGATGGAGCTCAACCGCAAGCAGTTCAAGGATCTGCGCTGGGAGGAGATCTGGGACAGCGCCCTCAGGATCCGCAGCCTGTTTCTGCGCAAGGAGCTGCCGCAAGCCTTGGAAGGCCCCGTCAAAAAGGCGCTGCACGCCCGTTTCGGGGATTCGCCGGTGGCGGTGCGCTCCTCCGCGCCGGAGGAGGACGCGGCGGCGGTCTCTTTTGCGGGCCTGCACGAGTCGTTTTTGAACGTCTGCGGGGCCGAGGCCATCATCGATAGCATCCGCAAGGTCTGGGCCTCGCTGTGGTCGGACGCGGCCCTGCTCTACCGCCAGGAACTCAAGCTCGGGGTGGACAAAAGCGCCATGGCCGTCTTGGTCCAGCAGCTGGTCACCGGGCGCGCATCGGGGGTGGCCTTCAGCCACAACCCGGTCAACCCCGCCCAGGGGGTGGTGGAGGCGGTCCACGGCCTCAACCAGGGGCTGGTGGACGGTGCGGTCGCACCCGACCGCTGGCTGATCGACCGGCAGCGGCGCCGGATCGTCGGCCACACGGCGGCGGAGCGGCGACAGTGGGCCGTCGCCGACCCCTCGGGGGTGCGCCTGGAGGCGCTGCCCTCGGCGCTGCAGTCCAAGACGCCCCTGGACGATGCGGAGGTGCGGCAAGTTTTCGACCTGGCGCTGGCCGCCCAAGACCATTTCGGCTCCCCCCAGGACGTGGAGTGGACCTTCGCAGAGCGCAAGCTCCACCTGCTGCAGTCACGGCCGATCACCAGCGGCCGGGAGGCCGCCGAGGGCGACCAGCGCGGCTGGTACCTCAGTCTCAAGCGCAGCTTCGAGAACCTCAAAGAGCTGCGCGACCGCATTGAAAATGAACTCATCCCCGCCATGTTAGCCGCCGCCGATGAGCTGGTGGCGCTGGATCCCGGCCGGCTGGACGACGCCGCCCTGGCCGCTGAAATCCGCCGCCGCAGCGAGATCAACAGCCACTGGGTCAGCGTCTACTGGGCGGAGTTCATCCCCTACGCCCACGGGGTGCGCCTCTTCGGGCAGGTCTACAACGACAGCGTGCACCCCGAAGACCCGTATGAGTTTCTGACCCTGCTGGGCCAGACGCCCATGGCCGGCCTGGAGCGCAACCGGCTGATCGACGAAATGGCCGCCCTGGTGCGCGCGACCCCCGGCATGGCCGCCGCCCTGCAGGCCGGCGAGCCGCCGGCGGCGCCCCTGGCGGCCAAGCTGGCCGCCTTTATCGATCGCTTCGGCGACCTCTCCTGCCCCGCCAGCGGGGCGCGCCACTGCACCGAGCGCCCCGAGACCCTGATCAACGTGATCCTACAGCTGGCCGCCCACCCCCCCAGCCACCCGCAGGCCGCTCCAGGGGCCCGCGCCGAGGACCTCAAAGTCGCGTTTTTGGCGCGTTTCAGCGGGGCAGAGCGCCGCCGGGCCGAAGAGATGCTGGATCTGGCGCGCTCCAGCTACCAGCTGCGCGACGACGACAACATCCATTTAGGCCGGATCGAAGCCCGGCTGACCGCCGCCCTGCAGGAAGCCCGGCGCCGGCTGGCGCCGCGCATCCCGGATGACGCCGCCGAGATCGACCCCTCAGAGCTGCTCCTGGCCCTGGAAAACCCCGCCCACCAGCTTCGGGCGCAACCTCTCGCCGCCAAGGCGACCGCTCCCGCCCCGGTGCGCACCCTGCGCGCCCGCCAGCTGGTGGGCCAGCCGGCCGGCCCGGGGATTGCGCGCGGTCCCGCACGGGTGATCCTGACCCCCGCCGACCTGGCCGCCTTTGAGGCCGGCGAGATTCTGGTCTGCGACGCGGTGGACCCCAACATGACCTTTTTCGCGCCCCTTTCGGCCGGCGTGGTGGAGCGCCGCGGCGGCATGTTGATCCACGGCGCCATCATCGCCCGCGAATACGGCCTGCCCTGCGTGACCGGGGTCCCCGATGCCACCGGCCTGATCGAAACCGGCGACGATCTGACCGTGGACGGCTTTCTGGGGATCGTGACCGTCGCCACCGGGCGGCTCTGAAGGCCGTGGTCCTCAAAAACGGCGCCACCCGGAGGCTCCCTGGGCGGCCGCATCTCCCCGAGGTAAAGAACGAGCGCCCGGAGGTTGCACATCCCGGCGGGGCATGCTATGGTGCCAAAGTTTCGCACCGCAGGAAAACTACCATGAGCGTTCCTTTTAAAATCGGCGTCAGCTCCTGTCTGCTGGGCAACCCGGTCCGCTGGAACGGCGGCCACAAGCGCGACAGCTTCATCGTGGACACCCTGGGAGAGTTCGTGGAGTTCGTGCCGGTCTGCCCGGAGGTGGAGTGCGGCCTGGGGACACCGCGCGAGACCCTGCGGCTGGTGGGCGACCCCGAAAACCCACGGCTGGTCACCACCCGCAGCAACATCGACCACACCGAACGCATGCAGCAGTGGGCCGCAGCCCGGCTGGACGAGCTGGCCCAGGAGGATCTCTGCGGCTTCATCTTCAAGAAGGACTCCCCCAGCAGCGGCATGTCACGAGTCAAGGTCTACACCCCCAAGGGTATGCCCCACAAGACCGGGGTCGGCCTTTTCGCCCGGGCTTTCATGCAGCGCTTCCCGCTGGTGCCGGTGGAAGAGGAGGGGCGGCTGCACGACCCCAAGCTGCGCGAAAATTTCATCGAACAGATCTTCGCCCTCAAACGCTGGCGCGACAGCCTGGCCGAAGGCCGCAGCCTCGGCCGGCTGGTGGCCTTTCACACCCAGCACAAACTGCTGCTGCTGAGCCACAGCGAAGCCCACTACCGCGACATGGGCAAACTCGTGGCGGCCGGCAAGACCCATCCTTTGGACGTGCTTTACCGCCGCTACGAGGAGCTTCTGGTCGCCGCCCTGAGCCTGAAACCCACCTACCGCAAGAACACCAATGTCATGCTGCACCTGTTGGGCTATTTCAAGCAGCAGTTGTCGGCGGATGAAAAGCAGGAGCTTCTGGAACTCATCGACCAGTACCGGGCGGGCTACATCCCCCTGATCGTACCGGTCACGCTGATCAACCACTACGTACGCAAATACGACCAGCCGTACCTCAAGACCCAGACGTACCTCAACCCCCACCCGCTGTCGCTTAAACTCCGCAATCATGCCTGATGGTGGGCGGGGTCGATTTATCGCCGGCATTTCCTGAGTCAGCCATGCGGCGGCAGCGCAAATTTACTTTCGCATGACTTGACAACCACCTATTTGAGGTTAGATTAGATTTCAAGTTTGACTCGCTGAAGAGTATGATCGACTTAGGCCTGTCACGGCCCGAATCAGAAAAAAGATTCGGATGACCGAATGGTCTCAAGTCCCCACCCAAACCCGATGGCTGAAGAGGAGGAAAGATCATGGATGTAAAAGATTACTGCAGCGGACTGGAAATGGAAATGACAGCTTGGAAGGCGAAGCTTTACGATTTGGCCCAAAAAGTTGATCGCCTGGGTTCCAAGGAAAAGGAAAAGGCGCTTGCCAACATGCAGGATCTCAACATCCTGCTGGCCGAGATGAGCGATCGGGTGCAGCAGCTCAAGACCGAATGCCCGTCCGACTGGGGCACGGAAAAGAAGCAGATCGAGCAGGCCAGCGTCGACATGCGCTCCAAGTTTGAGTCCACGATGGATTACATCGGCTCCGCGGCACCGGTTTCCATTCCCGGCTAGGCCAAACCTTAAGCGCTTAAAGCCACGCGGTTTGCCGCTGGCGGTAGGGCGAGCTAAAGCGTAAAATCGTACCAAGGATTACTTAAAGGGCAGCAGGGTTCCAACCCGGCTGCCCTCTTTTGTATTGGGTTGAAATGCCCCCCCAAAGATGATAACCAATCCCCTGTTCGCTCAGTCTGCCGAACGGCGCCCAACGGGCGGCTGCGACCCAACGCCCCGCGACACCCCCCACCCGGGAGATTGAATCTCAGCCACACCGTACGTGCGGCCCCATCACAGGTCAGCAATGATTGCCATCAGGCTCAAAAAAGGCTATTCGCTCAAAATCGCAGGGGCGCCATCCGCGGCCCTGGACGTTCTGCCGGCCCCGTCGCGGGTGGCCTCCGTCCCCAGCCAGCTGCCCTTTGTCAAGCCGCGCCTCAAGGTCAAGGAAGGCGATGCGCTGGCGCTGGGCGCCGTCCTGTTCGAGGACAAGCGCAACCCCGAGGTCAAATTCCTCTCACCGGGCGGCGGCCGGGTGGCGGCGGTCAACTTCGGCGAACGCCGGGTGATCCGGGAGATCGTCATCGACCTGGACTCCGAGGAGGACCATGTCGCATTCGAAACGATCTCAGCGGCCGACCTCAAGCGCATCGAACGCGATCGGCTGGTGGCGCTGCTACTGAAAGGCGGCCTCTGGCCGCTGCTCAGGTCCCTGCCCTTTCGCGACATGCCCCGACCGGATGAACTGCCGCCGGCCGTCTACGTCCAGGTCGGCAGCACCGAGCCCTTCCAGCCGCAGCCCGCCGTCTACCTGCAGGGGAACGAAGCGCGCCTGCGCTTTGGCCTGGCGGTGCTGGACCGACTGGCCGAGGGGCGGGTGTTTGTCGCGGCCGCGGCCACCGATACGGAGATTCTCAAAACCTTCGCCGATGTCCTCACCCACACCTACGCCGGCAATTACCCGGCCCACGACCCGGGAGTCCTGGTGTACCAGAGCCGCACGGAGCCGACCGCCAACCGCAGCTGGTACATCGACGCCCAGGACCTGCTGCTTATGGCCGAACTGCTCCAGACCGGCCGCTACCCCACCGCCCGGACCGTCGTCCTGGCGGGCAGCCAGGCCGAGTCGCCGCAGCATTTTCGGGCCCGCCTGGGAATCCCCCTGGCCGACCTGGCCGCGGGACGCACCCGGGCGGGCGACACCCGCTTTGTCAACGGCGGGATTCTGACCGGCCATGCCACAACCGCCGAGGGCTACCTGGGGTTTTTTGAAAAGGCGCTGCACCTGCTGCCCGAAGGCCACGAGAGCGGCGCATTCCTGGGCTTCGTGCGGCCGGGCTTCAAGCGCCCGAGCTACTCACGGACCTTTCTCTCGGCCGTAAACCCCGCCGATCTCACCATGGACTGCAACCGCAACGGCGGGCTGCGGGCCTGCATCGCCTGCAACTACTGCCCCGCGGTCTGCCCGGTGGAGATCCTGCCCCAGCTTACCTACAAGAGCATCCTGGCGGAAGAGGTCGAGGAGTACCTGGCCCACGGGCTGCTGGACTGCGTCGAGTGCGGACTGTGCAGCTACGTCTGCCCGTCAAAAATCGAACTGCTGGAGACCCTGAAAGGCGCTAAGGCGTCCTACTATCGGGACCAGGGCTGACGGAGGGACGCAGGAGACCATGAAAATCGTCAAAGAGTTT
>Ga0272444_10005134_pt1 | contig 11370 bp, 7 predicted proteins | sample SSMForm13_FD_201033 | JGI IMG/M metagenome (GOLD analysis project Ga0272444, IMG submission 201033) | Marine sediment archaeal communities from Little Sippewissett salt marsh, Falmouth, MA, United States - SSM-Form-13 | ecosystem: Environmental > Aquatic > Marine > Wetlands > Sediment ... | reverse complement strand
GATTATACTTTCTCAGACAATGAGATATAATATAATTAGTGCCCATCCACGAAGCTTTGTCCCATCAATGGGGACAGGGGTCAGTTTCCAATTCAGAAATGAGCATTTTTTGCTCTGAGCAAGGCCGCACAAGGGTTGACGCCGAGGCGTACTTTTCGTACGTCGCAGGCGAAAACCCGCGGAGAACGCCGCTCAGGGGGAAAAGGGCCATTTATGGATGGAAACTAAGTAACAGCGGAAGGAACGAGACATAGTGACCAATCCAGAGTCTTCAATCAGGATTCTCGGTTTTTGCTGCCAAAATGCTATCGCCGGAGAAGAAGACCTGGCCGGAGAGGGACGGATGTCCTTTGAACCAACTGTGAAGATCGTTCAGATTCCCTGCAGCAGCAAGGTGGATACCCTGCCCATCATCAAGGCCTTTGAAGCAGGCGCTGACGGCATTTTCGTTCTGGGGTGCCCGGATGCACACTGCCATCTTTTGGATGGCAACCTCAGGGCCCGGAAGGTTGTCAATTACACCAAGGGCTTGTTGGAAGAGATCGGCATGGAAGGCAACCGCTTGGAAATGTTTCAACTGGGGACTTCCGAATGGCAGCACTTCGGAGATGTTGCTCGGGCCATGACCGAGAGAATCCAAGAGCTTGGTAAAGCGAAATAGAATTTATGCCCAAGAAATATCATATTCATACAGAGACAGTGCCACCTAGATTTGTTCCCATAGAAAAGGGCACGATTCTGGATTGGGAAGGCGGGTGCCTTCGCTGCTTCAAGTGTGTGAAGCGAAAATGTATCTTTGGCGCCTTCAACAAACGGACATTCGACGTCAAACAGCTTTCTGACACCATTGATAACATATGCAGGAACTGTCTCCGATGCGTCCAAATGTGCCCCGGACAAATCATTACCAAGACGATCAACCCCGAATACGAAGCCCTAGGCGATGATTACTGGACCCCGGACATTATATCCCGACAGTGGTACCAGGCAGAGACCGGGAGCATTCCCGTATCTGGGGCGGGTTATCCAGGACCGTTTTCCGGTCCCGGATTCGACGACATGTGGACCGACATGTCTGAAATTGTCCGCCCCACGCGAGACGGAATCCACGGTCGCGAATACATAAATACCATGGTGAGCCTGGGGAGAAAACCCGTATCCCTCGCAATCGATGAAACAGGGGAACCGCGGGTTGAGACCCTCAGGGAAGTTGAAATTCCTATTCCCATGATGTTCGGCACACTCCCCTTTGGGAGCCTCAGCCTGGACGTCTATCTTGCCATGGCACGGGCGGCGGCGGAACTGGACACGCTGATTGAGATCCCGGCCGAGGCCTGGGACAAGGAGCTTGAGGCATATTCTGCCCACACCGTGCCGGTGCTTTCACTGGAACAGGTAAAGACCCATAGGCATCTCATTGGAAAGACCCGGGTTGTCGAAATGATAGACTCAGATGGTTTTGAGGAGGTCTTGGAGCAGTTGAGGGAAGATAATCCTGACACCCTGGTGATGGCAAAAGCGCCTCTTGGGGAAAACTGCATCCAACGTTGTCATAAGCTGGCAGAAGCTGGAGCCGACATCATCCATGTCTTTGCTGATCGCAATGGGAACGTGAATGGTGGGGACAGATCCTGGTTTGTTAAAGACGCTTTACGAAAGGTACACAATCACCTGGTGGATTTGGGCATTAGAGACAGTGTAACGATTGTTGCCAGCGGCGGAATTGCCATGGCCGAGCACGTGGCCAAGGCCATCATATGCGGCGCAGACGCCGTGGCCGTCGACGTTCCTCTTCTTTTGGCTGTTGAATGTCGCATTTGCCTGAGATGCCAGCAGGGTCTTTCCTGCCCTGTCGAAATCGAAAACGTCCATCCCGAATGGGGCAAGACGCGTATCCTGAATCTCATAGGCGCCTGGCGGAACCAGATATTGGAGGTTCTCGGGGCCATGGGGCTCCGGGAAATCAGACGTTTAAGGGGAGAAGTGGGACGTGCCATGTTCTTTGACGATCTGGAAGAACAAACCTTTGGCAAATTTTTCGGGAAACGGATTAACGCCGGCAAAGAGGAAGCCCGTTTATGAAGGCTGAGGCCTACAAGATAGATCCTACAGCAATCCATGCGCTGCCCAGAATCGTTAGGACACCTGACCGGTTCAGGAATGCTATCGGCAAGTACAGGCTCAGGCGGAGCAATGCCTGTGTGGCGTGCGGAAAATGCGCTGAAGTGTGCCCTTGCGGCGTACACAAAAAAAAGCTCAAGAAGATGGCGACACCCAAGCACTACCTGTGTGTCGGGTTTGGCTGCAACAAATGCGTGGAAGAGTGCCCGGAAAAGGCACTCTCACTGGAGTTGAATCCTGTAACCAAGGTGATTGGAGACAGCAGGTGGACGCCCGATCTTCTGATCAGCACATGGTATATGGCTGAGACAGGCCAGATTCCCCCTGGAGGCGTTGAATACAAGACGGGCGACTCGGGGGGGGGATTTGACAGGCTTCGATTTAATTTCTTGAAGGAGCCGTCCCAGGACCTGGATATGGAGAAGTTTTCCACCAGGATTCCTCTCAACAGGGCGGACGACGGACGTCATGATGTTCAAATAGGCCTACCCGTTTATGGGGGCGGGATGTCTTACGGGTCTATCAGCCTGACCACCATGGTTTCGCGGGCCCGGGCATGGCAGGCGTGGGATTCCTTTACGTGTACCGGAGAGGGCGGATATCCCGAGGCGCTCCACCCCTATGACGACCATGTGATCACTCAGGTGGCAACCGGACTTTTTGGTGTTCGAGAGGAAACAATACAACGGGTAAGAATCATTGAATTCAAATACGCCCAGGGGGCCAAGCCGGGTCTTGGCGGGCACCTATTGGGAGACAAGGTAACCCCTGAAGTGGCCAAAATGAGGGAGGCGGTCACCGGGAGTTCGCTTTTCTCTCCCTTTCCCTTCCACAGTGTTTATTCTGTGGAGGATCACAAGAAGCATATCGACTGGATCAAGGAGATCAACCCAAAGGCACTGGTGTCCGTGAAGGTCTCCACGCCCACAGATGTAGACATGGTGGCTGTGGGGAGTTACTACGCCGGCGCTCATATCATTCACCTTGACGGCAGTTACGGGGGCACAGGGGCAGCCCCTGAAATCGCAAAGAAGAATATCGCCATGCCCATTGAATACGCCATCGTAAAGGTCCACAACTTTTTGAAGGAGGAGGGGGTTCGGGACAAGATGACGGTCATTGCCAGTGGCGGCATCAGAACGGCCTATGACGTGGCCAAAGCCATCGCCCTTGGGGCTGACGGTGTGGTGACAGGCACGTCAGAGATGGTCGCCCTCGGATGTATCCGCTGCAAGAACTGTGAGAGCGGGCGGGGATGTACCCGGGGTATTGCTACAACAGACCCTGAACTCTCAGAACTCATGACGCTGGATTGGGCCACACAACGGTTGATCAACATGTTTGCCGCATGGCGCGTTCAGTTGGTGGAGATACTCGACAGACTGGGAATGACAGACATCCGTGAGTTAGTTGGAAGGACAGACTGCCTCACCCATCTTGACTATGAGGCATCAGAAAACAGTGCTTAGAAGAATGAAGCCGTCTTTTGCAGACAGGATTTTGCAGGCTCGCAGAAGCCTCTACACCAACCCTCCACCCCGGCAATACAAGGACGCCGAGGAAGGGGGTTGTGGCGTCACAGGCTTTGCGTGCTCTATTCCTGTGGGGGGCAAACACATTTTTGAACCCTCTCGTCTCATGCACAATCGGGGGAACGGAAAAGGCGGGGGAATTGCCGCCGCCGGGCTCGTCGCCGAGGACCTGGGCGTGTCCCAAGAAGTCCTGGACGATTACTACCTGATTCATGTGGCACTCCTGGATCCCACCGTGCGGCAGAGCATGGAAGAGCAATTCATCTCGCCTCACATGGAGGTGGCTGCAGACCACCAGCTTCCAACGGTCGATGACTACAGGGACATTGAGGGCCTCGAGATCAGGCCCCCTGATGTTTGGCGTTACTGCGTCAGGATAAAACCTGATATCCTGGCTGCTTTTGCTGAAAAGAACAAGCTGGAGGACATGGCTCCCCGCAAGGTGGAAGATGAATTCATCTGGCAGAACACGGTGGCGCTCAACCGGGCCTGTTATGACACACTGGGTGACAAGAAGGCTTTTGTCCTCTCCCATGGTCGCAACATGATGATTCTGAAGATTGTGGGATATGCGGAACAGGTCGCACAGTACTACAAATTAGACGATGTGAAGGCGCATGTGTGGATAGCCCACCAACGGTACCCTACAAAAGGACGGGTGTGGCATCCGGCTGGAGCGCATCCATTCATGGGCTTGGACGAGGCCCTGGTGCACAACGGGGACTTTGCCAACTACTTCTCCGTTGCAGAGTATTTGAGGCAGAAGAATATCTATCCGCACTTTCACACAGACACGGAAGTCAGTGTGCTGGTGTTTGACCTTCTCAACCGGATTTACGGCTATCCATTGGAGTATATTATTGAATCCCTTGCCCCAACCACAGAGATGGATTTTGACCAGCTTCCTGAAGACAAGCAGAAGATCTATCACCTGCTGCAGGGGATGCACATTCACGGATCGCCGGACGGCCCGTGGTTTTTCATCATTGCCCGCAACAATTATTATGAGAAGCAATTTCAGTTGATCGGCATAACGGATACCGCCATGCTGCGGCCGCAGGTTTTTGCTTTTCACGATGGCGAGGTTCAGGTCGGCCTCATATGCTCTGAAAAGCAGGCCATTGACGCTACGCTGGTAAGCCTTTCAGAAGAAGACAACCGTATCTGCTCTGTGGCTGACAAGTACTGGAACGCCAGGGGAGGAAGCCATGCAGACGGAGGGGCCTTTGTCTTCACCATTAGTGACGACCCTGAAAAGGCCGGGCAAAAACGCATGGTGTGCACCGACAAGTTCGGAGGGGAAGTTAACATCCCTCCGCACCAGCAGGCTTGTGACATGAGCCTGAGCATCAAGACGCCCGACACGTCGGGCGAACTTGAACCCGCCATCACAGGACATCTCAGCCGGGGTGATTCAAAAGGTCTTTACGCCTTCCTTAAGGAAAAGATCTACCCCATGGATTTTGATGTGCTTCGCTGGTGCTGCCAGGCCATATCGGAAGGCGCGCGGGAGGGTGATAAGCAGAGAAAATCGGCCATCGAGGCCCTTACCCTGTTGAACGACCTGCGGGATCCAACTTTTAGCCTGAAAAGGAGTTCTATCCTGCGCATTGTGAGGACAGCGTTGAAAGAGATCTTCGGGGCTGTCTCGCCCATCGGTTCTGATGACGAGAGCGCGTTTCGTTTGATCACCTGGGATACGAGGGGCAACCTTGTCGGGCCCGAAGGAAAACAGACCACCCTTGTGCTGAATGCTGAGGGCTTCCCTGCGGAGGGGGATGACTGCGATGCCAGGCTGGTCTGCAAAGCCTTTGCCTTGGGGTGGAAACAGTTCATTTGCTATGGCTACCGAGGGCAACGTTTTCTCGGTTGCGGGCTGGGTCCAAAGACAGATGATGTGAGAATAGATGTGTACGGCAGCTCGGGCGATTACCTGGCTTCAGGTATTGACGGGATCACGCTCAGTGTCCATGGAAACGCTCAGGATCAGCTGGGCCAAATCCTAAAATCCGGAAAGCTGGTTATCTACGGCGATGTGGGGCAAACTTTCATGTACGGTGCCAAGGGAGGAGAAGTGTATGTCATGGGAAATGCTGCCGGCCGTCCTCTCATCAACGCCGTAGGCCGCCCAAGGGTTGTGATCAACGGAACCTCCCTTGACTACCTGGCAGAATCTTTTATGGCGGGTGATGTTTTTAAGGGCGGCGGATTTGTCATTCTGAATGGCATTGAATTTGACAATGAAGGCGATGTGCAGCCACAGGCGACGCCGTATCCAGGGTCAAATCTTTTTTCCCTGGCCTCGGGGGGGGCCATATACATCCGTGACCCTCACGGGGTTTTGGTGGAAGAACAATTGAACGGGGGGGCCTTTGGAGAGCTTACCAAAGAGGACTGGCGACTCATATTGCCTTATCTAAAGGAGAATGAGCGCCTCTTTGATATCTCTATAGAGGAGGATCTCCTCACAGTTGACGGAGAGAAGAAGGCGCCTGAGGAGGTCTACAGGAAGATCTCGGCTCTCAAGGTGAAAGCCCTGGCCAAGTCCATGGTTGTCGAGTGACCAGGACTATTTCGGACACGAGTGAACGATGAAAAAAGAGAATGAAATAACCGGAATCGAATCGGGTTATGCAAGAGACGTGGCCTCGGCAAGTCATGTCGATCTTTATGCCTGCTATCAATGTCAGAAGTGCACTAATGGGTGCCCGGTCACCTTTGCCATGGACTATGCCCCCCACCAGATCATTAGAATGGTTCAACTCGGGCTTGCTGAAGAAATCTCCACTGCGAACACGGCCTGGGTGTGTGCTTCTTGTGAAACTTGTTTCACCCGGTGTCCCCAGCAAATAGATATCCCCAAGCTGATGGACCACATCAAACAAAGGGTTGTGGGCCAGGGAGACAAACCCGCAGAGGCGGTTGTGGCCGCCTTCCACGAAGCGTTCCTGGACAACATCAAACGATTTGGCCGGATCAACGAAACCGCTCTCATGGCCGTGTTTCAGCTGAAAAGCGCAAAGGCAGGAAAAGGCCTCGATCCCAAAGAGGCGATGAGGAACCTGAAGCTCGGCCTGGCCATGCTGAAGCGTGGCCGCCTCGGGCTTGTCCCGAAGAAAACCGGGGGGAAGCAGGCTGTGAGGAAACTTTTCTCGGGAAAAGATCAGCAGATTGGATCGATCACTCTGGACGCTGAGTAAAAGAATGCATATGGATGTAACATACTATCCCGGTTGTTCCCTGGAGTCTTCTGCCAGGGACTATGACGAGTCCATCAAGGCTGTGTGCAGCGCCCTGGACGTCAGGCTGCACGAGCTGCCTGACTGGACATGTTGCGGGGCCACTTCGGCACACTGTCTAGATGAGGACCTGGCCATTTCCCTTCCTGCATTGAACCTCTCGGGGGCTGAGAAGTTGGGAAACAGCATGGTTGTCCCATGCCCCCTTTGTTTCAATCGCCTGAAGCGGGCCAAGGCCACTGTTGATTGCACCATTGGTGTTTTCGACCTGGCGGCCTTTTTTGGACAGCCCAAATGGATCGAAACGATTAAAACCCGTGTCACACGCTCCCTCGATGCGCTAAAAGCGGTGTGCTATTACGGTTGCATGGCAAACCGGCCTCCCAAGGTCACGGAGAGCGCAGATTATGAAAACCCCTGTGACATGGACAACATCATAACGGCGCTGGGGGTGGACGCTAAGCCCTGGTCCTATAAGACCGACTGCTGCGGGGCGAGTTTTTCCGTGTCTCGCCAGGACATCGTCTTCACCCTGGTCAGAAATCTCTATGACCGGGCGCTGGAGGCCGGGGCCGAGTGCATTGTTGTGTCCTGCCAAATGTGCCAGGCCAATCTGGATTTGTACCAAAAGGACATTTCCAGACGTTGTGGACAGGAGTACTACATCCCCATATTCTATTTTACGGAACTCATCGCCATGGGTTTGGGACTGCCGGGGGTGTCCATCTGGTTGAAACGACACATGGTGAATCCGCTGCCGTTTCTCGAAAAAAAAGGCATAAGGATCTAATTCTAAAACCATAAAAAGTCTATCAGGTACGTCGTAAAAGCAATGGCAAACACACAAAAAATAGAGCCCACAGGCGCAGTGATGATCATCGGCGGCGGGATTGCCGGCATCCAGGCATCCCTTGATCTGGGGGATTCAGGCTACCTGGTTTATCTCGTGGAACGAAAAGGTTCCATTGGTGGAAGGATGAGCCAGCTCGACAAGACCTTTCCGACCAATGACTGTGCCATGTGCATGCTCTCCCCCAAGCTTATCGGATGCGCCAGCCATCCCAACATCAAGATTCTCACCATGGCAGAGCTTGTGGGGCTGGAAGGATCGGAAGGAAATTTCACCGCCCTGGTCAGGAAGTACCCGCGCTACGTGGACGAGGAAAAATGCGTCGGCTGCGGGATCTGCGCACAGAAGTGTCCCGTCAAGGTCCCGGACGAATACAATGAAGGCCTGATGAACCGCAAGGCGATCAGCCTGCTTTATCCCCAGGCCGTGCCTCTGGTTTATGCAATCGACCGCGATCGCTGCATCTATTTCAAGAAAGGGACGTGCCGGGCCTGTGAGAAGTTCTGTAAGAACAATGCCATTGATTTTGACCAGACCGAACAAGAACTCTCCATCAAGGTCGGTTCGGTCATCCTCGCGCCCGGCTTGGGCCTGTTCAAGGCCGAGAAGGCCGGGGAATATGGATACGGCCGTTATGAGAACGTCATAACAACCATGGAGTTTGAAAGGTTTCTCTCGGCAACAGGTCCAACGGAGGGGCACATACACAGACCGTCCGACAACGCCGTTCCCAAGAAGGTGGCCTGGATACAGTGTGTGGGGTCCAGGGAGTCCATCAGGGAAGGCCGCGAGTTTTGTTCCTCCGTTTGCTGCATGGCCGCCACAAAAGAGGCTGTCATTGCGACAGACCATCACGAGGAGCTGGAACCCACCATATTCTATATGGACCTCAGGGCCCAGGGGAAGGGCTTTGACGCCTATTGTGAGCGGGCAAAGTCGCAAAGCAAGGTTCGTTACATAAGATCCATGATTTCCCGCGTGGCTGAAAATCCTGCGACCAAGGACCTTGTCCTGACGTACCTGAACCCTGAGACAGGGGAAAAGAAGGAAGAGACGTTTCAGATGGTTGTCCTTGCTGTGGGCCTTTGTCCGTCCTCTGAGGTCGGTGATCTGGCAAAACGGCTCCAGATCGACCTGAATCCCTTCGGGTTTGTCCAAACGCCGAAGGACAACCCCTTGTGCACCTCCCGCCAGGGCATCTATGTGTGCGGGGGGTTTGAAGGTCCAAAGGATATCCCTGAGACCGTGGCTCAGGCAAGTGCTGCGGCCGCTCAGGCGTCCCTTCCCATTGCGTCTTCAAGGGGACGGGAAGTGACGGTTCCCGCTCTTCCTCCGGAGAAGTCTCTGTTCGGGCTTAAACCCCGGATCGGTGTTTTTGTCTGCTGTTGCGGGACAAACATTGCAGGGGTTGTTGATGTCAAGGCTGCAGCTGAATATGCGCTCAGACTCCCGAACGTGGTTATGTCCGATGTCTTCCTCTTTGCCTGCTCCACAGATTCCAAGGTGAGGCTGAAAGAAGTCATAGAAGAGCACGACCTGAACCGGGTGGTTATCGCGTCCTGTTCTCCCAAAACGCATGCAAAACTTTTCCGGGACACCCTGCAGGAGGCCGGTCTCAACCCCTATCTTCTCGAGATGGCGAACATCAGAAACCAGTGTTCCTGGGTCCATTCCGATGTCTCGGAACTGGCCACCCAGAAGGCCAAAGATCTGATCCGTATGTCTGTGAAACGGGTGACCGTGCAGGAGCCAATAGCCAGTAAGGCGGTTCCTGTCGTGCCTAAGGGCCTTGTGGTTGGTGGGGGGCTTGGCGGATTGACCGCGGCCCTGATGCTGGCAGACCAGGGGTTTGAAACCCATATGGTGGAACAGGCGGACAACCTGGGAGGGCGGCACCTTGTTAGCCCGCCTACCCTTGAGGGATTTGACCCGGCAGAGCACGTGAGAAGACTGATTCAAAGGGTGGAAAAGCACTCCCGTATCACGGTTCATTTGAAGGCCGTGGTAGAAGGATTCTCAGGACACGTGGGGAACTTTCTCACAAGAGTCAAGAAGGCAGACGGGGAAGAGATATCGATCAGACACGGTGCGGCCGTCATTGCCACTGGCGTAGAGGAATACCAACCCGAGGAATACCTGTACAGCAAGAATAGAGGTGTTGTTACACAGAGCGAATTGCGTGCCGAAATTCTGGACAATCCTCAGCTCGGAAAATCTCTGAAATCCGTCGTGATGATACAATGTGTGGGCTCGCGGACAGAGGAGCATCCGTATTGTAGCCGTGTATGTTGCAGCCAGGCGGTGGCCAATGCCCTTAAACTCAAGGATCTGAACTCAGACACGGACGTCATCGTTCTTTACAGAGATATCAGGACCTTTGGATTCAAGGAGCTGGCCTATAAAGAGGCCCGTCAGAAGGGCGTCATTTTCATCCGGTATGAAGCGGAGGCCCCCCCTGAGGTCGTGGAAGACCATGGAACGTTGAAGGTCAATTTTGTTGAACCGGCGCTGGGAAGAGGGGTTGTTCTGACGCCCGATCGCATTGTCTTGAGTGCGGCGCTCAGGCCGCACAGCATGTCTTCTCAGATTGCCGGTGTGTTCAAGCTTCCCCGGGATGATCAAGGCTTCCTGCTGGAAGCCCACATCAAGTTGCGACCCCTCGATTTTGCCAATGACGGCATGTTTTTGTGTGGAGACGGGCACAGTCCCAAGTTTCCTGAAGAAACAATTGCCCAGGCCGCCGGAGCGGCAGGCAGGGCCCTGTCGGTTCTTTCAAAGGAAGCCATGTACGTGGGGCCGTCATCGGAGGTCAACCCGGACCTGTGTGCAGCCTGCATGACCTGTGTGAGGACCTGTCCATATCATGTGCCCTTTATAAACGAAGACGGCGTTTCCCAGATAGACCCGGCCCGATGCCGGGGATGCGGCATGTGTGCGGCCGAATGCCCGGCCCGGGCAATCACGGTGTACGATAATCTGGATGAACAGATTGAAGAGAAGATGTTTGCCCTGTTTGAAAAAGAAGTTGCTAACTAGTTTCCACCCATAAATGGCTCTTTTCCCGATGAGCTGCGTTCTCCGCGGGTTTCCGTCTGCGGAGTACAAGCCGTACGCCTCAACGAAAACCCTTGTGCGGCCTTGCTCATCAGAAAAAGCCCGCATTTCTGAATTGGAAACTTGCACTTGTGCCCACCATTGAGAAACCCATTTTTGGATGGGCACTAACTGAGAGATCGGAAAGGAACGAGAGCGTGGCTCTCTTTTTATTCATGTGATTATGACTGAGAAGTTCGAACCAGAGATTGTTGCGTTTTGTTGCGAGTATTGCTCATATGCCGCGGCAGACCTGGCAGGTTCCATCAGAATGTCCTATCCTCCCAACATAAAGGTCATTCTGGTCCCCTGCTCGGGCCGCGTGGACCCTGTTTATCTGCTTCACGCCCTTGAGCAAGGAGCGGACGGCGTGTACGTGACCGGATGCATGGAGGGAGAGTGCCACTTCCTTACGGGGAATCTGAAGGCCAAAAAGCGAGTGGCCTATATCAGAAAGATGCTCGACGAGATGGGCATTGAGCAGGATCGTGTGCAGATGTTCAACATAGCCGCTTCTGATGCCCCTGAGTTTGCC
>Ga0272444_10005133_pt1 | contig 11372 bp, 8 predicted proteins | sample SSMForm13_FD_201033 | JGI IMG/M metagenome (GOLD analysis project Ga0272444, IMG submission 201033) | Marine sediment archaeal communities from Little Sippewissett salt marsh, Falmouth, MA, United States - SSM-Form-13 | ecosystem: Environmental > Aquatic > Marine > Wetlands > Sediment ... | reverse complement strand
GGCTCCGCCCTGGTAAAAAGCGGCTTTGCCGTGGCCGAGGTCCAGGACAACTATGAAATCGTCCAGGCCGTGGAAGGCCTGACCGCGGCCTACCGCGAGGAACTCCAGCAGGGGAGCCTGGATCTGGCCACGTTCAACGCGGACCTGTCCACCTACGCATCCAACGGGGTGACCTTCTCGGGCACTTGGCTGAACTACCGCACGGGCGGCAACCTCGCGGATTCCGACGGCGACGGCGCGTACGATCCCCAGACCAGCGTCACGGCCACCAACTACCTGCTCGTCACGGCCACCAAGGGCGACCAGTCCGTGGACATACTGTTCGCCGAGTAAGGGACATGGAGAAGACCATGCGCTGTCAACGATCCGGATTCACCCTCATGGAGATTCTCCTGTCCATCATGCTCCTGGGCGTGCTGGCCAGCGTGGCCGGCCTGTTCCTGATCACCGGGGTCAAGGGCTTTGTACTCACCAAACAGAACACGACCCTGGCCCAGAAGACCAACCTGGCCCTGGGACGCATGACCAAGGAACTGACCGTGGAGATGGATAATATCGTCTCCCTGACCAGTTCCGGCGGCAACGTCATCGGCATCAGCTACACAACCCCCGACGGCATCCGGCGCAACCTGCTCATGGCGGGCAGCGGCACCCGCAAGCTCCTCATGCTCAACACCGGCACCACCGCGCCCACGGCCAACGACGACGAGGTGCTCATGGACAACGTGAGCGATTTCGCCCTGGACCTGGACCAGGCCGACGGCAGCGCCTGGTCCACATCCGACGACTTCGATGAACTGTCCCTGGTGGGCATCACCCTGACCGTGTTCGTGAACGAGGTGGACAGCGACACCAAGACCTTCACCAGCGCGGCCAACCCACGCAACAACCTGACCCTCAACGGACCCTACGAGTAGGAGCCGGACATGCCCACGCGCACCCCCCCCCAGGCCCCCGGGAGCCAACACGGAGCCGCCCTGATCTGGATCATCATGCTCATCACCCTGTTCGTGGGGATGGGCGGCTACATGGTCAAGAACTATTCCGCCTCGCGCATGGCCGCAGTGAACGCCAACCTGTCCACCAGGGCCGAACTGCTGGCCGAATCCGGCTACCGCTTCCTGTCGGCCGAATATTTCGGGGCCGCGGACGACGAGACCCGCAACCAGGTCCTGGACGAACTGCACGGCCAGGACTTCGAGACCGGGACGTCCACGGGCACCTTCTCCCTGTCCGTGACCTCCTATTTCTACCGCCTGACGGCCGATCCCGGCGGCTCCACCTCGCTCACCGCGGCCTTCGTGGGTGATGCGGGCGCCCCCGTGCCCTCCACGGGCTACCTCTCCCTGGGCGCGGACCACACCGCCTACGAATACACCGCCGCCGCGTACAATGCAGGCACGGGCGCGTACACATTCACCATGGTCGACACCATGCCGTCCCTGGACGCCTGGACCACGGTACGCCCCGTGATCCAGACCACCATCGCCTCCACGATCTCCGAAGGGGACGACCTGACCCTGGGCTCGGGCCAGGGCGACATCTTTCCGGGCATCAACGGCGTATTCTGGATCGGCACCGACGGCTACCGCTACGAATACCGCAGCGGCGACACCCTGCACAATGTGACCGCGCCCCACGGCCGGACGTTCACGGCCATCGCCTCGGGCTCGACGCTCATCGAACTGAACAAATTCCTGACCGTGGAGAGCCAGGGCACCATCGGCGGCCTGGCCGCGGCATCCACGGTCTACGAGGTGCCCCTGGACAGTTCGGACGAAGCAGCCGGCGAGGAGCCCGAGACCTATATCGCCGACGCCATGGATTTCGTGCCCGACGCCGACGGCCTGGGCACCTGGGAAGAGGTGGAGGAGGACGGTTCCCTGGCCATCAAGTCCACGGGAGAAAGGCTCATCGACACCATGAACGTGGGCGAAGTCATCCATGTCCTGGTGGAGGCCGCCCGGACCATCCGCGACTCGGTGAGCAACATCTTTGTCCGCCTGGGCTGGAGCATCATCGTCGCCCTGCTGCGGGCCGCCGCCGACGTCCTGGACGCCCTGGGCATCCTGGACAACACCATCGACCTGCCCGACGAGATCGGGCGCTACAAGGCCTTTGCCTTCTACGACTGGTGGACGGCGGGCTTCGACATGATCGAATACTGGCAAGGCCATTCCCACACCCTGTCCTACGACGTACAGACCAAGTTCAGCATCAACCCGGACCAGACCCACTACATGGCCGGACTGTTCCTGCGCAACGACAACGACACGGAAAACGGGGGCGACACCCTGGGCGTGTCCATCCTGCGCGGCGACAGCACCTGGACCGATCTCACGGGCAACGGCGACGGCATCCCCGACGCTTTGGTGCCCGTCAACCGCAGCGGCGCGGACACGCCGCTCATCGTGGTCTGGGCCCAGAAAGACCTCAACGACGACGACATCATCACGCCCAGTTGGACGTTCACTTCCATCGACGGCACCGTGGTCCAGCTCTGGCCCGAGGAACGCGAATGGCTGGCCTGGGCCGCCCTGCCCACCAACTACTGCCTGCTGGAATCGGGCAACACCGCCTGGTTCGACGACTGGATCACGCTCATGGTGCGCATCCACGAACACGTACTCACCGCCGACTCGGGCTCCTTCAGCGCCGGGGACCAGGTGAACGACATCCGCGTCTACCTGACCACGATCGCGGACTGCGGCGGTGGCGGCAGCGCCGGCACGGGCACCCCGTCCCTGTTCCAGATGGACCATCGCCGCTACGGCCAGGACCGTTACGAATACGGGAACACCGAGATCCACTGGCCCCTGTTCGACGCGGACAATTTCACGGCCAGCTACGACTATTTCTCGTTGCTGGGAGGCACCGCCCTGCAGATCGACTGGGACGGCGTGCGGGCCTCGCCGACGCCCACCCTGGGCATCAACCTGGACCTGGCGGGAACGGCCGCGGACAAGGAATACAACGCCGTCATCCGCACCGACGCCTTCACCACGGAAAACTACAGCGACACCGCCTACCCCTCCCAGAACCGGTTCCCCGAGGAGGTCGGCCTGCACGTTTACGGAGCCGGCGAAGGGGTCGTCTTCGTGGACGACTTCGCCATCCGGTTCATGGGGAACGACCCGAACACGGGCGGCGGGACCGGATTCTTCCCGCCGGTGCTCAACTGACGCCGCCCCGCGGCCAACCAGACCAAGAGGACAACGCCATGCGCATTTTCGCCGTCATCGCCGCCGCCATGCTGACCGCGTGCCTGCTGGCCGCTCCGGCCGCCGCACAGTCGGTGGAGGAACAGCCCGCCACCAACCGCTCCGGCCTGCGCGACATACCAAAGGACCGCCGCGCCGAGGCCCAGGAGATGCTCTACGCCTACAAGGACGACATCCAGGCCCTGACCGAACAGATCCAGGACATCATGGGCCAGATGGACACCCAGTTCGAGGCCGCGCCCCTGAACGAATCCCGGATCAGGGCATTGGCCAACGAGATCATGGGCCTGCGCTCCACACTGTACAAGAAGACCGTGGAATTCAGGATAGATTTCTACAAGGAATTCGGGGTGCTGCCGTTCTAGATTCCGAGCCGCCGGCTAGCCGTCGGCGTCCTCGAAACGCAGCCGCCAGGTGCGCGGCCGGGCCTGCTCGGCAAGGATGCGCCCCCAGTCCGGCTGCACGGCCGACAGGCGCGCCGGCCCGTCCTGGCCGCAGGCGCACAAGGGATCCACGGCCCTGGACTTGCACCGCACTTCCAGACCGTCCGTGGGCCCGCCCCGCTCCAGGGCCCGCACCGGCACCCTGCTCCACATGCGCCGCCAGAAGCGCTCCAGCCGGTGATCATCGCCCAGATGCGTACGCAGGGCGTCCAGGACCTGGTCGTCCGTGCCCCACAGGTCGTCGCGCCCCAGGTAGCCTTGCTCAAGGGCGTGGCGCAGGCAGTCGCCCACGGAGCGGAACATGGCCGCCGAGGGCAGGCCGCTGAAATAGCGGCCGTTGAGTTCGGCGAACAGTTCCGCGAACCGCCTTGCCCGCCGAGGCCCCGCGAACACCCAGCGCGGCGCGCCGTGGGCGTCCCGTCCTATCTCCAGTCCGTCCAGGACGCGTTCCGCTCCGTCCCGGTCCAGCAGCCCGGCGTGCACGGCCATGCGCAGGGCGTAGTCGATGCGGTCGGCGCACAGGTCGGGCAGACCGCGCTCAAGCATGGGGAATCGCGACTCGTCCAGAATCTTGTCCGCGTCCAGGCCGTGCCGGGCCAGGATGTCCGGAATCTCCGAGGCCATGACCCGCCGGCAATGCACGTCGTCCTGGAGGCTCTGCTCCTCGGGCGACCCCTCGTCCAGGACATAGTCCATGCAGTGGGAAAAGGCCGAATGGGAGACGTCATGGATGAGCCCGGCCGCCTGCTCGGCCAGGGAGGCCCCGAAACGCCCCAGCAGGAGCATGACCCCCACGGAATGCTCCAGGCGCGAATGCTCGGCGCCCGGAAACCAAGCCCGGGACATGCCGCCCTGGTCCACGCCGGCCAGACGCCGCATGGACGGGCAGTCCAGCAGGTCCGCCAACAGAGGGTGCTCCACGCGGTTGGAGCCGTACACGGGATCGTGGATGCGCATGACCGGGCATCCTGCCCCGGATCACGCCTCGGGGCAAGGACAAAACGGGCGGTCCGGCGGACCGCCCCACGGTCCGCCGGGCCTGATTCCCGCTCACTCGACTGACAGATATTCCTTGAGGCTGAGCACGAACTCCTCGATGGACCCGGACACGTCGTCGGCAAGCTCCTTGAACTGCACGCCCAGGGAGATCTTGTCGCCGTTCTTCTCGGCGGAACGCACCAGCCCCAAGGCGTAGATGTCCTTGTTGCCGTCCAGGAGCCTGAAGGAGCTGAATATCTCGGCGCCTTGCTCGGGAGTGAACCCCTTGCCGTCGCCGTCCTTGACCACGATGCGGCAACCGCCCTTGGAGATGTTCACGATGAACCCGCGGCACTCCTTCTCGTCGTGGTACACGGTCACCGGCACCACGCTGGTGGTCCTGTCGTGGCGGCGCATGTTCAGCACCTCCACATGCTTGGGAAAGGACAGGAACAACAGCGGCACGGGCTTGACGATAAGCTTCTGGACCCAGGCGGAGAACCCGCAGACGTGGTAGTTCTCGTGCACGTAGCGCACCGTGGCCTGGGTGTCCTGCTTGTAGTTCTCCAGGGTCTTGGCGTTCACGGGCGGGTGCAGCAGGATATAGCGGCCGCGCTTCATGCCGATGAACTCGGCCCAGTACTTCTTGCCCGGCCAGAGAAAGTCCAACAGCACGCGGGTGCCCGGCGCGATATCCAGGTCCGTGCCCGGAAAACGCTTCATCTGGCTGGTATCGATCCTGACCACCTTGCCGTTGTCCTGGGACGCGCCATTGCCCGTGGTCCGGGGCGAAGAGGAGGTGGAATCTGTGTCCGGCATGGCTTCTGCTCCGATGGTGGATTGCCGGCCCGCGCAGCGGGCCGCTTTGCCCCAGCAAAGGCAAGGACCGTGCCTGCGGATATTTCATCTGCAATGACGGGCAGCTGGGCGCGCCCGGACCCGGCCGGACGCGCCCCGACGCCCGCGGCAGCCCCCAAAACGCCCATAACGCATGCCTTTTTCCGATCTTTTCACACAATTATTTGGAAAGAATTATTAATGCGCGACCAACCGCCTGGAATAACATACTTCCAAAGTCTTATTTTATTGGACTTCACGGCACGATCCTGATATCAATCTTTTCATACAGGCCCCGCGGGGCCAAGGAGAGACGATCATGGCCTGCATCCTGGTGGTGGACGACGACCCCATCTTCCAGTCCCAGATGGCCCTCTACGTGGAACGCCTGGGCCATCGGTGCGTGTCCGCCACCAGCCTGGAGCAGGGCGTGGCCGAAGTGTCGTCCCGTGCGCCGGACCTGGTGTTCCTGGACATCCACCTGCCCGACGCCTCGGGCCTGGAGGGCATGGACCGCTTCCGTCACGCCGAGTCCGAACCCGAGGTGGTCGTCATCACCGGCCGGGGAGACCCGGACAGCGCCGAACAGGCCATCCGCGAGGGGGCCTGGCACTACCTGGAAAAACCCCCGGCCTTCAACTCCATCAAGCTGACCCTCGAACGGGCCCTTGAATACCGCCGCCACAAACGCCGGCAGGATTCCCGCATGGTCCTGGAACGCGACGCCATCGTGGGCAACAGCCCGGCCCTGAAGGACGCCCTGTCCCAATTGGCCCGCGCCGCGCGCGACGACGCCAACGTCCTGGTGACCGGAGAGACCGGCACGGGCAAGGAGCTGTTCGCCAAGGCCCTGCACGACAACAGTTGCCGCGCCCAGGGCCCCTTCGTGGTCGTGGACTGCACCAACATCCCGGACACCCTGGCCGAATCCCTGCTGTTCGGCCACGTCAAGGGAGCGTTCACCGGCGCGGTCATGGACCGCCAGGGCATGTTCGAACTGGCTCACGGCGGAACCCTGTTCTTCGACGAGGTGGGCGACATGCCCGCGTCACTGCAACGCTCCCTGCTGCGGGTGCTCCAGGAAAAACGCTTCCGGCCCCTGGGTTCTCGGCAGGAAAAAACAAGTGATTTCAGGGTGGTATCCGTAACCAACCGCGATGTGGAGGAGCTCATCGCCAGCGGCCGGTTCCGGCGCGATCTCTATTACCGCCTGGCCCAGGCCCGCATCCGCCTGCCTGCCCTGCGCGACCGCGAGGGCGACGTGGAGGCCCTGGCCTCACATGCCGTGGCCCAGCGCTGCGCCGCCCAGGGCGGAGCCCTCAAGGGCATCTCACGGGAATTCCTGGATGTCCTGGCCCGCCATGACTGGCCCGGAAACGTGCGCGAGCTGGTCAACACCGTGGCCGCGACCGTCTACGAAGCCGGCGACGAACCCGTGCTCCTGCCCCACCACCTGCCCCGGGAACTCATGGCCCGGCACATGCGGCGCGAGATCGGAGACGCGGCCCGCGACGCCGACGCCTCCAGGCCGGATGAGCGACCGGATCGCATGCCCGGACCGGACCCGTCCCCCGGGCAGGTCCGCCCGAAACACGCGGCCACGGCCCTGCCCGACCCCACGGCCACGCTGCCGGACACGCCCATACGCGCCGGGGCCTTTCCCTCGTTGCAGGAATTCCGGGACGCGTCCCGGGAGGTCATGGAGTCCCACTATCTCCGGCATCTGGTGAACATGGCCGGCGGCGACGCGGCCAGGGCCATGCAGGTGTCCGGCCTTTCCCGCGCCAGGCTTTACCAACTGCTCAAGAAATACGGTCTGCGCCTGCGCGACGGCCGCGCCTGAGCCCGTTCAGCCCCGGGATTCGCCGAGGCCGACGCCCCGCTCCAGTTCGGCCAGCATGCGGCTCACGCCCTCCAGCACGTCCTCCAGCAGGCCCCGGACCGCCTCGGCGTCACGGCCCCCGGCGGCATCCTCCAAATCCTGGGACATACCCGCCAAGCCGTCCGCACCGAAGCTGCGCGCCGTGGACTTGAGCGAATGGGCCCGACGGCGCACGCCTTCCAGGTCTCCGGACTCCTGACCGGCGTTCAAAGCCTCGACCTCGCCGGGCAGGCGCTGGAGCACGGCCCTGCAATAGGCCGTCATGTCCTCTTGCTCGCCGCCCACCAGATCCAACAGATAGCCCCAGTCCACCACGGAGCCTCCGGACGGGATCAGGTCGGACAGGATGCGCAGCAGGTCCTTCTTGCGCACGGGCTTGGCCATGTACTCGGTGCAGCCCACGGCCAGGCATTCCTTGCGCTGGGCGGCCAGGGCGTGGCCGGTCAGGGCCACCACGGGCAGGGGCGGGGATTGGCGTTCGGCCTCGCGGGCCCGGATGAGCCGGGTGGCGTCCAGGCCGTCCATGACCGGCATCTCCAGATCCATGAAGACCAAATCATAGGCCGTGGAATCGATCATTTCCACGGCCTGGAGCCCGTTCTCGGCCTCATCCAGGAGAATGGGCTGCCCCTTGAGCAACTGGCGCACCACGTCCCTGTTCAGGGGCAGGTCGTCCACCAGCAGCACGCGCATGATGGTGCGAAGGCGTCCATCGCCGGGCTTTTCCGCGCCCGTGGCGGCGGCCTCTTCCCGGGGCGATGCCACGGGCAGATTCAGGTAGAAGGTGAAGGTGCTGCCGCGCCCGGGCTCGCTGTCCAGATCCAGTCGGCCGCCCATGAGTTCCACCAGGCCCTTGCTGATGGCCAGGCCCAGGCCCGTGCCGCCGTAGCGGCGGGTGGTGGAGGTGTCGGCCTGGGTAAAGCTCTCGAACACGCTCTCCAACTGCTCGGGAGCGATGCCGATGCCCGTGTCGCAGACCTGGAAACGGAGGCGGTCCGGCGCGCCCGCCAGGGGCGCGCGGCTCACCTCCAGACGCACCTGGCCGTGATGCGTGAACTTGACCGCGTTGCCCACCAAATTGATGAGCACCTGCCGCAGCCGGGTCGGATCGCCCAGGACCCGGTCCGGCAGTTCGTTTCCGGCGTGGAATTCCATGGCCAGGCCCTTTTCCACGGCCCGCGGCTCCAGCAGACGGCACACGTCGCCGGCCACGTCCACCGGATCGAAGGGGATGTTCTCCAGGGCCAGACGGCCCGACTCGGCCCGGGAAAAATCCAGGATGTCGTCGATGAGCGCCAGGAGCAATTCTCCGGACATGGTCAGGGTATCCACGAAACCGCGCTGCTCCCTGTCCAGGGTGGTGTCGGCCAGAAGTTCCGACATGCCCAGGATGGCATTCAGGGGCGTGCGTATCTCATGGCTCATGCGGGCCAGGAAGGCGCTCTTTTCCCTGCTGGCCAACTGGGCGGCCGTACGCTCCTCCTCGGCACGCTCCTTTTCCTTGCGCAGGGTGATATCCGTGAGGGAGCCCTCGTAGCGCAGGGAGCTACCGTCCGGGCCGACGATGATGCGCAGGGACACGCTGCCCCAGAACACCCCGGCGTCCTTGCGTTGCATGAGGGCCTCGAAGCCCTGCGCCTTGCCTTTCTCGTCCAGCAGCGCCAAAAGCCGCTCCCGGTCCTCGCGCCGGGCCAGGGTCTGGTTGGCCAGATCCAGGTCGGAATTCTCCATCTCGCCCGGCGACGCATACCCCAGGATGCGGGCCATGGCCGGGTTGACGTGCAGGAAACGCCCGTCGATCCCGGCCTGAAAGATGCCCTCGGCCGCGTTCTCGAACAGGCTCCGGTACCGCTCCTCGGCCCGCACCAGGGATTCGCGCTGCTCCTGGATGCGGTCGGCCATGGTATTGAAGCTGGTGCCCAGGCGGCCGATCTCATCGTCGCCGCCCACCTCGATGCGCTCGCCCATGGCTCCCCCGGCGATGGTGCCCATGGTGTTTCCCAAACGCTCGATGGGCCTGATGATGGTCCGCTTGAAAATGAAATTGAACAGGATCAGCAGCGTGGCCAGGATGGACCCCAGCAGGCCGGCGAAAATCATCAACGTCTGCGTGCGGGTCTGCCGGGCGTCGGCCATGGAATGCCCCAACACCAGCCAGCCCACCTCGGTGCCCATGGCCTCCACGCGCGTGAGTTGCATGAGCAGGTCGAGTCCGTGCTCGTCATGCTCCCACACATGAGGCCGCCGCCCCACGATCCCGATCAGGTCCCCGGACAGGGATTCCGGCACGCCCGCCCCCGCCCCCTGGATCAGAAAACCGTCCGGGCCGTAGACCCCGGCCATGGCCAGGCCCGCCACCTCGATCATCTCCTGTACGCGTATCCTGACGGCCTCCAGGCGGCCCTCGAACACCTCGTTGGCCAGGCGATTGGTATTGCTGGCGGCCACGGTGGCCATGATCCGTTCGCCCTGACGCCGGGCGTTTTCCACCTGGCCCCGGCCCACGGGCAACAAAATGGCCGTAAAAATGCCGGTGATGACCAGCACCACCGCCAGGATGGCGGCATTGAGGCGGAAACGCAGGGAATATGCCTTGCGGGGCGACATGTCGATTCCGGTCCGGTCAGGGTTCCACACTGCGCACGTAGACCACGTCCCCGTCCTGGAGACGGTTGATGACCACGGTTTTGAAGGGATCGCCGTTGCCGTCGAAGGTGATGCGACCCGTGACGCCCCGGTAGTCCGCCTTTGCCAGGGCGGAGCGCACCAGGGGGCCGTCCGTGGATCCGGCGCGGCGCACGGCGTCGGCCCAAAGCATGACCGCGTCGTACGTCATGGGGATGGTGGTCTGCCTGATGTACCCGTACATGTCCTCCCAACGGGCCACGAATTCCGTGGACGCGGGCAACGGGCTGTCGCGGTGCCAATGGGTGGTGTAGTAGCTGCCCTCGGCGGCCCTGCCGATGTAGTCGTACAGGCGTATGCCGAAGGAATCCCCGCCCAGGATGGGCGTGGATATGCCCAGGTCCCTGGCCTGCTTGATGATGAACGAGGAGTCGCGGTAGTCGCCGGGCAGGTAGAGCACGTCCGGAGCCGTTTCGGCCACGGCCTTGAGCATCTTGTCGTAATTGGCCGTGTCCAGGGTGTACACGCCCTGAGCCACGATCCGCCCGCCCATGGCCATGAAGGACTCCTCGAATCTGCGAGCCAGGCCCATGGAATAGACCCGGCTGACGTTGACCAGGGTCGCGGCCCTGGAGACACCAAGGTGCTCGCGGGCGAAACGGGCCATGACCGTGCCCTGGACCTCGTCCGTATAGCAGCAGCGGAAAATATAGTCTCCGGCCCTGGTCACCTCGGGACTGGTGGACACGGGCGTGATCATGGGCACCCGGGCGGCCTGAAGGACCGGGGCCATGGCCAGGGAATGGGAACTCCAAGAGGCTCCGATGACGGCGGCCACGCCATCGGCAACGGCGGACTCCGCCGCAGCCTTGGAACCCAGGGCCGAACTCTGGTTGTCGTACTCCCAAACGACCACCTTGCGGCCCAGCAGTCCCCCGGCCTGGTTGATCTCCTTCACGGCGTACCGGGCCGCCAGAAACAGGACCTTGCTGGAGATGGAGGCGTCGCCCGTGGCCGAGGACACCACGCCCAGGCGAATGACCTCACGGCCGTCGTCCGCGGGCGAAAGACACGGCCACAAGGTCAGGACCGCGAGGCAGGCCGCGATGATGATCGTGCGCATGGCGCTCTCCGCTACAGGGTCAGGGCGCCGTGACGGACGCCGTGCGCAAAATCAGATGCCGAAGCAGCCCAAAAGTCAACCCATGGAACACAGTGAAACGCGTCTCGACGTTAGATCTTCTGCTCCACCAGGCCGAAACAGGGAATGCACAGGATCTTGCCGCCGAAACGGCGGGAGCGCGACTCCATGACCATCTCGCCGCAGGATTCGCAGCGCAGGCTCTGGAGGACGGCGGCCCGCCGGGCCGGGGGATCGATCACGGG
>Ga0272444_10005131_pt1 | contig 11373 bp, 9 predicted proteins | sample SSMForm13_FD_201033 | JGI IMG/M metagenome (GOLD analysis project Ga0272444, IMG submission 201033) | Marine sediment archaeal communities from Little Sippewissett salt marsh, Falmouth, MA, United States - SSM-Form-13 | ecosystem: Environmental > Aquatic > Marine > Wetlands > Sediment ... | reverse complement strand
GACCGACCTGGCCCTGCTGCGGCTGGATCTGATGGCCGCCGTCGATCTGGACCCAGCCGGGGTCCCGCGCCGGGTCTTTGTCGCCCACATCCTTCCGGAGGGCCCCCAGGAGAAGCCCTGCGAGGAGTTGCCGCCCCTGGACCCCGGCCGCCTGGAGATCGGCTGCGACAGGCTGATTCACGCCCTTGAGTCCGAACTGGCCCGGGCCTGGTCGGCCCGCACCACCCTGCCGGGGGTGGAGCGGGCGCTTCTGGTGAGCGTCACCAGCGCCGACCGCCACGCGGCCCAGGAATCACTGGATGAACTCAAGGAGCTGGCGCGTTCAAGCGGCATCCAGGTAGTCGACAGCGTCTTGCAGCAGCGCACCCGGGTCGACCCGCGCTTTCTTCTGGGGCGCGGCAAACTTCAGGAGTTGACCATCGCGGCCCTGCAGCAGTCCGTCACCCTGATCATCTTCGACCAGGAGCTCAACCCCTCCCAGATCCGATCGATCACCGACCAGGTGGCGCTCAAGGTCATCGACCGCACCCAGCTGATCTTGGACATCTTCGCCCAGCGCGCCCGGACCCGCGAGGGCAAACTCCAGGTGGAGCTGGCGCAGCTGAAGTACCTCCTGCCGCGCCTGGCGCACAAGACCACGGCCCTTTCGCGCCTGGCCGGCGGCATCGGCGGCCGCGGCCCCGGCGAGACCAAACTTGAAATCGACCGGCGCCGGGTGCGCGAGCGCATCGGCCGCCTGGAGCGCGAACTGGAATCCACCCGCCGGCAGCGCCACCAGCAGAAGGCCCGGCGCAGCAAAAAGGGGCTGCCGGTGATCTCCATCATCGGCTACACCAATGCCGGCAAATCCACCCTGCTCAACACCCTGACCCACAGCAAGGTGCTGGCCGAAAGCCGGCTCTTCGCGACCCTGGATCCCTCCAGCCGGCGCCTGCGCTTCCCCCGCGACATCGAGGTCATCATCACCGACACGGTCGGCTTCATCCGCGACCTGCCCGAGGACCTGCGCGTGGCCTTCCGCGCGACCCTGGAGGAGCTGGAGAGCGCGGACCTTCTGCTGCACGTGATCGACATCAGCAACCCGCGCTACCCCCAGCAGGTGGAATCGGTGGAAAAGATCCTCGAAGAGCTCGGCCTGGACACGATCCCCACCATCCGGGTCCTCAACAAAAAAGACCGCCTGAACAGCGATGCGCTGCAGGCCTGTCTCAACCGCCTGGGGGGGGTCCCCATTTCAGCCAACCGGCGCGATACCCTGATCCCGCTGGTGGAACGCATCCAGGAGATGGTCGAAACGCATACCCACCGACCGCAGGGCACCGCCGCCGACCCGTGAGCGCCGCCCCCGACCTGTCGACACCTTTGGGCGCGGCGCCGCCGGCTAATTTTTTTCCCGTCGTCCCGGGCCAAGCATCGCAGCGGCCGTCAAAGTTCCTCGCAAAAACACCGCACGGCAGGGTAAAATGCTTTTGGCGCAACCGTCAAAAATAGTTGACATCGGTTCGGCATTCCCGATAAAAGAAACTCTTTATGGATCTTGACCACATCAAACGCACCGCCATCGCCGCCGCCTACCAAGGCGCCGAGGCCCTCCGGGCGCGATTCGGCAAGTTGACCGAGATTCGCAAGAAGGGCGCCATCGACCTGGTGACCGAAGCCGACACCGCCTCCGAGCGCGCCATCATCCAGACCCTGCGGCAGGCGTTCCCCGATCATGCCGTTATGGCCGAGGAAAGCGGCGAAACCGCCGGCGACCGGGATTGTCTGTGGATCATCGACCCGCTGGACGGCACCACCAACTTCGCCCACCAGGTTGCGCTTTTCGCCGTTTCGATCGCTTTCGCCCATCAGGGGCGGTTGGCCGCGGGCGTCGTGCTCAACCCCCTCAGCGGGGAGCTCTTCAGCGCCTTGGAGGGGCGGGGCGCAAGCCTCAACGGCCGCCCGATCCGGGTCTCGCCGGTTTCCGCCCTCCGCGAAAGCCTGCTGGTGACGGGGTTTCCCTACAATTTCGCCGAGACCATGCCTTCGCTGATGGGCCGCTTCGCCCGCTGTCTCGAGGCCAGCCAGGGTGTCCGGCGCCTGGGCGCCGCCGCCCTGGACCTCTGTTACGTGGCCGACGGCAGGTTCGAGGCCTTCTGGGAGGAGAACCTCAAGCCGTGGGACACCGCCGCCGGGGTGGTGATCGTCAGGGAGGCCGGTGGGGTTGTGACCGATTTTTCCAACCGGCCGTTCACGCCGCAATATCCCGAAATTCTGGCGTCCAACGGCCGGGTTCACCAGGCAATGATCGCCCAATTGGGGCAAAAAGAGGTCGCATGAAACACGATAAAGTTTTAAGAAGCCCGTCGCCACTGGTGGATCACATGGGCTGCTTCGGCGATTTCAGCCCGCGGGATCGGGTCTGCGCCAAGTTCTGCGCGCTCAGCCTGCGCTGCGCCATCGAAAAAGAGCGGAATTCACGCATGGAGATCCTGGAGGAAATGGTCTCCGCGGAGGAGCTCTTCATCACCGTTCAGTAGGCCCCCGCCTCCCATGGGGCGACACCGCCCATCAGCCAAAACCCCACCCCGGCGGACAGACCGGTCCACCGGCCGCCTTGCACGTGGGTTGCGCTCCTTGCCTGCGGGCGACCGCCCCCCTTCCCCGTTCCTAAGATTCCCACCCGGCTGCCAAACGGCCGCAGCTCATTCGGGGCCACGGCACTAAGTACGCCTGGCTCCTGGAGATTTGCGCGCCCTAGATTGAACTATTGTCGCAACCGTCTGATTTTTGACTTAGGGGTTCATCAAGCGTCGGTGCTGGAGAGAAAACGGAAGGAGCGTAGTAAAAAAAGAGGGAAGCCGGCGGCGGATTGGCAGCGGCCTGGGGTGACGCTGGGGGATAGCGCCTCGCGGCAAACGACGCCTCACGAACAACCGCCGCCGGCCGGGCGCCGGGGGATAGGCTCAGGGCCCCGGCAAAAAATAAATCCACAACCTTGCTTGTCTTTTTGCCCGTCACCGGCGTTACATCCGCCGACACATATCCCGATATGCGTCGACGAATGTGCCTGGGTGACGAACCAAAATCCGGCGCCATCTTATGGATTTATTTATTACCGCGACCCTTACCCCCGACGCGGCAGGCCAGGGGTGGGCGGATCAGAATTTGCCGGACTCCAGGCGCTTGCAGAAAAACGCCACCTGCTGCTGCATGGCGCTGTTTTCCTTGATCCCACGCTCGATGATGCCAATCGAATGCAGGACCGTGGCATGATAGCGGTTGAAGCTTTTGCCGATCGCCTGAAGGGGCTGATCGGTGTAGTTGCGCGCCAGGTAGAAGGCGATCTGGCGCGGCCGGACAACGGCCTGCTTGCGGGAGCGGGAGGCGATTTCAGCCGTTGAGATTTTGAAATGGCTGCAAACCAGGCGCTTGATCACCTCGATGGTGATCCGCTTTTTCTGGCTGGCGATGTTGCGCACCACGCTGGCAGCCAACTCGCGGCTGGCGGGCACCCCCAGCAGCGAGGCTTTGGTGTGAACGCTGTGGAGCCCGCTTTCCAGCTGACGCACGTTGTCCTGCAGCTCGTCTGCCAGATAATCGATCACCTCGTCGGCAATATGGTAGCCCTGGGCCTGGCATTTTTGCTTCAGAATCCGGACCCGGGTGCGAAAACCCGGGGATTCGATGCTGGAAATCAGGCCCGAGGAAAACCGCGAGGTCAGCTTGCCGTCCATCTTGGGAATGTCGGAGGGCAGGTAGGAACTGGTGAAGATCAATTTCTTGCCGGCATCAAAAAGCGTGTCCAGGGTCAGCGCCAGTTCCACCTGGGTGCGCTCTTTGCCGCTGAGAAAGTGAATGTCTTCCAGCAGCAGCACATCGCAGCGCTGGCGGTATTTCTCCTTGAAGGTCACGATGCTGCCCTGGCGCAGGGAATGCACCATTTCATTGGCGAAGTCCTCGGCGGTGATATAGAAGACCCGGTCGCCGGGAAACTGCTGCAGGATGTGGTGGCCGATGGCCTGGGAGAGATGGCTTTTGCCCATCCCGGTTTGGGAGAGCAGATACAGGCTGTTTTGGACGTTGGATTTGCGGCTGGCCATGGACAGCGAGGCGCTGTAGGCGAAATCGTTGTTTTCCCCGACCACGAATTGGTCGAAGGTGAAATCCTTGCGCAGATAGCGCCCGCTGTAAGGGCAGAAGTTCAGACTGGGCAGGGGCCGCTGGGGGTCCAGGGCAAAGGGTGCGCTTTCAAGGAGCGGACGGCCGCCGTTTCCGTTGACCACCTCCAGCGAGAGGCGCAGCGTTTCCCCACTGGCACGACTGAATTCGGCTTCGATCAGCTCCCGGTATAGGTCCCAGATACGCTTGCGGGAAAAATTGTTGGGGCACGAGAGCACCACGGTGTCAGCCTCCCGGCGAATGAATTTGAGTGGCTCCAACCACATCCGGAAAAAATGACCTGGGATTTTACCTCTGATGTCCGCCTTGATCGTGCTCCAAATGGATTCCATGCCGTTAGTCTCAAAAAAAAGGAAAAAGGGATCGGACCGGTAGGCCGGGGGGCCCCGGCAGACCGTAAAAAATCGAAAGATTTAGCGGTTTGGGTGAATTAAACAGATATTTAAAGCTTGGGACAGATGGTGCCGAAAAGATGCCCGCTACCTAAATCGAAACCCGGCGGACTGTCAAACCGAATGGATTCCGGTTGCCAAAGCTTTGTTAGGAAGTTATTAACATTTTGTAAAGTTTTGAAATCTATATTTTTTTAATTCTAAAAGGCCCCAACCCCCCTTAAATACAACTAATTTCCATTTAGATTTTTTTTTAAGGATTTTAAGCAGATCCACCGTGCTCGATTTTTTTTGGACAATTACAAAACCTTTTAATTTCTGCGTTTTTCTCGTTTTTACTTTAATAATTAAAATTCAATCCTCAGCCGTGACAGCCTGTCCGACCTCGCCGGCGGGCTCGGCAATTTGCCCGATTTGTTTGTAAATCCGACTGCTTTGAGATAATAAGTATAAGGTCAAGGTTTGCCTGTGGCCGGCCGCTGGGCCGCAGCTGCGGCCCGGCGTCGCCGTGGGCCGGTGGTTCGCGGCGACGCGGTTTCACCTGGGCAGGACTTTGCGCCGCCCCGGCGGCCCCCCATTCAGCCACAGGACCCCGCAGCCTGGGAAGAGCAGCAGCAGATGACATCCGAGCAGATCGTCGTGCGCGGTGCACGCCAGCACAATCTCAAAAACATCGACCTCGCCCTGCCCAAGAACCGGTTGATCGTCATCACCGGGCTTTCGGGCTCGGGCAAATCCTCGCTGGCCTTTGACACCCTGTATGCCGAGGGGCAGCGACGCTACGTCGAATCCCTCTCCACCTATGCCCGCCAGTTTCTGGAGCGGATGGAGAAGCCGGATGTGGACCTCATCGAGGGGCTCTCGCCGGCCATCGCCATCGAGCAGAAAAGCGGCGGCCACAACCCGCGCTCGACAGTCGGGACGGTGACCGAAATCTATGATTTCATGCGTCTGCTCTACGCCCGCGTCGGCACCCCGCACTGCCCGCGCTGCGGCAGGCTGATCACGGCCCAAACCGTCGATCAGATGGTCGACACGATCCTCAACCTGACCCCCGGCAGCCGCCTTCAGGTCCTGGCGCCGATGATCGCGGATGCTGCCGGGAGCCATGAAAAACTCCTCCGGCGGCTGAAGAAGGAGGGGTTCTCCCGGGTGCAGGTCGACGGGCGCACGGTGGAACTGGAAACCCTGCGCCCGCTTGCGGCAGAGGGCCGCCACAGCATCGCGGTGGTGGTCGACCGGCTGGTGGTCAAGCCCACCATCGCCAGCCGCCTGGCGGACTCCCTGGAGCTGGCGCTCTCGCTTGCCGAGGGCCGGGTGGTGGTGGACCTGGCGGGCGCCCCGCCGCTGGAGTTCAGCGAGAAAGCCGCCTGCGCGGCCTGCGGCATCGACTTCCCGGAGCTCTCGCCAGCCAGCTTTTCCTTCAACTCCCCCCAGGGCGCCTGCCCGCAGTGCGACGGTCTCGGCGTCGCCACCGTCTTCGACCCCCACTTGATCGTCCCCAATCCGGCCCTGTCGCTGCGCGAGGGGGCCGTTGCGCCCTGGGCCGAGCGAAGCTCGGTTCATTTCAGCGCGTTTTTAGACGCCCTGACCGCCCACTACGGCGTGGACATCTACACCCCCTACCAGGACCTGCCCGAGCGCTTCAAAGAGGTCCTGCTAAACGGCTCCGGCGACGAGGAGATCCCCTTTTACTTTGAGCGCGGCGGCCGGCGGGTGGTTTACCGCAAGTCATTTGAAGGCGTCCTGGCCGGGCTGCAGCAGCGTTTGCAGGAAAGCGGCTCCGCTCAGATCCGGGAAGAGCTCAGCCGCTATCTCAGCCACCACCCCTGCCCCGCCTGCCACGGCGCCCGCCTCAACCCGGAGGGCCGCTCGGTCACCGTCGGGGGGCACAAAATTCATCAGCTGACGGCCCTTTCAGTGAAGGACGCCCGGCGCTTTTTCCAGCAGATGGTTCTGGCGGGCAAAAAAGCGGTCATCGGCGAGCGCATCTGCCGGGAGATCAGCGAGCGGCTGGCCTTTCTGACCGACGTCGGGCTGGGCTATCTGACCCTCGACCGCTCGGCCGCCACCCTGTCGGGCGGCGAGAGCCAGCGCATCCGCCTGGCGACCCAAATCGGCTCCAAACTGACCGGAGTGCTCTACGTCCTGGACGAGCCCAGCATCGGCCTGCACCAGCGCGACAACGCGCGGCTGCTGGCGGCCCTTGGCAACATGCGCGATTTGGGCAACACCGTGCTGGTGGTGGAGCATGACGAGGAGACGATCCGATCGTGCGACTATGTCGTCGATATGGGCCCCGGGGCGGGGGTTCACGGCGGCGAGGTGGTGTTTGCGGGCCCCCCCGCGGACCTTGGCGCCGACGGCGCGTCCCTGACCGGCCAGTATCTCTCGGGCCGCAAACGCATCGAGGTCCCCGGCAAGAGGCGCCCGGGCAGCGGCAAAACCCTGAGCCTCTATGGCGCGTGCGCCAACAACCTCAAGCATGTGGATGTCCGCTTTCCGCTGGGGTGCCTGACCTGCGTAACCGGAGTTTCGGGCTCGGGCAAATCCACCCTGGTCCTGGAGACCCTCTACCGGCTCCTGGCCCAGCACCTCCACCGCTCGCGGGTCCCCGCCGGGGGCCACACCCGCATCGAGGGCCTGTCGCATGTGGACAAGGTGGTCAACATCGACCAGTCGCCCATCGGCAAGACCCCGCGCTCCAACCCGGGAACCTACACCGGGATTTTCACCTTTATCCGGGAGCTTTTCGCCCGCACCCCCGAGGCCCGCATGCGCGGCTACAAACCCGGACGCTTCAGCTTCAACGTCAAGGGCGGCCGCTGCGAGGCGTGCAGCGGGGACGGGATCGTCCGGATCGAGATGCAGTTCCTGCCGGATGTCTACGTGGTCTGCGATGTCTGCAAGGGCAAACAGTACAACCGGGAAACACTGGAGATCCGCTACAAGGGGCACACGATCGCCGAGGTGCTCGCCATGACGGTCAACCAGGCGCACCAGTTTCTGCGCGGCATCGCCACCCTGCGCGAACGCCTGCAGACCTTGATCGACGTGGGGCTGGGCTACATCCAACTCGGCCAGGCCGGCACCACCCTCTCCGGCGGGGAGGCCCAGCGCATCAAACTGGCTCGGGAACTGAGCCGCAAGGCCACCGGTCAGACGGTCTACATCCTGGATGAGCCCACCACCGGACTGCACATCGACGATGTCCGCAAACTGCTGGAGGTCCTGGATCGCCTGGTGACCGCCGGCAACACCGTGATCGTCATCGAACACAACCTCGATGTGATCAAGTGCGCCGACCATGTCGTCGACCTGGGGCCCGAAGGCGGCGAGGAGGGCGGGCAGGTGCTGGCCAGCGGCCCGCCCGAGGCCATCGCCGCCAACCCCGCCTCCCAGACGGGAAGGTATTTGCGGAAGGTGCTCACCCCCGCCGCCGCCGGGGGTTGGCGATCGTTCGGGAGCCGCGCCCGGGAATCGGACGCGAGAAGCTAAAATGGGGCGGCACCCTGTGGATGCCGCCCCATTTTTGGGGTGGGTGCTAAACGGTCAACGATCAGTGGGCGCCCAAAAGACCCGCAATCGCACCAGCCTGGGGATGCGCGTAGATCAGGATCAGAGAGATAACCAGCGCATAGATACACAGGGACTCGATCATGGCGAGACCGATCAGCATGGTAACCGTGACCTTGCCCGAAGACTCGGGATTGCGGGCAATGCCTTCCACGGCCGATTTCAACCCGATACCCTGGCCGATGCCGCAACCAAACGCTGCGATTGCGATCCCGAAACCGGCGGCCGTCACACAAGCGATGAAAAACTGCAATGCTCCTGCTTCCATACTCTCTTCTACCTCCTCTTTAAGTTAGGTTACCTGGCTTCTTCCATTTCCCATTAATGAAAACCAGTTTATGAAAATTGGCCCTATCCGCGAAAATCAGTGTGCGTGCTCCATGGCCCCGGTGAAGTACATCACCGAGAGCAGGAAAAACACGAACGCCTGCACCAGCGCGACGAAGATCCCCAAGGCCATGATCGGCAGCGGGGCGAAAAAGGCGCCGGCCAGGCCAAACAGAATGGCCAGCACCAACTCATGGCCCATCATGTTGCCGAAAAGCCGGAATGAAAGCGACAGGATGCGGGCGACGTGCCCGATGATTTCGATGGGCAGAATGATCGGGATCATCCACCATACGGGGCCGAGGAAATGCTTGATGTATTTGACGCCGTGGTATTTGATCCCGATGACATGGGTGAAGACCACCACCACCAGGGCGCAGGACGCGGTGGTGTTGAGACTGGCGGTGGGCGGGAAGAAACCGGGTATCAGCCCGATCAGGTTGCAGACCAGGATATAGATGAAGATGGTGGCGACGATGGGAAAGAGCCAGCGCCCCTCCTCGCCGGTGATGTCCACCATGAACTCCTCGATGCCGGAGACGATCAGTTCGAAGAAGTTCTGCATCTTGGTGGGAACCATGCTGACACTCTTGGCGGCCGCGGCCCCCATGAGGATCAGAAACAGCATGACCAGCCATGAGTAGATCACCTGGGGGTAGGCATGTGCGAAATCTCCCAGACCGACTAACTCGAAGAGCTTGACCAGAAAGAGAAAGGGATGTTCCACCTTAGGTTGCCTCCTTGAGAAGAAGTTTTTTGGCCTCACACACAGTTGCCAGAAAGATGCTGCAAACAACGATGGAGAGCCCGACGAAAAGACCCAGCGGATTGACGACGTGCTTGGCGATCAGGAAAAAAATGATCAGCCCGCTCACAAAAAAGCGCAGGTAGTATTTCACCAGCACCACGTTGTGTGAGACCAGATGCGGGGGTGTCAGGGCGCGCTTCAGGGTTCGGTGCAGGAGATGAAAATTGACCGTCACGATCAGCCCCCCGGCGATGATCCCCAGCGCGAAATCCCGCGGTGCGACCATCAGCCCGATGGTACCGGCTGCCAGCAGCAGGATCCAGTTGCTGCGGGTCACGAATTTGAGCAGCCGCTGTTGGATGTTTGCGACCAACGTCTCTTTCCCTTTCAGGTCGGCCCTCAGAGGTTTCTCGATTTTTTGATGGCCAGCCCGATGTTGCGAAAGCCCGCTGCGATCCCGAGCATCAGGAAAACCAGCATCAGCCAGGGATGGGTGTCGAAAAAGCGATCCAGCAAAATTCCGGCGAAAAGGCCCAGAAAGATGGAAAGCGAAACCTGGAGCCCCAAGCTCGAATAGTAGGCGAGCTCCCGGATCATTCTCCTTGTTTCTCTTTTCATGGCAAAGAACGCTGCAACGGGCTGATGGTGAGGAAAATTTTCGCCCGTATGCGGGGCCCCTCCGACTACCGATAGCCCACTAACACAGGCAACCGTGCAAGTCAATGAAAAATACGGGAATTTACTGAACTTAGCTAGACCAACGGGCGGTGAGCCAAAGCCGAGCGCATCAGAACTGCAGTTGGGCGGCATCCAGCACAGGTCCGTCCAGGCAGGCGTGCAGAAAGCGTTCCCCGGGCTGCCGGGCGGCCACCGCGCATCCCAGGCAGGCGCCCATCCCGCAAGCCATCAGGCTTTCAATCGACACCTGGCAACGGACCCCGAATTTTTCGGCGATCCCCACAATGCAGGCCAGCATGGCCGAGGGGCCGCAGGCGTAAAGAACATCCGGCGGGCGGCGGGCCACGGCCGCCTCCAGGGGGTGCGTGACCAGACAGGCGTCACCGGCCGAACCGTCATCGGTGCTGAGGTGCACGGCAATCCCCAGCGACTCGAAGTCCTGACGGCAGAGCAGTTCCGCACGGGTCCGCCCGCCGATGAAAACGGTTATGCGGCCCGGATCGCAGCCGCCGGCGATCAACTCCGAGGCCAGAAAGGTCAGCGGCGCCACACCGATCCCGCCGGCGGCAAGCACGATCCGCTGCCCCGGCTGCGCCATCCGGAAACGGCTGCCCAGGGGGCCCAGCACGTCCACCGAACTGCCGGCCCCCAGCGCGGTCAGCAGGCGGGTCCCCTCCCCGACCACCTTGTAGAGGATCTGGATGCCGTCGACGCCCTTCTCGGTGGTAATCAGGCCGTGGACCGAAAAGGGCCGCCGCAACAACGGGCTGAGCTGCGCGCTGGGACGCAGCATGACGAACTGCCCGGGCCGGGTGCGGGTCAGCTCGCCGCCGCATGCCAGCCCCATGCGGTAACAGGCGGGGGCGACCGCCTGGTTCCAAAGGACCTGCGCGTTGGTCTGGATCATGGGCACTCCCGTTGCTGAACGCGTGATAAATGTTTCAAATCAAGCCATTCCTCAGGGCGTCCTTTAAGGTTAATGAAGGGGTGAAATTCAAAAACCGGACGGTTTCGAAAAAAAGCGTTTTAACCCCGCCGTGCGGCGTTTTTGGAGAAAGTAACTTTGACGGTCACCTTTATAGTTGACCAGATTTACCACTCCAATTATTTTATGTTCATTTTCTTGTGCGGACAAGAAAACGAACCAAAAGAAACCGCCCGCGCCCCGGGGCCCTTCGGGCTGCCCTGCGCTTCTCGCAGCCGGCGGGCCCTGTGGAACTCGCTGGCGCTCAAACAGCCACAGGGCCTTTTTCGCCGGCTGCTGCGATGCTCGGCCCGGGACGATGGGACGTAAAACGCCGCCATCAACAAGCAGTTGAGATAAGGCTGTGGTCTTCGAAAAACCCAATAGCTGCATGGATTAGCGGTGAGTTCCTTAGAAGTTCAATTTACGGCACGCAAATCTCAGCGGCGTGAGGCGTACTTATGTATGCCGCAGCGACTTCGAGATGCGGCGCAACGCAGAAAGTGGGCTTTTTGCGGAACCGTCAA
>Ga0272444_10005130_pt1 | contig 11374 bp, 9 predicted proteins | sample SSMForm13_FD_201033 | JGI IMG/M metagenome (GOLD analysis project Ga0272444, IMG submission 201033) | Marine sediment archaeal communities from Little Sippewissett salt marsh, Falmouth, MA, United States - SSM-Form-13 | ecosystem: Environmental > Aquatic > Marine > Wetlands > Sediment ... | reverse complement strand
ACTGAAAAAACCAGGGGGCTTGGAGCAAGATGGCGTAACTGATTCCGTATGTTTTTAAGGCGTTGCTGGATGGCGTTCGGTTCTGTCATCAAAAGCTCCTCTGTTTCAACGAAAGCCAAAGATTATATAGAATCACCAAGCATGGCCCTGCACATGAAGCAATGAGCCCTTCTTTCCAGAGCACAGACATATTAAACTCTTGCCACCATTTGCCAACTGAACATAGTCTAAATCGCGGATTAGAAAGGCGAAGTATGTGATCGGCGCCAAAATCCTCTATGTTGCGAAAGTGACTGAAGACCTTTGCTTCATCCGCTCTAGGGAATCGAATGAAACGGTTTATAACTTGAATGAGATAAGGGCTGTAGTATTCAGGCGGCTTATCCATAGAAGGTATTGTCTTGGCATACACATCGGCATAATCAAAAATGCCTGCTTGAAGGCTAGTCAGAAGAGTGCGATCTCGGACTTCACTCAGCCGGCTTGCTTCGTTTTCATTTTTAAGAACTGGTACGATTCTACCGGTATTTATATCCTTGCGGAGACTGACCGAAGTAGGATGTGGGGCTCGAGTAGAAAACTCAAACAATTGAACGAAGCGTTCAAAGGCGGAGGAACCATGCGGCTCCTTACCGCGGTGATATAGTATTCCTTCATAAGTGGACACCGGCGTTTGCAGGAATGGGAGATTCCCGACAAACCCCATATATAGGCCGAACAGCCTGGGCCAATCATGTCGTTCTCCGAATGCACAAGTCAAAGCATCCTGTACAGTCCCTTGCCACCCCACATCCACAAGGGCGACTCGTCGCGCTTGCCAGAACCCCTCCTGTTCTAGATAGTTGTCAAGGAGCGACTTGTATTTTCGGTGGTTCTCCTTTAGCAGCCGGCGGAACTCGGGATGATAAATGAAACGCAAGAATGCTCTACTGTGAAAGGGCGACCGTAGCTTCCTGTCAATGGAACCCAGTCCGCACTGTCTAGCCAGATCCTGAAAAGCCTCGACGTCCGCACCAAGGCGAGTCAGCATAGTTCGAGCACATGGCTTCTGCGTGGCTAAGAAGCATCTGAGCACTTCCCGAAGCCCCAAATGATCTGCCGAGGCACCAAAGGTTGTGCTCCTCGTCAAGAAGCAGTATCTTGTCATAACGGCTTTATTGCCGAGTGCATAGGGTGCGAACTTCTGGAAGAGATCCTGCAACACAAACCCTTCTCTAGCCGGGAATAGAACCAACTCGATGTCTTCGTGATTGACCCGTTCTATGACACGGTGAACGAAGTTGGCCAGAACCGGTCCAAGTAGCCAAAACCCGATCTCGTATGGAAGCTCCGCGAAACGTCTGGGAGCTTGCCTGAGTCCGTGCATTTCAACCAATGATGCACCAGACCATAGAGGTTTAATACGTGAAAGGCGTTCGAGCCGGGAAAAGCGGTCTCTTTTCGTTTTTTGCTCCTCAGGCATGAAATGATACGCTCGTGCCCCCAATTGCTTGGGGCGCAAGTAGTCGTCACCGAAGTTGTCACCGAAGTGGACCCACCTGGATGCTGGCGTTGCTTCTTCAGCAAGCACCTGTCTAAAAAGGCGCCCCGTTCGCTTTCTCAGCCCGTACTCAGATGAAACATAACAACAATCAATTAGACCGGCATACCCACATTGGGTGAGTAACAACATAATGTGCTTCTGTGTCAGATACATATCCGAGACACAGACCACCCGTTTGCCAACCTGTCGCGCTTTTTTTACGGCCCCCAGCATTCCCTCTACGGGATGGACAGAATGCTTTTCCCCTTTGATTTCCGCTTCTACTATGCGTTCAACGTGTGGGCTTGCTACTTCGCGACCCAGATAATGCTGTAACCACCCTTGGCAGACCTCGACGATAGGGCAGTCCCAATCCTTGCCCTTGGCCACCAGTGATTGGCCCAACCTTTGTTCTATTCTCAATCGCGTATCTAAAGACTCTTCAATAGACACCTGCAGGCCTTTTTCAGCCAGAAGACGACATACCTCTCTCGCGGCAGGCACCTTTGACTTCTCCGGAGGCCAAATGCAACGCTGTATAAGTGTGTCAAAAACGTCAAAAGATACCAGATCAATAGTCCTGGCCAATCGTTCTAAAACTTGGATCGCCTGTCTGCTAGACTGAATCTTCACAGTTCCACTGGGCCTATTGCTTTCACGAAACACACTTTGTCACTCAACAGAAAAAAGTGTGGGTCGCGCCTTTGAAGTTATTCCTTACTATGGGGAAGAAAGCCGGAATAGACATTTTGTATGCATCGCCATGCGCTGATCGACAAACGGCCCGGCAAAACGTAAGAAAAGAACCGAAGAAGCGCGCAGGCCGTGGCATCTATGCCGGTGGGATTACAGAGCGAGACAGCTCCAGCCAAGACTCTCCTTCCGAATCGCTTCCGCCCTCTCCACAGGTAGGCGGCGGCAAGATCGCTTAGCACGTACAGCGGCAAGCCTTGCATTCCACGATCAGAAGTCATGCTGAGCAAGAGAGTGTTGGTTAAATCTTCCAGTATTTCAAGACAGTTGGTGTGTTCTTTGCCTTCATGGAGGGAGTTGGGACAGGGCAAGGCCCTAAGCAGACTAGCAAGTTCCCTAAAGAGCATGACCGTCGTTGCCACGGGGACATGACGCGCCACCCGAGAAGTCCTGTCGCAAATCTGCTCCAACACGGGTGCGGCCTCGTATCGAAGATCACCACACTTAACACGAAGGGTGTACCCTCCAAGAAGGTGCCCCAGCAGATCTGGTGGCAATTCCTGTCCAAGCAAACGCTCCGCGTAAGAGAGCCATACCCCTTTGCGAGTTCTTGCCATGTTCTCTGGCTGCCTCGACATGCTGGCTGGCGTCTGCCTATAGACGCAACCTACTGTGTGGAGCACCACCGCCTCAAAGTGGTTGGCTGCAAGACGGCACACCAATTCATAGTCTTCGTGTCCCCCGTCAACAAGTGGACCGGTGTTAAAGCCCCCAAGGTCACGGACGCCTTCGGTGGGAAACAGAAAGGTATGAGGGGGGCCGGTATTGAGGTAACAGAGTGCATGGCTGAGTCGCCCAAAGGCCGGAAAAACGTCCTCATCTTTCCTCTCGGAACCGTCGAAGTGCAAACGATAGCCCACGATGGCGATGTGTTTGTCAAGGCCTTGTAGGGCCTTAACCTGATGTTCAATACAATGGGGCAACAACCAATCATCAGAGTCGAGGAATTTCAAGTAGTTGCCCTTGGCTACCTCAAGCCCACTGTTTCGGGCACCTGCGAGCCCTTGGTTTTGTTGTTCGATAAGTTTCACGCGACTTCCAAAGGGCCTGAGCGCGCCCTTTACATCATCTGGAGAGCCATCGTCCACTACCACAATTTCCACATAGGGATGGGATTGGCCCAAACAAGATCGAACGGCTTGAGGAATCAGGTGCGCCTGGTTATAACAAGGAATGATTACAGAGACGAGCGTGTCATTCATTTGTGCGCTGGGTGTGGTCAAGGGTGAGCTACCCTAAGCTTTTCAGCCTCAACCAGAATAAGACATGAGATGAATAATCCCTGTTTGAAGACCTAGCGCAGGAGGCGATGCACGGTCAACACGGTATGAATAAGGTGAAAAAAAGCGCGCCTGAGGTTTCTATTGGATTGTTCTACAAAATCACGCCAGAGGCCGGTCCAAAACCCTTTAAAAATGACCAAATGAAAAAGTCGCCGTCGCCGCATTCCTTTGCCCTTGGGGCTTAATACGAGGCTATATGCCAGTCCGTGGCCCCAAGCTTTTTTCTCCGGGAGCCCAAGGTATTGTCGCTCAATAGTAAAGCCCGCGCGTTCCACCATAGCTATCAATAAGGATCGGTTGAGTCCGATCGGGTGCATTTCATCGGCCCTGTCATGTAGATCCACAGAAACAATAACCTGACCCACTGGCTTTAGGTATTCAGCTACGTTTCTCAGGATTTGTTCTGGGTTGTATGTGTGGTCCAATACGTTGATGCACATTGCCAAGCTGATTTCACCTTTGAGGTCCGGGATAAACTCTTCCGCTGATTTAGAGTATATTGTGTCTGCGTCTCGAATGTCGCTCCAGGCAAGCTCCTTGGAGTACCTATCAGCAAGCGCATCGAGTACAACGATTTTTGCACCCCTGAAAAACTTGCTTCGAAGCCGCGAACCGGCTCCTATGTCTAATACAGCCTTTCCGTTGAAGTCATCCTGCGCAAAACAAAGAGACTGGAAGAATCTGTTGTTAAAGAAGTCGAATCTGTCTCTATCAAGAGTCCCCCAAGTCTTCCCTGTCGTGGCGTGCCACAAGAATTCCTTGGGTTGCGCCACGGTACGCCACTGATTCCATTCATTGTTCCTTTGCATCTACAATTCTCCTTCCTGCTAATAAGGCAACTGGTGCAACTTGTCCCCGGTGAGGAGTTCTTCGATGTTCGCTCTTTTTTTGAGCCGTGCAACCAAAAAGAGATCCCTAATGTCGCTTTCCAATTTCACGACTTCAAAGCCGAGGTGGCGGATCACATACCTCACCGCCTCGGGACAAAGCCACTCAAATTTGGGTGTAGGTTTGTTCTGGGCCAGAAACCACCGAGGGGTTTCCACTAGCAATTTTTTAAAACCTTGTGGGGTTGTGCAGTCAGCTAAGATCATCATCAGATAGCCATCTTGTTTCAAAGACCTGCTGGCGCTTATGAGATAACTCATCAGGTGCTGCAAATCCACATGCACCATGGCGTCAAGCGAATAGACTGCGTCAAGTTTGGGCCATTTGAGCATGGAAAGTGCATGCTCCAGTGGGAAAGGCTGCGTTGCGTCAATATGGTAGGTGAACAGCGTTGTTCCATACCTGTCGGAAAACCTTTTTTTCAAAGCAGCTAGAAACTTGCGAGATACATCCAAACACAACACCTTTATGTCCGGATTACGCTCATAGACTAGCTGCGTGTATTTCCCGCTTCCAGCCCCAATCTCGACTACATGTTGCCAACTGGGTAGAGCCTCCATTGGGAACAGAAAATTGAATCTTCCCTCCCAGGCCTTTCTATTACCGAAACCCCACTCATCACCTGCGTGTTTTAGCACACCTCCTTGATCGAGTGTCTTCCTGACAAGAAAGTCGTCTACACTGTCTTGATCAGGTGTTTGTCCGGCCACCATGGAAACGGTCCTGTCCCAGTCTTCGACATAACTGTCCCAGAGAGCTTCATAAGGAGACCCAACCCTTGCTCGCGTGAGGTACTTTCTGAGTTTGTGCCAAACTCGATAATCCAACCTCGCACCCAGCGTATCCTTCAGAGCCCGAAATGGAGACCCTTCAGCCATCATCCACCGTATAAACGCATCCTGTACACTGCCTTTTGTTTTCACTGCAAAACAGGCTCCCTTTAGGTGTGATGGAGTCGTAAAAAGTCGCTGCTCCGGTGAACCCCGGATCGGAGTCCGGGGCAGGCACCGGAGTCGAAGCTATGTGCAACCATTTGAATAAACTGGATTCCGGCTTCCGCCGGAATGACAAGAAATGGTGTTTTTTGGACTTTTTACAAAACCATCAGTGTATTGTCCATTTGTAGCCCCTGTATTCACGGAAGTTCTGTCAGGCAACATAGGGACTCCCATCGGAATTTGAAGGGACGTCTTGCTGCAAGTCGAGGTCACCGGAACATCCCTTTTGCGATAATCTGAAACAGCTGTCAAGCATATAGGACTCCTGTTTTTTACCTTGACTCGTGTGTGCGTCTGTGTTAGGGGCAAAAGTATCTGGGGGAAATCTGTCTGCGCCAAACCATTCACTGGTTCCGTCTCACAAAAAAGCTGGCAACGAATCCGGTCCCAAGGGGCCTTGGGCCGCGAGTTGTGGTTCCACTCTGTGACGTATTTCCAGAATGTTAGGGGGGCGGCCCTAAGGGGTTCGTGCCATAACGCTACGCTTTTGGGTAGTTGGAGGTGCCATGTGGCGTTGTCTCGTATAAGATCTGTGTGAAGGGCGTTTTCCACCCTATTCATGTGACGTGGGCCCAGTCAGTATTCGCACTCGGGGGCAGTGGGCAACACTTGCTTTGGTGAACGCAACAGAAATCTCGAGCTACCTGCTGGGGCCAGAGAGGAATGGAACCGGCAACCTGCGTCTGGGCTTGGGCACTTCTGAGGAGGTGATGGTTTAGTAGATCATCGGGCTTACTTCCCGGGGCGAGTAGGTGACGCAGTGCGCGTTGGTTAAGGACGAGGACCAAAGGTTTCACGGAGAAAGGGGGCTTTTTCATGAAGACTTTGTTCGTATTGGGACTGTCTTTGGTAGTGGCCATTGGTACGTTTAGTTTATCTGCCTTTGCTGCCGGGCCGCCTGTGCCACCCAAGGTGACCGCAGCCTCAGCAGGGGCTGATCTCACGCAACCGGAGAAGCTGGGCGGATGCTCTGACGTCCCTGATACTTCTGGGTACTGGAAATGGGGCCATGTCAAACGGGTGTGGACCTATTGGAGCGGTGGAACCGGGCATTTTTATGCTGATTTCTATGATAGCGGCATGTGGTGTGCATTTGGACTGCTGGGGGAGGGACAAATGTTTACCAACGCAGCGACCTCTCGCCATTGGGTTGGTATATACTGGACTAGTAGTAGCTCTTGGTCGAACATGCAGTACTGGTATTATTAACTCAACTGCCGGCATCTTTGACACTGGGGAGTGCTGATCTGGTTTTGAGCTAAGCCCATTGGCTGGTCTCAAGGCTTGTAGCATTCCACCAGTGTCGGTCCGGCCTTTCAACATAACTTTTTGTGTCATTTTTGATCTAGAACCCGTGCCGTTTTTACGGTCATACACCCTTGTCCGGGAGGGCGGAAGAAATGAGAGCACCCTTGACCCTAATGCTGGCGGCTATCCTTTCCATGGCAGCGGTGACAGTAGAGGCGGAAGTCCAGGTTACCGAGGGCCAATTTGCCGTGAATCTTGCACACCGGCTTGAGCTGGGTGAAAACCTGAGTCATGGCAAGGCGATCGCACTCCTGACTGGCGCAGGTGTCAAGCCTCATGATGGGTGGAATCCAGGGGCAAAGGCGACTGATGAGCTTGTTGTGAAGGTTCAGGCTGCCTTTTCAAAAATATTGTCTGATCTGGCCAGGACCCATGGGATCCCCACACCACCTACCCTGGGCTTTCAAGTGTTAGAGCCGCCCTATGCAGGGCAGATGATTGGATTCGTACCGGAGTTTATCAAGGAAGGGAAAATTACCCAGGGCCGCTTTGCAGGGGCGCTGGCAATGAAGCTTAGGCTGGCCCAAGAGCCCTCTGATAAGGATGCCATTGCCCTCCTTTCCAAGGTGGGGATCGAACCCAATGGGGGGTGGCAACCGAAGGCCATGGCAACGGACCTGTTCATGGTTCGACTTCAGGTCTCCATGGTTGAGATATTAAAGGAGGTAGCTGGGGAATTGCGGATCCCGCTACCACCAACCGTCAATATCAAGATCGTTACGGAAGAATAGGAAGAAAGGGCAGGGGCTTCTGATCTCAACCGTTGCCAAAAAGCCGCGCATGGAACTCCCGAACGGTCATTCCTCTTCATGCTCGCATATTTGTTGGTGAGCCCATGGGCCATTGCGCCTAAGCCCTCACGCCTGGAATGACATTCTTCATTGCTCTACTTCAGACATCAACGCACCACCATGTCCTGGGGATTCCATGCATTTATGTTGCCCCAGGATAAGCCATCAAAATACCACAGACCAGCCGTGCCGAAGTCCACAGCGAGGTCTCCCGACCCCCAAGATTCCACATTTTGGGGATCTCCTCCGGAGAGTGTGCTCCAAGCGGAACCATCGAAACTCCAGAGACCTCCGCCGCCGAAGTCCACAGCGAGACCTCCGGACCAGGATACCATATTTTGGGGGTTTCCTCCGGAGAGCTCGGCCCAACCGGAACCATCGAAACTCCAGAGACCTCCGCTTCCAAAGTCCACAGCGAGACTTCCCGACCACCATACCATATTTTGGGAATCTCCTCCGGAGAGCTTGCTCCAAGCGGAACCATTGAAACTCCAGAGACCTCCGCCGCCGAAGTCCACAGCGAGACCTCCGGACCACGACGCCATATTTTGGGGATTTCCTCCGGAGAGTTGGCTCCAAGGGGAACCATTGAAATTCCAGAGACCTCCGCTTCCGAAGTCCACAGCGAGACCTCCGGACCACGACGCCATATTTTGGGGATCTCTTCCGGAGAGCTTGCTCCATTTGCCAGCGGAAAAATTCCAGAGACCTCCGCTTCCGAAGTCCACAGCGAGACCTCCGGACCACGACGCCATATTTTGAGGATTTCCTCCGGAGAGTTGGCTCCAGGGGGAACCATCGAAATTCCAGAGACCCCCGCTTCCGAAGTCCACAGCGAGACCTGCCGACCACCATACCATATTTTGGGGGTCTCCTCCGGAGAGCTTGCTCCAGACCCCATCATCACACGAATAGAGCCCGGAACTGCCAAAGTCCACAGCCAGGTCGAGATTGATGTCCTGTAGTCTAAGCGGCATGGCAGGATCTCCGTAGAGATTGAAATCAAAGAGATTCATCCAGTGGACGCCTTCCCAAGAGCCATTATAGTGTGCCCCCATATCACTTTTTACATCATAAAGGGCCACCGCTGCTTTCTTATGGTTACTCACCAGTTCATTTCCATAGAAATAGCCTATGCTTGCATTGTCACAAAAATATTTTAGCCCGGTACGCCAGGAAGTGACGGCATACCAGCTTACCCTGGTAGCACTTGTTGTGGTAATTGCGCCATTGTACAATAAAGCCGTTCCCAAGTTATTGCTGTTTTCCGGATAACCGTTCGAACAGGAGCATTGATACACAAATGAGGGACGACTATCGTTCAATGCAGGGGCATCAGAGCTTGACATGATTCTCCCCGATTCACAGGCACCGTATCCAATGTACGCACCGGTTGAGTTTCCATGGCCCCACCACCATACCATTCCATAATCGTGATTCATCCATCGTGTCTTTGTTGCACCACCTAGAAGCTCTTCGTGGCTCGAAAATGTTGAATCCGCAGCAGAACATTCACTGCCCTGCATGTAGAGCCGATAGTTGGAAAAGCTGTGTCGCGTCAGATAATTGGCAATCATGGCTTGAGACAGATAAGCCCCGTCTGTAGAAGCGTCTGAAAAGCTCATGGGCAAAAGTGCATTCCTTCTCCAGCCGATATCCTCCGCAGTTCCGTAGTCTATTGTTTTTGCCAAAACCGAATCTAAATCAGAAGGCGCACTGTCGTAAACCGGAATCCTTCCCACATATACCTCATTGGCAAAATCTACACCTCCGGTTCCACGATCGCCGTTAGGGTAAGCTTCGTATTCACCAAAATATTGATCGTTGTCCAAATCCCAGTTTCCTGTCAAATCCGCATAGAAATAATCAGTAGGGGCTTCCCTGTAGACCGTTTCATTTTTCCTTGGCCAGCACATCTTCATGGGGACATCTCCCACAGCATCAGACGGTAGGGACGGATCATCGGGGTCAGGATCTCCTATCAATAATACATACACAATGCCCAAACTCGTGTAATTGTCCTGTAGCCACTTTCTGATCTTTTCTGCAGTGCCGTTGGGAGGCTGTCCGGTCAAGCTTCCATATTCTGTTTCAGTGATGACATAGGGGAAGTAACCGCTATTTTCCAGATACGTGACGAAATCACCAAGCTTTGTGCTGGCAGATTCAATCGCATTGGTTGTGATGATGACGTAAGTCACACTGGGCCCTGGCATGGGAATGGCGTCTTTCCCTTTGTACCATTCTTCACTTTCAGCGTAGTTCAACAAAAGATCCCTTGCTCTTTTGTTCCCCACTTCATCAGCGTTGTCAACGATAGGTGGTGAGGCCGAATCTTTTTTGTCATAGGTTATGGTTATCTGGACTTTTGGAACGTATCGCAGTTCCCCAGTCACAGGGTTGTATTGAAAAGGTGTGTATTTTAGATTCACAAATCTCCATTTTCGCATCTGGGAATAACCTAGATATTCTATGACTTTTTTGGGATAATAGCCTTTGTTTGCATAGATACTGGCACTAGGAGCAAGAACTTCCTGCTGGCCGTCCCGTGTGGCCATTAACGGCAACTCCTTTATTTGGAAGATGCCAAGATCTATTGTTTCTGCGTCATATTCGACCTCAATGCTGCGTTCATCAACGTCGGGTGGTACGGCATACCGGAGGAGCCTGCATGGCAAATCAGGATATCCCGGCACCCCATAGGAGAGATACCCTTCGATCGATATTTGATCAAAACCGTCCGCCGTCTTTTGAGAGGAATAATTGGGCGCTTCCAGAGTATAAACCTGTTGAGCAAACAGGCTCGCGGGCTTGGCAAGCAGAGCGGAAGTCAAAATCCACATAAAAAACAGTAGGACACGAAATAGAGGGTGTTTTTTTCCCATCTCCTTCTCCTTTTCTCCCGGATCAGCCAGATGCAGCGGTTCGGAGGTATCTTCCACTAAAGGGAAAATTATTACTCAAATTGCACATGTCCTACCGGATACTAGCTGTGTTGGTGCCTGTGCCAAGTGTGAAACAGCAATAAGATAAGACGCCCTCTGATTCTGATGAGCCCGAAGTCGTGGAAAAAGCGACTCTGAAAATGCCCAACAGGCCCCCAAAGTCTCAGGGCCTGGGCACGCGGAATGGCTTTGTCGCCAGCGCCCCTGTGGGGCGGCGGTGCCACGGCTTATGGTTGCTTTCAATCGAATATCTGAGCACCCCATGTTGAGGAAAGCTTCGTTTTGTTCCGACAAAATGCGAGACTCCGCTATTTCCATTTTCTTCGTTCCAAGAAAAGAGTTACCTGCTTCCAAGAGGTTGGACCAAGATAATTGCCGCGGATCTTTGTGCGCAAGCGGGCAAGCTGCTTGGTCTGTCTTAGTTGGTTCGAGTACAGGAGTCTTTCGAGTCTCTCTCGGTGCGTCAATTTGGGCCTTCTAAGGAGCTTCCTGTCGTTATAGATGTCAACGACATAGTCATATATTTCATATTCAAACCGATTTCTGTCACGAAACACCTCTTTGGCTTTTTCAGACGCCCCTTCATCCCTTGAAGAAGCATTCTCTCTTGGGATCTCTGAAAACGGTGATTTGCCAAGGCAAGTTGCGAGATTTTGGAGAGAGGTTTGAAGATCTTCCACGATACCAATATAGATGTAATACCTGCTTATAATGTCTCGGTAATTTGCTGCATCCATTGTTATGAGTTGCTTGGATGATCTGTGGAATGGGAGGTATGGCAGCATCTTGGACTTCGAGTTCATGAGCCAAGTGTCGAGGGAGCCGAATTCATTTTTGATATCATAGGAGTGACGCACCTTATATGTCCGCTTTAGAAAAAAGTAGT
>Ga0272444_10005129_pt1 | contig 11374 bp, 10 predicted proteins | sample SSMForm13_FD_201033 | JGI IMG/M metagenome (GOLD analysis project Ga0272444, IMG submission 201033) | Marine sediment archaeal communities from Little Sippewissett salt marsh, Falmouth, MA, United States - SSM-Form-13 | ecosystem: Environmental > Aquatic > Marine > Wetlands > Sediment ... | reverse complement strand
GTGGCTGCCCTGGAATCGAAAAAATCGGTTGAGATCAGCATCGATCTCAAGCCCGCTCTTTCACACAAGACCCTGGATGACAGGCTGCTGCGGGACATCCAGCTGCTTGGTAAGAAGCAATTCTCCAGCCTGCTAAGCGGCCTGCTTCCCAAGAAGCTCATTCCCGTTTGTGTCCAGCAAACAGGCATTCCCTGGGAAAAACGGAACAGCCAAATCACTACGCAAGAAAGAAAAAAGCTTTTGAGATGGCTCAAGGAGGACTTCCAATTCCAGGTGGATGGGCATAAAGGGTTTGAGCAAGCGATTGTCACTGCAGGCGGGGTATCTACCCGGGAAGTGGATTCCAACACCATGGAATCGAAACTCATCCGGGGATTGTACTTCGCTGGTGAGATCCTGGATGTAGACGCTAACACAGGGGGATACAACCTGCAGGCGGCCTTTTCAACGGGCTGGGCAGCCGGCCGCGCCGCTGGTTCAACCTCGGAGGTTACCTCGGAGGTTACCTCGGAGGTTGGGTAGACCTCGGAGGTTACCTCGGAGGTCGATAAAAGATCATTCAAAGACTACATCGGCAGGCATCCCTGGTTTCAGCTCCCCGGTGGAATTCTCAACCTGGATCTTGATAGCGAATACTGTCGACTTCCTGCCATCAACCGTTTGCACATTGCGGGGAGTGTATTCAGCCTGATCAGAAATATGGATCACTTCCCCCAGGAAAACCTCATCAGGATAAGAATCCACTGTGATATCAACCCGCTGCCCCAGATCTACCTTTCCATAATCCACTTCAGATACATACACCACCAGGTCCAGGACATCCAACGACGCGATCGTCATCAAAGTGCTTCCCTGCCCGGTCACTTCACCCTCCCTGACATTCAGAGAAAGCACCACGCCGTCAACCGGAGACACGGTCTGGAATTTATTTTCCTGTACACGCAGTACATTCAACCCGGCTTGGGCTTGTTCAACTGCCGCTTGAGCTTGCAATAACGCGGTTTCTGCCAGGTCGATTCCCGCTTCGGCTGCCCTGACCTGCAGGGATTCATCCCCTGTTTCTGCAGCCAGCAGCTTATCATTCAGGTAATCCAGATCCGCCTGAGCTGCTGCCACCTTTGCCCTGATCTCTAAAATACTCTCTGCCTCTTCCGTTGACAGCTCCCTGTCGTATTCCAGTTGAGCGCTTTCCAGATTGGCAAGAGCTGCGTCATAGGCTTCCTCCGCAACTTCCAGGAGCTCTTCTCTCTGGGCCGCATTTCGGGTCTTTTCAAGGGTGGATTTGGCGGTGAAGAAATTGAGCTGCGCAGCGTGTAATTCCCTTTCCACTTCCAGGAAGTCCTGATTGGCTCCATTGTCTAATACATCTGACAGTTTCCTTTTCTGGTCATCCAGATTCTCAATCGCGACATCTACTTCCCCCCGGATGACATCCAGCTGTTCGTCATTTTGGAAATACCACACAGGAAGATCGATTTCCGGTGGCGCGGCAAACTCCCATTCAGCGCTTCTGATCACGCGCTCGTTAATCTCAGCTCCTTGGAGCGCCAGCTGGTACTGAAGCACCGCATTGACCACCTGCTCCTCGGCTGCAGTCGCCGCGGCCTGGGCAGCTTTCAATCCAGCTTCCGCCCTGGCTTTCTCAGCCAAGAATATCTGGTCGTCAACAGCTGCCAGCAGATCGCCTTTCTTTACCTCGTCTCCTTCAGCCGTTCCGATCTCTACCAGCAGCCCACCGATTTCAGAGGCAATCTTGATCTCATCAGATGAAAGCGTGCCCGAAGCGTTGATTCCCGGTCTGTCATCTTCAGCGCCAATTCCCTGGCAGCCAGCCCCGGCTGCCATCACAAGCATTACAAAGATAAAAAGGATCTTCTTGGTATTCTTCATTTCAACTCCTGTTCTTTATAACTACAGCCGCTTCCTGAAGACCAGAATGCTGACTGCAAAGTAGAATATGCTTAATACAATCAAGGGCATGATCGAATTCCACAGGTACTGCATTTCAGCACCTCGCAGAATCACACCCCTGGTGATCTCCAGGAAATGGGTCACTGGAAGTAATTCGCTGTAGATCAACGTTACCAACGGCATATTGTCTCGCGGGAATAACATCCCGGAAAGAATGATCGCCGGGATAAGGACAACAAAGATAGCCAGGTACATGGCTTGCATCTGTGTCCTGGACAAATTTGAGATCAAAACCCCCATCCCAAGCGACCCAAGGATGAAAATGAAACCCATACCGATCAAGCCCCAGTAGCTGCCAGCCACGCTAATGCCAAACAACCATTCCCCCAGCCAGAGCAGCACGAACATATTCGCCATACTCAAGATCAAATAAGGAATGCTCTTTCCCAGCATCAATTCCCACGACTTGACAGGAGTGACTATCAACTGCTCCATGGTCCCTTGTTCGCGCTCCCTGACAATCGCGAACGCTGACAGGATCAGCGCCTGTACCTGAAGGATGATCGGTATCAGGCCTGGGATCATAAATAGCTGGGAATCACTGTCCGGGTTATAGAGGATCTTCGTGAGTCCTTCGATCGGCAGTGCTAGACCGCTATTTTGGCCAGATCTCGAGATCTGTTCAATCAAGATCTCCTGAGCGTAATAGCTGCTGAGCGCACTGATCTTCAGCTGGATGGTCTGGATCTCTGTGGGTTCGATAGCTCCATTGATGAAGAATTGGATCTTTACAGGCTCATTTGTATCCACATTCCGGCCAAAGTACTCAGGGATCAGCAATGCCACATCCGCCTGATCCTGGTCGATCAAGTCCAGCAGATCATCTGTGCTTAGTACGTCGAATTTAAGCTTAAAGTCCCCTGTTTCAGTGAATTTTTCAATCAATTCCCTGCTGGCATCAGTTTTCGAGAAATCCGCCACCGCCATCGGTATGTTTTTACTATCATATGTGATGCCGTACCCCAATAACACCAGAAGAACTCCAGGGAGAGCCAACAGCAAGGCCAGCGTAATGGGATCACGCCAGATATGAAAGAACTCTTTCTTAATGATCGTCCACAACCTTTCCATCTAATCTCCTTGATCGCCAAAAACCCCCGGGTGGAGGTTGGCATCTCTGATCTGATTTTCAGCCCGGCTGGATTCAACCATGGTGATGAAAACATCTTCCAAAGAGGGCTCAATCTTTTCCATCCTCGACACCTGGATCCCTTCTTTTTCAAGTTTGTTCAGCACACGCTTCTGGTTCCCCTTTCGATCAACTACCACATGCACCAAAACGCCATGAACTGACGCGTCAACCACTTCCGGCAGTTCTTTCGCAATATTCGCAGACGCAAGTGGCTGGTCGCATTCAAGCTGGTAGAGGATTCCGGGCAAGGCATTCTTCAGGTCATCTGGACTGGCATTGGCGATCAGCTTACCCCGGTACATCATCCCAACTGTATTACAGTATTCCGCTTCATCCATATAATGTGTGGTGGCCAGCACACTGACATCATTGCCTGCCAATTCGTATATCAAATCCCAGAACTCCCGCCTCGATACCGGGTCGACCCCGGCGGTGGATTCATCCAGGAACAGCATAGGGGGATCATGGGCGATAGCACAAGCCAAAGCCAGTCTTTGCCTCCAGGCGCCAGATAGATTCCGGGTAAGTTTTGAGGAATGTTCCGTGAGGCCAGACAGTTCGATCAATTCCTCAATCCGTCTGGAGCGGGATGATCGAGGCACTCCATAGATCGCAGCGTAAAATTCTAAATTCTCTCGAGCGGTAAGATCGTTATAGAGTGAAAAATGCTGCGACATATAGCCAATTCTCTTTTTGATCTCTTCAGGCTTCCTGGCGACGTCATAGCCCAGCACGGACGCTGACCCGCCGGTCGGTTTCAAGATGCCGCATAGCATACGGATCGTGGTTGTTTTTCCAGCCCCATTTGGTCCAAGGAGGCCGTATATCTCCCCTCTCGGGATGTTGAAATTCACCTGATCAACAGCGGTGAAATTGCCAAATTTCCTGGTCAGACTGTTGATCGAGACAGAAGCTTGTTGATCAGACATTTGCCACCCGCTGCTTTTCTACCAAATGGATAAAAACATCTTCCATGGTGCTTTTTGCTTCCCGAATATAGGAGACATCAACATTTTGGGCTTTCATATCCTTAGATAACGAATGTTCCAATTTCGGCAGGCTGCCGTTCTTGCCCTGGACCATCAGGCGCATCCGGTCTCCCACAGGCCTCCAATCCAGCGCTGATGAATAGTTATCCAGTATCATCCTGACTGGCTTCCTGGGTTTCGCTTTAAGTTCGAGAACCTGGAAAGGTAGTTCTTCGATCAATCTCTGCGGCTCACCGCAAGCCAGGAGCTGGCCCTGATACAACATCCCAATCCGATGGCAGCGCTCAGCTTCATCCATGTATGGTGTACTGACAATGATCGACACACCTTCTTCAACTATCTTTGCCAGGATGACCCATAATTCTCTCCTGGAGACAGGATCCACCCCCGTGGATGGTTCGTCAAGGATCAACACCTTTGGGTCATGGATCATGGCGCAAGCCAGGGCTAATTTTTTCTTCATACCGCCGGATAACTTTCCGGCTCTACGATCCATGAACCGTTCTAACCTTGTGAATCCAAGCAGCCTGGAGATATTTTCCTCTTTTTTCCTTCCATCAAGTCCGTTGATGTTAGCAAAAAAATTAAGGTTTTCCATCACGCTCAGATCAGGATAAAGCGTGAAATTCTGAGGCATATATCCGATAGAGCGTCTGACCATTTCCGGTTTCGATTTTGTGTCATAACCAGCCACTTCAGCTGAACCAGATGTTGGCAGTATCACTGTCGAAAGCATCCGCAGTGTTGTGGTCTTACCCGCGCCATCTGGTCCGACCAAACCAAACAGCTCTCCCTGAGAGACTGACAGGCCCAAACCATCAACCGCTGCTATTTTCGTGTTCGATTTGAATGTTTTCGTAATGGATTTTGCCAATACAGCAGTGCTCATATATACCTCTTTCGCAATGCATCAACTTTACCGAAGTCGAGCGCTCAAGTACAGGTGTCACGGGTTATCTTCTGATGTATACCTGTCATCCAGCGTATGACAGGTATCACAAGTTGATCCATGAATACAGACTTAACCGCCTCAGGACTTCCCATTATGTTATGATTTCGATATGCCAGTTAAAAAGAAAAGATCAGAAGTGATCACAATCTTTCGCTATTTTTCAGGGATCGCGATGGCGTATTTTGCCACCCTGGTGGTTTTTACTGCCCTGCAAACCGGCGAGCTGATCAATCTGGACCAGATCCAATCTTATCTGAACCTGGTCATAAACGGGGTCTTATTTGGTTATTTATCCTGGCCCTGGTTAGAAAAGAAAATGGGGCGCTACTATCTGCCGCTGGGACTGATCGCAGCCACAATTGTCCCCCTGTTCAGCAACCTGATCTATCTGGCCAGCCCCCAGGAAACGGCAGAGATCACCATCCTGCGCTCCTGGCTGCTTTTTCCCATCTTGATAATCCCCCTGGTGATCATTGCCTGGCAGTATCATTTCAGGTACGTGCTGGCTTTCACACTTTTTACCGCGCTGGTAGAGATCATAATTCTTTTCTCACGGTTGGAGACCATTAACTTTAAGACCCTGCCGATCCTGGGTGTGCCGCTGATCCGGGCTTTCGCCTTTGGCATGACAGGCCAGATCATCACCCGGCTGATCACGACACAGCGCCAGCAGGAGAGCAAGCTGCTCACTGCCAACATCAAACTCAGCGAACACGCTTTAACGCTTGAACAGCTAACCATCAGCCGGGAGAGGAATCGCCTTGCCCGCGATCTGCACGACACCCTGGCTCACACCTTGAGCGGTTTGACAGTCAATCTTGAAGCCATAAAGATCATGCTGGGAGAAGGCCATCCAGAGATCAGCGAGCGCCTGGACCATGCCCTTGAAAATACCAGAATGGGGCTGACCGGGACCCGCCGCGCCCTGAAGGACTTGCGGGTGAAGCAGGTGGAAGACCTGGGTTTGAAACTGGCCCTTGAAAACCTTTGCAGCCAGGCAGCCTCCCGGGGAAATTTCTCAATTGAGCTTGAACTGCCAGATATTCTCCCAGAATCCTCGATACAGATCGAACAGGTATATTATCGGATCGCACAAGAATCTCTCGAAAATATCGTTAAACATGCCGGGGCGGAACGTGTCACTGTCAGCCTGGCACTGCACGACGGGAGCTACACCATGCGCATAGAAGATGACGGCCGGGGTTTCGACCCGAAGGAGCTGACCTCTCCAGATTCGCTCGGCCTGCGCGGCATGAAGGAGCGGGCAGCCGAATGTGGATGTTCATTGGAGATCAAAAGCCAACCCGACAAGGGCTCTCAAATTATATTAATCACGGAGCTTAGCCATGCATAAGATCCTGATCTGTGATGACCAGAAGATCGTCTGTGAGGGGCTGCAAACCATCATCAATGCGGATCCAGATTTAGAGGTTGTTGGCATCGCCCACACTGGGGTGGATGCGCTGGAAATGATCCCTCAAGTACAGCCTGAACTGGTCTTGATGGATCTGAAGATGCCTGTCATGAACGGCGTGCTGGCAACCCGCAAGATAACCACCAGCTACCCTGAGGTATACGTTCTTGTGCTGACAACCTATGATGATGATGAGTGGATCTTTGATGCCATTCGCAGCGGCGCGGCCGGCTTCCTGTTAAAAGACACACCGCCTGCCGATTTGATCAAATCGATCAAAGGCACTCTGGAAGGCAAAGCCTTTATTGACCCCCAGGTCGCGGGAAAACTGCTTGCAGAATACACTGAGAATTTCGGAAGAACCCAGCCGCCAACTCACTATACCTTCACCGAGCGTGAAAGGGACATCCTCGCCTTGCTCTCGCAAGGTTTATCCAACACAGAGATATCAGAGAAGCTCTTCCTTGCGGAGGGAACGGTAAGGAACTATACCAGCGTACTTCTGAAAAAATTGGGGGTTTCTGATAGGACCCAGGCAGCCATCCTGGCAATCCGCTATGGATTGGTTCCCGATCAGAAAGAAAAGGATTAACTGCCTATTTCCAGCAGGCTTGAATAAAGCTGGACCATCCGATCTGAGATATTTTCCCAGCTGTATTTCTTGGCAAAGGCAAACGCGTCATGACCCATCCGGTAGCGCAGGGCTTTATCCTTTAACAAGCTGGTGATCCGCAAACTGAGCGCCTGGGGGTCCTCAACCGGGACATGGTAACCGGTAACGCCGTCCTCCACAAGGTGGATCAAACCACCCACAAGAGAAGCGATCACAGGCGTTCCGCAGGCCATGGATTCGAGGGCGACCATGCCAAAGGATTCATAATGAGACGGCATGATCACCATTTCAGCAGCAGAATAATAATAGGGAAGTGAATCCTGGCTCCGCTTCCCCAGGAAGGTAACCATATCCACAAGTCCATACTGATTCCGCAGATCCATGAGGGTTTTTACTTCTTCCGTTTCCTCTCCGTTCGCGGTCTCCAATTCACCCCCGATCACTGCCAGGCAGAGGTCTTCTCCAGCCTGACCATTCGCCTGGATGATGCCCAGCGCCCGCAGCAGTGTCTTGATACCTTTTAAGGGCTCCAGGCGGCCGACAAAGAGCAGCATCTTCTTTTCCTCCGGCACACCGACAAATTCCTTGGCTTCGTCCGGAGGAATCGGATAGAAATGACTGATATCCACCCCGGGCGGGATGATCTGGATCTTATTGGCTGGCGCGCTGTAAAGCGTTTCCAGCTGTTCCTTTTCTGTTGAGGTGGAAGCGACAATCACATCTGAGGATTCGATCACCTGGGTTTCTCCCTCGATCCTGTATGATCCCTCAGCCTCCTCTGCGTTCTGGGCGACTGCCTGTTTCAATTTCCCAAGGGTGTGGAACATCTGAATCACAGGTACTTTCCAGGCTGCTGACAGCTTCTCGGCTGCCAGACCCGACATCCAATAATGGCTGTGGATCAAATCATATTTGAGGTTCTTCGCAGCTGAGAAAGCAAGGATCCGGTCAGCGAAATCCGGGATATGGTCTTTCAATTCCCACTTGAGCAAGGGATACTCAGGGCCAGCAGGTATATGCACAACACGGTTTCCATATCCAAGATCGTGCAGAACATGGGGAACATGTTCATCTTGAGACCTGGTGAAGACATCCAGCTGGACTCCTTCCCGTCCAAGATAAAGCGCCAGATCTCGCACATACACATTCATCCCCCCGGCATCCTTTCCCCCCAAAGTAGCCAATGGACAGGTATGATACGATAGAACAGCTATACGCAAATTCAACTCCTCGATTTCGTCCCCAACCGGGCTCAGAATCCGCCGGGGGTCTGTCACTCCAGTATGATAGCTGGTATAATTTCCCCCGTCAACTACAGCTTTTTCGCCACCGTAGCTCAAGGGTAGAGCAATCGCTTCGTAAGCGATAGGTTATGGGTTCGACTCCCATCGGTGGCTCTTTTTCTTTAATATTCCCACCCACTCTTTGGGGCGCAATCCCGGCATTATAATAAATATCAGTTGACGAAGGAAAGCGATTTGGATATAGTTATTTTAGGCAGCCGCTCAACAGCCTAATTGTCCGCCCTCATTCAAAGGAGCAGGTGATGTCAGACGATCAAGCCCCCCTTGAATACACAGCATCAGGTAAACTCAAGTCCACCCACTATAATCGTGAGCTGGCGCGGCTTCAAGAGGAACTTGTTAAACTGCAGTACTGGATCAAAGAACAGGGATTAAAGGTCTGTGTGATCTTCGAGGGCCGGGATGCTGCGGGCAAGGGTGGAGTGATCAAGCGCATCACCCAGCGCCTTAATCCCCGCATTGTCCGCGTGGTTGCTCTGGGCACACCCTCAGACCGTGAAAAAGAACAGTGGTATTTCCAACGTTATATCCCACACCTGCCATCCGCGGGTGAAATGGTGCTATTTGACCGCAGCTGGTACAACCGCGCCGGTGTAGAGAGAGTGATGGGCTTCTGCTCGGATGATGAATATCGAGAGTTCCTGCGCACCTGCCCGGAATTCGAACGAATGATCATCCGCTCTGGAGTCATACTCATCAAATACTGGTTCTCGGTCAGCGCCGATGAACAGGAAAGGCGTTTTCGAGTTCGGAATACGGATCCATCCCGCCGCTGGAAGCTGTCCCCGATGGACCTGGAATCAAGGGCAAAATGGGTCGAATATTCCCGAGCGAAGGATGCTATGTTCATGTACACAGACACAGACAAAGCGCCCTGGTATGTGGTTGACGCTACAGTCAAACGCCATGCCAGGTTGAACTGCATCAGCCACTTGCTGAGCTTGATCGATTATCAGGACCTGTCACCCGATCCGATAGAAATGCCCCCACGCCAGGTAGACCCCGGGTACAAGCGCCCTCCCATTACAAGCCAGAAATGGGTTCCTGCCGTTTACGGCAAGAACTCCTTCGAGGAAAGTTGACCAGGCGGCAGGATGTCCGGCACAGAATGAATTAGATTGCCGTCGCGCAATTTGATCCAAGCCGCTTAAATGATCGATTATTCTGGGGGAGAGAATAGCTTCTTTCTTATTCCCGGTCCAAATTGGATCTGCGAGAGAGTCATGCCTGCCAGCATCAAACCGCTTCCCAGAAGTGCCCGCGGGGTCAGGATCTCATTAAGGAACAGCCAGCCCCAGAAAGCCGCAAACACGGATTCCAAGCTTAAAATAATCGCTGCAGGTGTTGGTCGGGCGTACTGCTGGGCGACAACCTGCAGCGTATAAGCCAATCCAATAGAAATCACGCCCCCGTAAATGATCGGCCAGAACGCGGCGGCAAGCTGGTCTGCGGATGCTGTCTCAGTTGCCAGCCCAACAATAAAACTGATCAATGATGTGAATAACGATTGTACGAATGACAGCCTGATCGCGTCCACTCTCGTAGAAAAACGAGCGATAAACTGGACATGCACTGCCCAGAAGAATGCCCCCAGGATCACATAACCGTCACCAACAGCGAGCCTGAAACCCTCGGTGACACTTAAAAAATATAATCCAACAACCGCCAGCACGGCTCCAGCCCAGATATTCAAGGTTGCCCGGTCTCCCCAGAGCATACCCAGCAGGGGAACTAGAATGACATAGAGACCAGTGATAAAACCCGCTTTTCCTGCAGTGGTGGAGACAAGTCCCATCTGCTGAAATGTCGCTCCAAAGAACAGGAACAATCCGGCTGCAGATCCAATCGAGATCACCTTTCCTGGGCTGCCCCCATCAATTTGCCGCGATCGGGGCCGGATCAACATCACAGGGATCAAAATAAGAGATCCGATTAAGAACCGGAAGCCATTGAACAAGAAGGGACCAACCTGCTGCATGCCAAGCCGCTGGGCTACAAAACCTCCTCCCCAGATCACCGCGGTGATGAACAGCAGGAAATTGGCCTGGAACATTCTGTTCTTGTCAGCCACCAACCTTCTCCTCGAAAAACACCATCATTCTACATAGTACCTCATATGGGAAAAACATAACTACCGATTATAGCGTATACTGGTTCTATTGGAGAAGTTAAACCCCGGAGGAATTTCTATGACAGTGATCCAACAGATCCATAAACATCGTTCGATCCGCAAATACAAACCGGATCCTGTGCCTGAGGAATTACTGTCAGAAATCCTCGAAGCCGGTATTCGGACCTCTTCCTCAGGAAATATGCAAGCATATTCGATCATCGTCACCAGGGATGATGGTCTTCGCGCCAAGCTTCTCAAACCGCATCTGAATCAATCCATGGTGCTTGATGCGCCGGTCCTGCTGACCTTCTGCGCCGATTTCCACCGCATGCGCCGGTGGCTGCAAATAAATAATGCCCCGGATAATTTCGATAATTTCTTCAGTTTTATGGTTGCGGCCATGGATGCCATCCTGATCTCACAAACCACAGCGCTGGCAGCAGAATCCCGCGGCCTAGGCCTTTGCTACCTGGGGAGCACCTTTGCCAACGGGGACCAGATCGGAGACATCCTCAAACTCCCAACCAATGTCATTCCTGTGGTTGGCTACTCACTTGGGTACCCGGATGAGCAGCCCGATCTGAGGGACCGGCTGCCCTCGCGAGGCATAGTCCACCAGGAAACATACAGCGATTACACAGATGATGATATTTCTGAGATTTATCAAGAAAGGGAGCTGAAAGGGTGGGAGCGCTACATGAAATCCGCCTGGCTGAAGGAACAGGCTGAAGACAACGCTGTCGAGAATCTGGCACAGCTGTACACACGGGTTAAATACACCCGGTCCTCCCATCAAGAAATATCCTCGCGGATATTAGCTTATATGACCCGTCAGGACTTTATGAACCAGGAATAACCCACCCTGGCTGAACCTATCTGTCAGTTA
>Ga0272444_10005128_pt1 | contig 11375 bp, 9 predicted proteins | sample SSMForm13_FD_201033 | JGI IMG/M metagenome (GOLD analysis project Ga0272444, IMG submission 201033) | Marine sediment archaeal communities from Little Sippewissett salt marsh, Falmouth, MA, United States - SSM-Form-13 | ecosystem: Environmental > Aquatic > Marine > Wetlands > Sediment ... | reverse complement strand
CAGTTGTTTTAATAACTCAATCTCGTCGATATCATGAGGAATGATAAACCCGTGATCCAGAAAGAGTTGCCGGATTTCTTTCTCTTTTTTCCTTTTATAGAGGCGGGAAGGATTTTTTAAAATCCTCTTTGCCGCTTCGGATTCGGAGGAATCAAGAACCATGAGCGAAAGAGTATAGAAGTTGAAGAACAAGTTTGTATCATCAGGCAGAGCTGTCTCGTAATTATAAATTGATTGTTTCATACAAAGAAACCACCCGTTATCTATATGTTTCGTATGTCTTATTTCAATGTACGTTTCAGACCCAGCATTGTGCGTAACTCGCGGGAAAGATCAGCTGCTGTGGTCACATGTAATTCTTTAAACAATGTTCGTACGAAAGGATCGTTATGCATGTGACTGATCGATTCAGTGGATATGAGAATGCTAGTATGCCCCGTACAAGGACCCATTTTAGGGCATTGTTGTTCGCCGCATTTATTTCCATCGCAAGAAGTGAGTTCTCCACACGTCTGTACCCGGCAGCCGTTCCCTGTACATGCTCCCTGGTTTATACCAATATCTGTCGCGAGTTCTGAAAAATACCCGGTGCAGACAAGACCGATCGCCGGGTCCATTTTCAAATGCGTCTGCGGTGGGCGGCCGTATTCATTTATATAGACTCGACGTTCCGGAAAGAGCATTACCTTTAATGCCTTGGCATCCGGCAGGCTGGCTTTAACCCTCAGGAGTCTCTGTTTTGATGTTTCCGTGAGTTTCGTCGCCAGATTTGGTTTCTGCACTGTCACTTGTCTCGTCTGGGCGAAGACAGACTTGACCGTCGCGGTACTTACGCCTGCCATTATCGCGATAGTCTTTATCAGGCTTTCTAACGCTTTCCTTCGGGTGATTTCATCTTCAAACATATGGTTTTCCTCCTTTTTATTTTGAAAAAGTGAATTTAGAAGATTGAACGTAATCCCCCGGTTCGTGGGTTTGTCTTACTTACCCTTTTTCTCTGTTATCTGTTTTAATGCTTGCATTGCCAACAGACAATGATTACTGACGGTTTCATAACAGTGATGTATGTAATATCATCACGTGTCATTTCCAATTTTTCTGTCGGGCTCTCTCTCGCCTCTCTCCAACGCACATAGTATAAAACATCAAAAGTCACAGATAGGTCACAGATTGGGATTATTTTTGAAATTTATGGGTAAGACCTTGTTTTTTTACCATCTATCCGGCTTACCAATCCCCCCAAACAAAAAAATCCCGTCCTCTTGTTCCGAGTAACGGGGGTTGTTTGTTTAATTGTTCACTGGTCGCTCCTTTGACCGTGATTGATGAAACGAGTTGTTTTTTAAAAGAGTCGCGATACCTCCTTTAACTTATGAATGAAAAAATACACCTTCTCAAAGAATTGTCAAGGAAAAAAGATATAGGGGGTAGGGTGAAGAATGGTGGATCGGGACGTGGGAAATGTAAGGTAGTCAGGTGACAGCAACGGTCAACGAATGTCCCTTTTCCTTTCTGGCGCCTCGACCCCTGATCTTTTATTGAAGTACACTATGCCAAGTATTGTCTACTTCATCTTTTTTTGTCAGAAAGCTCTTGAATTTTTGACTTAAATGAACCGATATAATATATATTTGCTCATGAGGGGTTGCGTGATTTTCTGACTCTCGTTGGATCACGTGAAATAATCGGAGTAATGGTGTTTATTCTATGAATATTCTCGATACAGTGATGACGGTGCTGGCCATTGGCATTGCCATGGTCAGTGTAGGCCACGTTCTGATTTCAAAGCGTGATCCAAAGGCGGCAATCGGATGGATCGTCGTTTGCATCCTTGTTCCCGTTGCCGGTCCTTTTCTGTACTACCTCTTCGGCATCAATCGGGTTCGGACGCGGGCGCAGAAGCTGCAACGCCGTTCAGGTTCACTGCACATTGCCGGATCAATGACGGTGCAAAAGCAGATGATCGGCGCAATCACCGACGTCGGCAGTACGAACGAAAATCCCGAACTTGTTCACATCTCGGATACGGTTACAGACAGACCACTTGTGGGCGGCAATCTGATTGAGGTGCTGCATAGTGGAGAACAGGCATATCCGGCAATGCTTGCTGCGATTGAAAATGCGGAGCGGTCGCTGTTTCTTGCAACCTATATTTTTGAAACCGACCATACCGGCCGATCTTTTATTGATGCCCTGTCCCGGGCAGTCCGAAGAGGTGTCGATGTCAAGGTCATGGTCGACGGGCTCAGTGATCTTTTTCACCTGCCGCGAGCCAGCAGGCTTTTAAAAAAAAGTGGCATTCCTGTTGTCAGGTTTCTCCCGCCACGGCTGATTCCTCCCACCGTACATCTCAACCTTCGCAATCATAGAAAAATTCTCGTCGCTGACGGGGAAGTCGGATTCACGGGGGGGATAAATATCGGCGACAGCCATCTGGCAGAACAGCATGAAAATTCAGACCGGGCCGCTGACATGCACTTCCGGCTGAAGGGCCCGGTGGTAGAACAGATTGAACAGGTTTTCCTTGAGGACTGGGGCTTCCTTACAGGAGAATACGAAGGATCGGGGCAGGGGGAATACAGGCAAGAAGGATCAGCGGTTTGTCGCGTCATTACCGAAGGTCCGAATGAGGATCTGGATAAGCTTGCCATGATACTTATTGGCGCCGTATCGGCAGCCAGAACGTCTGTCGTTATCATGACCCCTTACTTTCTTCCACCGCGAGGTCTGCTTGCCGCTTTACAGACGGCGGCTTTGCGCGGCCTTCGGGTAACGGTTATACTGCCCGCAAAAAATGACTCTTGCCTGGTTCACTGGGCAACACGCAAGCTGCTCTGGGAGCTTCTGGAACGAGGGGTTCAAATATATTACCAGCCCCCGCCTTTTGTCCATACCAAGCTTGTCATCATCGATGAGCATTACGTTCATGTCGGTTCAGCCAACATTGATCCTCGAAGTCTGAGACTCAATTTTGAACTGGCGGTTGAGGTTTTTGACAGACCTCTCGCAGAGCAACTTACCGTGCACGTGGAAGAGGTGATAAAGCGGTCACAAGTCGTTACGCTGGAAGATATGGACGGCCGTCCGCTGCCGGTGAGACTGCGCGACGCAATGGCATGGCTGCTTTCACCATATCTATGAGATAACCCTGTACTTCCCTGCGTCCTGGAAAGAGTTATTTTAACAGCAGGATGAATACTCTCTATATTTGCATTGACATGCCAGGGCCATAATTTTATAATATGCCGTCGTACTGAAATTGACAACCTGTTTTCAAAGTCTTACAGGAAAATTTCTGGATCAGGCGTTCGGCACCTCTTCTCAAAACCCTTTTTGTCACACATGTTGAAACTATTGTGACGTCTCCCCGTTGCAGCTAAAGCTCTTTTGAGCGTTATAAAACCTGCAATACTCTTTTCCTCACGTGCATTTCACCACATACGGATTTTCAGAGTACTTCTTTTTCACATTCATCTTTCCATACCTCCCGCTGATGGTAGAAGAGGATACTGTAATCGTGCCGTCATGAGAAAACAAACAAACGAAAGGAGGCTACAAAAATGAGTGATTCCAAAAAGTTAACGACTGCATTCGGGATACCGGTTGGTGACGACCAGAACTCCATGACCGCCGGTGGCCGTGGGCCGGTTCTCATGCAGGACGCCCATCTCCTTGAAAAGCTGGCTCATTTTGATCGTGAACGCATCCCGGAACGTGTGGTACATGCCAAGGGAGCGGGGGCCGGAGGGTATTTTGAAGTCACGGCTGACGTGACCAAATACACAAAGGCCAAGTTCTTGTCTAAGGTGGGTAAGAAGACAGAGGTCTTTGTCCGCTTCTCTACCGTGGGGGGCGAAAAGGGCTCGGCTGATGCCGCCCGCGATCCCCGTGGATTCGCCGTTAAGTTATACACCGAGGAAGGGAATTACGACTTTGTGGGGAACAACACCCCTGTTTTCTTTATCCGGGATCCCCTCAAGTTTGCCGACTTCATTCACACTCAGAAACGGCATCCCGCCACGAACTGCAAAGATCCTGACATGTTCTGGGACTTCCTCTCCCTTACCCCTGAGTCAATCCACCAGGTCACGATACTCTTCTCCGATCGGGGTACGCCGGCAACGTTACGCAACATGAACGGTTACAGCAGCCATACTTTCAAGTGGTACAACGAAAAGGGTGAATCCTTCTGGGTACAGTACCACTTTAAAACCGATCAGGGCATAAAGAACCTTACACGACAAGAGGCAGAACGCATATCAGGCGAAGATCCCGATCACGCAACCCGCGACCTGTATGATGCAATCGAGCGTGGTGACTACCCGAGCTGGACACTGCAGATGCAGATTATGTCCGCCGAACAAGGCCTGGATTACCGGTTTGATATCTTCGACATTACCAAGGTTTGGCCTCACGGCGACGTTCCCCCGATAGAAGTGGGCCGCCTGGTACTCAATCGTAACCCGAAGAATTATTTTGCCGAAGTTGAACAGGCTGCCTTTGGTCCCGGCAACCTGGTACCCGGTATTGCCGCATCACTTGACAAGATGTTGCAGGCACGTCTGTTTTCATACCATGATACCCACCTCCATCGACTGGGGCCGAACTACCACCTTTTGCCGGTCAATACACCAAAAGCCGCGACTGAGAACAGTTACCAGCGGGACGGGTCCATGCGATGTGACGAGAACGGAGGAGGCGGTCCGAATTACTGGCCCAACAGCTTCGGAGGCCCTGGACCTGATCCGGCTGCCCTGGAACCGCCCTTCGAGGTATCAGGCCAGGCAGCGCGTCAGCCTTACACGCATCCCAATGACGATTTCGTTCAGCCAGGCAACCTCTACCGCGATGTCATGACCGAGGAGGACCGCGAACATCTTGTGGGCAACATTGTAAGTCACCTCGGTGGCGCTCAGAAACGAATCCAATTGCGCCAGACGGCACTGTTCTACAAGGCAGATCCGGACTATGGTCGACGGGTGGCTGAAGGGTTAGGTCTGAAGGTCAAGGACGTTGAAAAGCTGGCGGCGATGTCCCAGGAAGACAGGGCCAAAGCAACGGCTCAGTGAGCGTTAGCATGAACTCCGCGTGTGCCGCTCGTATCGGTATACCAGGAATACGGCTACACACCCAATTGCTGAAGACGGACGTGCAAAAGACAAAAACCTTTTGCACGCCGTTTTCCGGAATCGCTGGGGACTGATTTCCCGTGTCTCTGAATCATAACAATATGTCAGCCGCATACTCCGACACGTCACAGGGCAATAATGCTATGCTTGCATGTTCATCGAGTAGCAGGGAACTATCATGCCTGTGCCGTTCCGAGTTCGGAAGTACAATTGGGGCAACGCGTCGCCTTAATCGTGATGGTAGTTAAACAGAAAGGACACTCTTTGGTCGTCGGTTCCTCCGCCGGTGCTTCCTCTTCGCGGCGCAGGTTATTGATCCTCTTGATTACCATGAAGACCGCAAATGCAACAATGAGGAGGCTGATAACGGTATTCAGAAAAACACCATAGTTTACTGTGACAGCACCTGCCGTCTGGGCATCCGCGAGAGCCACGTACGACCGGCCTTTGTGCCCGCTTTGAGGACGGCAAACAAGTTGGTAAAATCGACACCTCTCATCAGCAAGCCTATCGGTGGCATCAGAATGTTTGATACCATACTTTCTATGATGGTACCGAAGGCGCCACCAATGATGATACCGACGGCCATATCCACGACATTTCCACGCATGGCAAATTCTTTGAACTCTTTGAACATGATACCCCCTTCTTTACCTGATATTTTTGTATCTGTTATTAAAGGATGGCTACACGACGAGATAGAGATCTCCAGAGTTCTCGGGCAATCATAGTCAAGTGCAGTTATTATGTTAGGTGTAATGTCAGATACATCTTTCTTCTATTTTTCACAGGTGACGGAACAGCAATTTTTTGATACGAGAGATTGTGTGGAGTCCTAATTACGAAACAGATGTATCATGGTGCTGATGAAGGAGATAAAATGAAAAGTACGACTTTGAAAATGTTGATCAACTTGTATCCCCCCTACTGGGGGACGGGAATTCGGCTCTCGTATATTTCCGAGGACTATCGGAAGGCAACGGTGACGATGAAACTGCGGTTCTACAACCGCAATTATGTGAATACACACTTCGGTGGCAGCCTGTATACCATGGCCGATCCGTTTTACATGCTCATGCTCATAAATATCCTCGGTCGCGAGTATGTCGTCTGGGACAAGGCGGCGAGCATTGAATTCATATTACCGGCCAAGGGAACGGTCTTCGCTCATTTCACGATTACCGATGAGATCATAGAGCTGATAGAAAAAAGGACGGCCGATGGAGAAAAATATCTTCCTCAATTTGAGATTAATATTACCGATACGAACGGAACGGTTGTCGCCAGAGTCAACAAGACGATTTATATCCGGCGGAAAGGAAACCGCACACGATAACAGGTAACCGGAAAACGAGGTGAGAAATATGGGGCAATTCTTTATGACTTAAAAATAAAAAATTTGACCCCGAGACTCCTCGTGACTTACATCATTGCATAATAAGGAGGATACTATGAAAAAGATAATAATCATACTTACGGTTGTATTTCTACTGGTGTTGGCTTTACCGGCACTGGCGGAAGATGGTGTCGGGAGATACCAGGCACTGAAGATAGGCACCGCCGCTGATGCGTATGGCGTCTTTATTATCGACACGAAGGAGGGACACATCTGGGTGTGGGCTGAAGGGAAGACCTCCGACGGACGCCTTAAGTCCAAACTCAGATACGGTGGAAAGCTAAGCCCGAGCGAAAAGGATGATATCACCGAGGTAAAGGGATTGAGAAGGTAATTATCCCTGCACCTGATCGGCTTGACCTGTGATTGTTCCCTATTTGTGGAAGGATTTGACCGTACCTGGAGTGATGGCCGTTCTAATAAGCTCCCGCCCCTTTCATAACGACCCAGGGCGTCTTCAGCAGAATTTTGACATCGAGCCAGAGTGACCAGTCGCGGATGTATTTCAGATCCAGTCGGACCATTTCATCAAAACTGGTGGAACTCCGTCCTTCCACCTGCCAGAGACCCGTAATTCCGGGTTTGACTTCAATGACCCTTTTCATATGCCAGAGCTCATATTCATCGCATTCATAGGAGATGGGGGGTCGCGGCCCTACTAAGGACATTTCGCCCCTCAATACATTAATGAATTGAGGGAGCTCATCGAGACTTGTTTTCCGCAGGAACTTGCCTACCGTGGTTACCCGCGGGTCATTCCGGATCTTGAAGGAACCCTCATCCCCGGGCTTTTCGCTGTCATCGCAAGAGTTGTTTTCAGAGTCGATCAAATTTCTGATGTAATTCCGGTGAATACTATCGTCATTATCAATGTGCATAGACCTGAACTTTAAGAAGACAAACTTTTTCCCGAACTGCCCCAGCCGTTCCTGCCGGAAGAAAACCGGCCCTTGTGACGTTGCCTTAATCAAGAGCGGTATAATCAGGAAGAGAGGCGAAAATACGAGCAGCCCGGCAATACTGCCGATGATATCGATAGCTCGTTTAATATAAAGAGAGAAGACTTTGTAAATAGCCTTTTCCAGAAGATCGGGGTAGAAAAGCGGATTTGCTTCGTAGGTATGATCTTCATCAGCCTCCTCCCCGTTGGGGAACCACTTCATCGAAAGGTTTATTGCCTGAAACTGTTTTGATTCAATAAGGTAAAACAGACTGTTTTTCACCCGCTGTGTTATTTTGCCAAGGATGAAGTTTTTATCGTGTTCACCTAGCTCTGTAAATATAATACCGATAACCGACTTATAAGTATGCCACCCCTTTATGTCGGTCTCCCGAGTATGTAAGTTCAATTGTGAGACAATCGTTTCAAAAACATCCTTACCGTTTTTGCTATGGACGATTCTCCGAACATCAATGAGCATGAGAAGGAACGGACGTCCCGATCGCTCGGAACGCTTCCTCTCGAGTCGCAGTAATTCCGTAAAGACGCGTTCGTCATAAAAGTGTTGATCCGAATCGATCCAGTCAGAGATTCTGAAAATATTGTTGTCTCTGGCATGATTTACTTTCATCGCTTGCATTTACCCCCACATGCTTTAACACTAACATTCGATTTTATAGGATTTAATAGTATGGGAATCATCATCATAGGTATTACGAATGAAGTAGAACAATAAGTTTCAATTATAGTGAGAAAAACAGAAAGGTCAACATCAATTAACTACGAGTATAATACTAAGATAAAACCAGTATATTATGCAGAGCATAAATAAGTTTGAAGGCATGTGGATCGAAACACACGCCCAACACATGCATAAGTACCATGATATTGTAATGATTACAGGGAAGTAAAGAAAAAATAGGGAAGTGTCCATAATTATGCCTTGCAACTTATTACGAATACTTAATATTTAAAATGTGATCTTCTCGGCGCTTTAAGCTTTCCTAGAGTCGTGGTTCGATGTATTCTTTGAGCGCGACGGCATTATTGAGGTGCTATTCGGTGGAACTGTAGACAAAAGTGACATTCCCTTTTCTCATGTGTCCGAGAAGCTCCTCTTCAAGTCAAATCGAATATCTTTTTCATCAGATATTCTCCCTGCCATCTTATAAGGGATAAGGGGACAAAAAACATGAAAAGTATTCGAAAAGATAGTATAGTTAAAACCGTATGTGGCACAAAAAGAAAGCATGATTCAACAGGGATACCAACTATCATATACTGACGGTTGTCACGATGGCTGTCACAGCAGAGAAAAAGCAACTGGCGGTATGTTTGACAATTCATGAAAAACATTCATCGATTTGAAAAAGGTGCATAATATACTCAAAGTTGGTCTGATTGTTTTAGGCAATGTGAATCAGAAGAATCATTACAAAAACAGACACGAATCATTATAGAGCAACGGCGACAGATAGAAGAAAAGGATTACAACAAATAATATGAACAACTTCAATCTGAACAGTAGGCAACGAAGGGAATAAATACTTGTCGACTGGAAAATCTAAAGTAGTTATAATAATTTTTGTTCTCGATAGCTTATCCTTCCTGGAGCTACTTCTCTAAAAAACACTCTTGATCATGTCAGGCATCACTCTTTGATATTACGTATAGGTTGTGGTCACTATTTCTTCGCACCCTTAATAATATCAAGGAGGCAAGACTATGAAAGACACATTATTTAAAAATTTTTCATTACGAGTGCTTTTGATAATTTCACTGTTAATAGTCTGTTTTTTCGCTGGATGTACATCTCAAAAAACAATGATGTTAATGCCGACGCCGGTGCTTTACCAGAATTCAAGCATTGACCCATTCGCCCATCTGTCACCTGAAGAAAGAAGCATACATACGCAGGTCTTTTATGCCACGAATCGGTTTCCTAAGTTCAAGGGGGATGAAATATTTTATGGCAATACAGTAGATTCAATAATTCATTTAGGCAAGGCAACTATTCGCATTGGTGACGAGAATACCGATTGGGATTCTCTGCATAAAACCTCGCTTTCCATCGATCAAACCGATCTTATACCGATTAGCGTTGCGAAAATCATCGAGCAAGCAATTTTGACGGAAAAAGACCTGCGAGCTGAGAATGACCTGACACCTCAACTTCTTGAATTTGTGGATTCAATTAATGCCGAACTTGCAGAAGCAGTTGATAAAGAAATTATGATATATGTTCATGGAACCAAAGTTGACTTTTCTAACTCAGTAATACTTACCGCTGAGATAGACCATTTTGCGGGAAGGGATTTTATTGGAGTTGCCTTTGCATGGCCTTCTCATCAAAATATATTGAGTTATCTGATAGGTACCGACGTTCGCCGAGCCTTGAGTTCCAGTCCTGACTTGCAACGTTTGATAGTCTTCCTTTCTAAACATACAACTGCGGAGCATATTAATATCCTGTCTTATAGCGCCGGAGGTAAAGTGACGTCCAAGGCACTGTTTGAGTTGCGTAAGGCTTTTTCTGAACTGGATTCCGAAGAGTTAAAAGCAAAATTCAGAATTGGAGCAGTGATGTTTGCAGCAGCTGATGTTGAGGTAGATATATTTCTTGAAAGAATATCAGCAATAAGCGAGCTTGCGGAGCAGGTAGTTATCACGGTTACTGATGATGACGAAGCCTTGAAAGCAGCAAAAAGATTTATGGGTGGGAAATCTCGAGCGGGATCTTTGGAGGCCGAAAGCATTGAAGAAGACTATATCGTTCGAAAACACCTGGCAAATGTTGAAATTATAGATGTATCTTATGGGAAGAAGGTGAGAGGATTCGATATCACTGGGCACCACTATTGGTACCGACATCCTTGGATGAGCAGCGATATTGTTTTTTTGATGAGAACCGACCTCCCACCTGTTCGAAGAGGGCTATCCGCTTCAGAATTGGAGGGCATTTGGTATTTATCTCCTGACTATCCTGAAAAAATCAGGAAGGCAGTAGAAGTTGAACTCGAAGGACAATGGAAAAACTAGAGACGCTGCCTATTTTTACAGGAAAGGTAGGGTGATCAAAGAAAAAATAGGGAAGTGTCCCCCATTATCCTTTAAGTTTCCCTAGAGTCGTGGTTCGATGTATTCTTTGAGTGCGACGGCGTTATTGAGGTGCTGCTCGGTGGAACTGTAGACAAACGTGACATTCCCTTTTCTCATGTGTCCGAGAAGCTCTTCTACCTGATCGGGGTGAGCATCAAGTTCGGAGAAATATCTTTGTTTGAAGTCGATCCATTTATCGGGATCATGGCAGTACCAGCGGCGAAGCTCGTTTCACGGGGCAATCTCCTTCGGCCAGAAATCGATTTTTGCTTTCTCTTTGGAAATGCCTCGCGGCCACAGGCGATCAACCAGAATCCGCAAGCCGTCCGCATCGTCGGAAAGTTCATAGGCACGCTTGATCCGGATCGTCATAGTAAGACTTGCTCCTTCTGAAAATAACAGACTGTTGAAAAACGCCCGTCTGTCCCGACATGTCGGGATTCCCCTCATCCTTCGTCACTGCGACGTACGTATAAGTGAGACTCGCTCCTCAGCATTTCGGGAGCCTTGCATCTGACCATTTTTGAACAGCCCCATGTCGTTACTTTTTCAAAGGTCTATTAAAATTGAATTACAATATAGTAAAAAGAGTAAAAAGAGGACTAAAAAAATAAATCTGTTCCCTTTTTCGCTTAACTGCTATCTCTTTTGAGTTTTCGACAATGATGACTTTCAGCAAGCGTTAAATTGTTGCTTATGGCAAGCTGTTGTCAATTTTTTATTTTACGGAATCGTTGAAGCCAGTAAATGCATATCATGAATATAAAGGTCCCTGTTTTTTCAAGGTTTTATCATACTATCATCACTTCGT
>Ga0272444_10005127_pt1 | contig 11377 bp, 10 predicted proteins | sample SSMForm13_FD_201033 | JGI IMG/M metagenome (GOLD analysis project Ga0272444, IMG submission 201033) | Marine sediment archaeal communities from Little Sippewissett salt marsh, Falmouth, MA, United States - SSM-Form-13 | ecosystem: Environmental > Aquatic > Marine > Wetlands > Sediment ... | reverse complement strand
GTCTGCTACAGTACCGGGACGACCGGCGGAAGTTGATCAAGGCGATTCACAGTATCGCTGGCCATGTCGAAGGACTGACGCACCTCCAGGACAAGTTCCCTGACGGAACGACGGGGCCGATGCAGGACATTTGTCCGTTCACGACCATGGGCGTCTTCAACCGGGGCATTACCGACGAGAACCGCAGGAAGATTGCCGGGGAACTGGCCCAGTTCCTGGGCGTCGATGAATCGGTGCCGGGGACCTTCGAGGGCATTCCGATTCTGAACAACATGAAGTCCTGGTTCTTCGGCAACGCGAAGACGCGCAAGGCCGACGACATTGATGCCCTGTGGGCTGTCTTCGCCGCGGCGATCAAGTTCGCCGACTCGGACGACCCCGAGGCACGTGCCGATTTCGTCAAGGCGTTTGATGATGCCAGCTCTCGCCACAACGTCGCTTGGAATCTCACCGTCGGACTGTACTGGATCAGGCCGTGGCAGTTCGCGCCCCTCGATAAGAGGTCGAGGCTGTATATCAAGGAGCGACTCAACCATCAGATCGGCGGACGTGGTGAGAATGGCAGGCCCAGCGGGGCCGATTACCTGAGCCTTCTGGAGACACTGGAGGCCCGCTTCAAGGAGGATACGTACCCCGTCCACTCGTTTCCCGAACTGTCGCAGGCGGCGTACCTGTACCGCGGCAAAGATGAGAAGGACGAGACCGATACGGAGGACGAAGATGACGTGAACGGCGGCGGGGGCGAGACCCTGATGCCGTATTCCATTGAGAACATCCTGGCCGAAGGATGTTTCCTTGGGCGTGATGAATTGAAGGGCCTGGTTGACCGGCTTCGCGTCAAGAAGAACCTGATACTCCAAGGGCCGCCTGGTACCGGTAAGACGTGGCTGGCCAAGAAACTGGCCTTTGCCCTCATGGGCCAACGCGATGAGAGTCGAGTTCGGGCGGTACAGTTCCACCCGAACCTCTCCTACGAGGATTTCGTGCGGGGCTGGCGACCGTCGGGCGACGGCAAACTGGAACTCGTCGACGGCCCATTCCTGCAGATGATCAAGGCCTCACTGGATGACCCCGAGATGCGATACGTTCTCGTCATCGAGGAGATCAATCGCGGTCACCCTGCCCAGATCTTTGGCGAGATGCTCACGCTGCTGGAAGCGGATAAGCGAACGCCGAGCGAGGCCCTGGAACTGTGCTACCGCCGAAAGGCGGACGAACGCATTCATATCCCGGGCAACCTGTTCGTCATCGGGACGATGAACATTGCGGATCGGTCCCTGGCAATCGTCGACTTCGCTTTGCGGCGACGTTTCGCCTTTGCCGACTTGGAACCTCGGCTCGGCCCGGTGTGGAGAGCCTGGGTAAGCCAGAACTATGACATCGACGGGGCCTTCTTGAGCGAGGTGGAACAGCGGATTCTGTCCCTGAACAAGTGCATCGCCGCTGACCCGAATCTAGGTCGGCAGTTCCGGGTCGGGCACAGTTACGTTACACCTGCCGTTGGTACGCAGATCACGGACGCCCTTCGTTGGTTCATTCAAGTGGTCGAGACGGAGATTGGGCCTTTGCTTGATGAGTACTGGTTTGATGCCGCGGACAAGGCGCTCGACGCCCGTCGCCAACTGACCGAGGGGCTATAATCCGGTGAGCATGAGCGTAGCCAACACGACATCTGCAGCCAGCGCCGGGGAGGTTGATGGCATTCCCGTCCGAAACCTGTGGCTACTGATGCTCTACGCGTCGCAGCTGTTCCGGCAGGTTCGCCAGGCCGGCAATGTCGACGTCGAGAACAATCCTGAAGACCTTCCTGATCTGGTTGCCGAGATACTGACCCACGCCGTACAGCATCGTCTACGCCGCAACCTGACGCACGGATACCGGCCGCAGCATGCCGTGCTCAACAGGGTCCGGGGCCGCATCGATGTGCTGGAAACAGAAACGCGCCACCTGTTGTCACGCGGGGCGGTGGCCTGTCGGTTCGAGCATCTGACTGTCGACACCCCACGCAACCAATTCGTTCGCTCCGCCCTCGAAGCCCTAGCCGGCATGGTGGGCCGGCCCGAACTGGCCCACAGGTGCAAGGTTCTGTCAGTGGGCCTTGAACGCCTCGGTGTTACCCGGCGACGGCCAAGTCGCGCCGAGATCAGCGCCGAGCGCTACGGTCGGCACGACGCAGGAGACCGGTTCATGGTTGCGGCTGCCAGCTTAGCGTTCGACATGCTGTTGCCGACCGAGGCCGCGGGAAGCGCAGCAGTTCAGGCTCTTTCACGCGACGTTCACTGGATGAGGCGGCTTTTCGAGAAAGCGGTCGGCGGGTTCTACAACGTGGTGCTGTCACCGCGCGGTTGGCGCGTCAGCATGGGAGGCATGCTCAAGTGGCCGGTTGAGGAGAAGACCGAGGGCGTTGAGGCCATCCTGCCAGCCATGAAGACTGACATCGTGTTGGAGCATGCCGTGGGTGCTTGCCGTATTGTGATCGACACCAAGTTTACGTCTATCCTGACTGAGGGCCAGTTCGGCAATGCGATCCTCAAGAGCGGCTACCTGTACCAAATCTATGCGTATCTGAGATCGCAGGAAGACCCGGACGATCCCTTGTCCGAGCGGGCCGCGGGACTGCTGCTCCACCCATCGGTTGGCCAGATGGTCGATGAGACGGCGGTGATCCAAGGCCACGCAATCCGCTTTGCCACCGTTGACCTAGCGGCATCCGCCCGCACAATCCGTGAGCAACTGCTTGCTGTGGCCGGCTTTCCTCATTGAGCCTGCAGCAGGCCCCACCGCTACCCCAGGTTCTGACCGTCGTCGCGGAGCTTATTCTTCTTGGCGTTGCCGATCCACCAGCAGACAGCGAAGGGCAGCAGCGAGACCGCAATCCAGAACAGTGTTTCCATGTCATTCCCCTTTCCGCGTGCTAGGCCTGAACGGTCATGAGTGTTTGGCAACCGGAGGCGGCCCGCGGAGCATCATTGCGCTGGGATGGGATACTTCCGGCCCGACTGCATCAAGGTGTTCTGCGTGTCGTTGACCACCTCCGGTATTCTCTCCGTTATCGCTGCCATCCACGGGATCAGTCTTCCCGCGGCGTCCCGCGTGTGCGGCGACGGCGGATGCGTGGTGACGCCATCCGCGAGCCGCCCATTGTGCGGCCGATGTCTTCACCGTCGTCAGGGAACAGGCTCACATGCAACACGTCTTCGCCGCCGACCAGGGCCGCGCCACGGATACTCTCGCCCGTGATACGGACGTCGTTGCCCAGGCCGATGGTCTGTCGCTGTTCGACTTGGCCGGCCGCGGCACGCTCCAGCGTCTCGGCGGTCCGCTTGCGGAAGTCGAAACCGTCTGGTGAGATGACCCGGTCGGTCCGGACACTCAGTTCACTGAGAGCGGCGATCAGATACGAGTCGATCAGCTTGGGCCGGACCTGCCGGAACGTGGCCTGGTAGCCGAACAGGTCGACCACGATCATGGCGTCGACGACGAACGCGGCCAGACCGCACGTGTCGTCGGGCAGGCTGATTCCCTCGGCGGCCTTGCGGAGGTCGCTCTCCATCTTCGAGTAAGCATCGGCCATGGCCATCGTCGGGCTCTCGGCCCGGGAGAAGCACAGCGTCTCGCTCACGTCATCCCAAACTTGCCCCTGGTCGCTCACTGGAGCGCCCATGGTGCGAAGGCTCTCGCGGACGCTCCGCTCCTTGTTGCTCCGTAGCCGCGCCGGGCTGTAGTGTCCGGCCTGGAAGTGTGTGGACATGCTCCGCCAGCGGCCCTGCTCGACGCAACTGACGTGAATGACCAGCTTCGTCTCGCCGGGCACAAGGACCGTAAGGTTGAGGATGCGGTTCTGCTTGGCCCCGACCAACTCCTCGCCGTCCAGCAGCAGAACGGGCTTCTCGCCGGTGTTCTCGACTGCCAACTCGGGGACATGGCCATCGTTCGTCACTTCGGTTACGCCAAGTGTGCCCGCGTCCAAGGCCTCGTCCAGCGTCAGGTACTGCGGCGGCTCGTCGTGGCCGCCCAGCAGCGGTACGAGGGTTAGATTCTGCACCTCCACGGGTTCCCCCACGCGCAGCTGACCGAGAAACGACTTCATGACATTGGCTACCATGACTGCCTCCTGTTATTACCCCTCTCTGTCCCCGACCACTCTGTCTGCACCGTCGAACCGCGAGCTATAGGGCTCTAGGCAACCGGCGACGGCCGCTTCGGCCGGAACGACGTATCGCAGGCCGTGCAGAAATGCGTCGGGTCGCGTTCGTCCTCGTACATTGCCTGTCCGCCCATCACAACCTTCCCGATTGCGGCCAGGTCTCGCATTCTGGCATCGAGCTCACCGTAGATGATCGGAATCACCGCCGCCCCGTCGCCGCACTGCGGGCACGCCACTTCACTCCCCCCACTGGTCATGGTCCTTCCTCCTTCTTGTTCAGTACCCAAGCCTGACCGCCGGCCGAGACATGCCACGTGCTGCCACCGACGCCTCTACGGTGAATATACGATGCGGGGGTAACAGGACTGGTCAGGCCCAAGGGGTGGTGTGTCGCAGATTCAGAACAGCCAAAGGAGGGGGCGGTGCAACGAGAGGATCAAGCAGGGGCAGGTGTAGAGACTACCCATCTGCTTGACCTCGGCGGCCATTTCTTCCCTCAGGGTCTTCGGCTCCAGTACCTCGGCCCAGCGGCCGAACGACAGAAGCCAGCTCTTGAACTCGATGGTGTCGCCGAGTTTCCACGTCGCGGTAACCGCGCCATCGGCACGCTTCGTGACGGTCTGGCTGGGGTGCCACTTCTTCTCGAGCACGGCGTTGGCGGCCTCCGGGGCGAGGCGGGCCTTGACCGTGATGACCTTGTCGGAGTGGAAGATGCCAAAGCTGTTCTCGTAGACCTCCGAGAGGTCGAAATCGGCAGGGCGGTCGAACTTACCGTCTTGGGCCTCGGCCTCGTCGATGCGGTCGACCTTGAACGTTCGCAAGCCGCGCACCTTCGGCAGCTGAGCGACCAGGTAGAGCGAGTTGTGGAAGAAAACCAGGCCGTACGGGTGTACTCGATAGGTCTTGCATGCTGTGCCGCCACCGGAGCGGTAGCAGATCTCCAGCGGCCGCTCGTCCTCGATGGCCATGATGCAGACCTCGATGACCATCTCCTTGGCCGAGTAGTCGGTCATCTGCGGCAGGTGGACGTAGAGCACGTCGGCCAGGCGGCGGAAGTAGTCCAGAGCCGACTTCTTGAACAGGCCCTGCACCTTGTCGATGCACTGGCGGATGCCCTCGCCGACCTGTGTGCCAGAGAGGGGCTTCAGGAGCTGCTGACTGAGGTAGAGGGCCAGGGCCTCGTCGAGCGTCAGCAGGGCGTTGGGCACCTTGAAGACCTGTGGCTCGATCCGCCATCGTTTGGTGCCGTCCTCCATCGTGTCCGCGAAGATCGGAAAGCCCGCCTCCTTCAGTCCCTTTAGGTCCCGGCGGACGGTCATCGTCGTGATCTCAAACTCCGTCGCCAGTTCTTCCAGCGTCAGGCCGAAGTGGTTCGTGCCCAGCGACCGTAGAAGTTTCCATTGCCGGACTAGTTGGTTGTTTCGGGCCATAGAATCACCCTTTCGTACCGGTGGCGGGCAGAAACAGCTTATGCAATCGCGCACTGAGCACATGATGGCCCGCCAGGCCCAGGTGGTCGTCCTGTCGCCGCAGCGCGTCCATCCATCCTTCGGCAGAATCGGGGCAGTCCCGGCCGCTGTCCTGTCGGTCGCCAACGAAGTAGACCAGCAGCAGATGCGCGGGTACGTCGCGCCTTCCGAGAAAATGCAGCACCGCCAGCCGATTGGCGAGCTGGTAGTAGCCGTTCACCCAGTCGCATGCCGGTTCCACGCCCAGTGCCCGCTTGGTCTCGTCGAGCGCACGGGCAATCTTCTCTCGCCCCGGGCCTTTCGCGCCGCAACTGGACGCGATCTCGCCGAGGTGGGCCTTCGCCTCGACCAGCAGCAGTTCGCGGCTCTCGCCGCTGTCGACCCACGCCACGGCATCCCAGTTCATGGCATTGCCGCTCTGCGGCCAGAAGTCCGCCCAGGCGGTTTGCAGACCCGCATCATCGGCGAGGAAATCCAGTCCCTTCCATTCCCCGTCCGGCCACACGGCTGACGGATCGAAGTGAAAGTCCAGCCATTCGACCCGGCCCTGGAGTCCCACGGCCGACAGCACCTCTTGGTCTAAGCGATTCCGGTGCCTGCCCATCCACCGGAGCAGGTGGCACTCGCTACCGTATCCATCTCCCATCTTGCTCACAAACCACTCCTTGCTGTCTGGTCACGCGGTGGATAGGCGAACTCGCCCCAGTCCTCGTTGAGACCGTGATCAATCATGACCTCCAGAATCGGCGGCATGACTTGACTGATAACCATCTCCGCCAGTTTCAGAGACTCGCGGTTAACGCGGCTACCGAACGTCGCCGCACCGTGAAACAGTTGCAGCCGGAGGGTGTAGAGCCGGTCGAACACCAACGACAGCACATGCCCCACGCGGCGGGATTCCATGGCCCGGCCGAACTTCTCGACGTCGGCAGCCAGCGATTCCGCCCAGCCGGGTGTGTCTCGCCAGTAGCGGAAGTACAGGTACTTGTAGCCGACGAGGTGCTCCAAGTAAGGACGGATGCGCCCGGCGGTGGTCATGATTGGCTGGCTGTCCAGATTTGCCAGGCGGTTGAGAAAGCTGACGTACTCATTGCGGTCGCCGCCACCCTGCTCGCCTTGGCTGCGCGCCGTCGGCAACCCCTCGCGGGCCTGGCCATAGAGGGCATTGAAGGCGATCCACTGAAAGATGAACCTCGTCTCCAGATCCTGTTGCTTGGCGGCCCGCTCCATCCACGACAGCGCGCGGTGCACTCGGACGGCGAACGACTGATTGGCTTGCAGCCGGTCGCCTGGTAACGCCTTGAACTTGGATCGTAACGATCTCATGATTGCCGAAGGGTACCTCCGTGGTTATGATTCTGCTACGAACGCACGGAAACGTCAAGCGGCCAGTTGGCGTGCTGCAATCACGACACGTGAAGGGGCCTCAGCCATGATCGGCAAAGAAGTGGCTTACGACAGTGCTATCCAGGCGTGGAACCAGTTGCTCGATAGCGGCAAGCTGACGCCGAAGCAGGAGCGTGATGCTCGGTGGCAACGGGCTGGCCTGCAGGCCGAGAAGGACATGGCCTACCACCTGAGAGTCTTCTTCGCCGACCGCAAGCCGTTTGCCGTCTTCAACAACCTGAAGATCGAGCACAACGGCCTCTCGACCCAGATCGACCACCTGGTGCTGACGAGGTGGACCGCCTACTTCATCGAATCCAAGAGCGTATCACAGGTCATCATGGTCAACGAGCACGGTGAGTGGGCTCGGGTTTACAACCGGCGGTACATGCCGATTGAATCTCCCGTCGAGCAATCGCGGCGGCACCAGGAAACGCTCTACAACTTCCTTTGGGCCAACCGCGACCAGTTCCAAGGTTCGTTCCTGGGCCTGACATGGAACATCAAGCGGCTGCTCACGCCCGTGCATTTCATTGCCATCAGCACGCACGGCCAGATCAAGGGTCGTGGCCGCCGCAAGTTCCCGGACGTCAAGAAGGCGGACCAGATCCCGGCCGCCATCCTCGCCTATCACGAATCGCTCAACACCGGACTGCTGAGCAACTCGGACAGAGATGAGGACATGGACGCCTTCAGCAGAAAGTCATTCCCTTCGGTCATCGAGTTCCTGCTCCGAAGCAACGTGGCCCAGTCGCCTGAGGGGCAGGTGCAGGCGTTCATCGCAGACCTGCCGCAGAAGACAGAGACGCCGTCGGCGGGGGAACGGGAGGCCACTGTGGCTGAATCGGCTGAGGACACGGACGAATCCGTCCCCAGTGAAGCACCGTCCACAGAGGCCGGTTCCGAACCCACATGTCCGCTTTGTGGCGGCAAGATGACCTTACGCACTGCCCGGCGGGGCAAGAACGCCGGTAGCCAGTTCTGGGGATGCACCACCTTCCCGAAGTGCCGCGGCATCGTCGCCAAGGACTGAGCCAGTCCCAGCGGCCTGACCTCATCTGTTAGCGCCAGACCGTTGAATCCCCCAACTCGATGCGTCATACTGAACTCAGAGGACCTTGAAGATCAGTTGGGTCAAAGCTGAAACGGGGAATGCCTATTCAAGGAGGGACCGTATGAGATCGGCGCTTCGACGGGTCGCCCCACTCCTCACCACAGTCGCAATTGCCATAGTGCTGGCGTCTTGCCAAGATGAAACGGCCCCAGAGAAGACCGATGCTGTCTCCGGTGCGACGCCTGCCTATGCGTCGGGTGATCGAGGGCCGGTGCCTCCCACGTACAGCGGCTACCAGGTCTTGGGCGTCCGAGAGGGCATCAAGAACTGGGTGATCCGCTATGATGATCAGTTCCTGCGGGGCGGCGAGTTCCATTCTGACGATGCGGCCGAATCGCTCCGCGAGTGGGGCGTCCGAACCGTCATCTCGGTCACGCCGAGCGACCGCGAGCGCGAGTTTTGCCAACGTCATGGCCTGACGCTGGTAGAAATACCCTTCGACAAGCAGAACGGGCCCAGCAGATCGGACCTGGCCCGTTTCCTGGAGGCGGTCCGGTCTGGAAACGGACCGTTCTACGTTCACTGCGTCGGCGGCACCCACCGGGGCGGCATCCTGGGTGTTGCCTACCGGGTTCACGCGCAGAACTGGCCTGGCGACAGGGCGTTGGTGGAATACGGACGCCTCGGCGGCGATCTGAAGACGGACCATGCCATGCTGGGGGCCGTCACGTCGGCCGGAACGGCCGCGGAATCTGACCAAGCCTCGAGCGCGCTGCGGGTTCCGGATTACACGCGGTTCGGCCAGGATGCCGCCGGCGCGTTTAACGAGACGGCCAAGAAACGGTCCCTCGTTTACACTCGCTTGGCCGAGTATCTCGTCAAGTGGTTTGAACTTGCTGATCGTCCTGGCATTGGGATTGATCTGGGAGGTGGTCCTGGGGACCTTGTTCTGGAACTGGCCGCCCGGACAAAGCAGTTTTACTGGGTGAACGCCGACATCAACACTTGGTATGCGGAACCTCTGTCTCGCGAGGCGTTGAAGCGCAAGGCGACGCACAGGACGTCGTTCGTCTTTGCCGATGCAAAGCGGTTGCCCTTCCGGGACGGATATGCAGACCTTGTGGTGTCCCGCGGCTCGTACCAATTCTGGGGCGATCTGCAAGCGGGGCTTCGTGAAGTACACCGCGTGCTGCAGCCAGGCGGGCAGGCGTTCATCGGTCGGGGCTTTCCGCCCACCATGCCGGAGGAGGAAGCCCGTTCGCTGGTGGCCAGCCGACTGGTTGGAGGCCCCAAGTACGACCCGGACAAAGACGCCGAGGAGTTCAAGGCGGTCATGGGCAGGCTGGGCATACAGGAATTCGAGACAATCCGGCACAGGCCGAGTGACGATTCGCTCAACTACGGCGTGTGGCTGTGGTTCCGAAAGCACCCCGGCTGACGCCCGCAGCCGCTTTAGACCGTCGGCATTGGCTATTCACGCCATTCGCGGGCGGTATGCCCCCTTAGACTTAGTGGGCTGTCCCCCGTCTTGGCAATCCCGTTCCCTGCGATGCTACGGGCTTGATTCGGCGTGGGCAGGTGCGTATGATTCCTAGATCGTAGACCGTCGCTGCTGGAGGTGCTTCTTGAGCACTCGCAAATCCGAACTCGATCGGCGCATGCGTGGCTTCGTGGATACCTGCCGGGCGAAAGGCCTTAAGGCTACCCACCAGCGGACGGAGATCTTTCGCGAACTTCTCACCAGCGAGGAACACCCGGACGCCGAGGCCGTCTACCAGAAGGTCCGGCAGCGCGTGCCCGCGATCTCGCGCGACACGGTCTACCGCACGTTGGCGACACTGGAGGACCACGGCCTCATTCGCAAGGCCGAGGCCCTGAGCGGATCGACACGGTTTGACGCCAACACCGAACGACATCATCACTTCATCTGCACTGTCTGCGGTGCAATCAAGGATTTTCGCAGCCAGACGCTGAACAGATTACCGATTCCGGATTCCGTGAAATCCCTAGGGACCATCGAGTCCGCCCAGGTGCAGGTGCGGGGTATCTGTTCCGCCTGCGCCAAGCGAAGACGTTGACCCAGGGGCCTGACCGGGTCCGGTTTTTCCTAGCAATAGTACTCGGAATGATTACGATCTAAGATGTGATTTGGAAAGGAGGGCAACGATGAGCAGCGAAGGCAAGTGCCCGGTCACAGGCATGTCTCACGGACACGCAGCCGCCAAAGGGACGTCGAATCGAGACTGGTGGCCGAACCAGGTGGACCTCGGGATCCTCCACCAGCACTCCGCCCTGAGCAATCCGATGGGCGCGGAGTTCAACTACGCCGAGGAGTTCAAGAAGTTGGACCTGACGGCCGTGAAGAAGGACCTTCACGCGCTGATGACCGACTCGCAGGACTGGTGGCCGGCTGACTGGGGTCACTACGGACCGCTCTTCATCCGCATGGCTTGGCACAGCGCCGGCACCTACCGCATGGGGGACGGCCGTGGCGGGGCGGGCTCCGGCAGCCAACGCCTTGCGCCGTTGAACAGCTGGCCGGACAACGTGAACCTCGATAAGGCGCGGCGTCTGCTCTGGCCGATCAAGCAGAGATACGGCCGCCGGATTTCCTGGGCCGATCTGATGATCCTGGCCGGCAACTGCGCCATCGAGTCGATGGGCCTGAAGACCTTCGGCTTCGGCGGCGGGCGCGTGGACGTCTGGGAGCCGGAGGAGGATGTCTACTGGGGAGCCGAGAAGGAATGGCTGGCCACCAGCGACAAGCCCGACAGCCGCTACAGCGGCGAGCGGGACCTCGATAACCCGCTGGCTGCCGTGCAGATGGGCCTCATTTACGTGAACCCCGAAGGCCCGGACGGTAACCCGGACCCGGTGGCGTCCGGCCGCGACGTCCGCGAGACCTTCGCTCGGATGGCCATGAACGATGAGGAAACCGTCGCCTTGGTCTCCGGTGGGCACACGTTCGGCAAGTGCCATGGCGCAGGCAGCGCCACCCACGTCGGCCCGGAGCCTGAGGCGGCTCCCGTCGAGCAGCAGGGCCTGGGATGGAAGAGCAGTTTCGGCAGCGGCAAGGGCGGCGATACGATCAGCAGCGGTATCGAAGGGGCCTGGAAACCCAATCCCACGAAGTGGGACATGGGCTACCTCAATATCCTGTTCAAGTACGAATGGGAGCTGGTGAAGAGCCCGGCCGGGGCCAACCAGTGGCTGGCCAAGGACGTGGCCGACGAGGACATGATCGTCGACGCCCACGACCCCACGAAGAAGCACCGCCCGATGATGACCACGGCCGACCTTTCGTTGCGCTACGACCCGGGC
>Ga0272444_10005126_pt1 | contig 11379 bp, 10 predicted proteins | sample SSMForm13_FD_201033 | JGI IMG/M metagenome (GOLD analysis project Ga0272444, IMG submission 201033) | Marine sediment archaeal communities from Little Sippewissett salt marsh, Falmouth, MA, United States - SSM-Form-13 | ecosystem: Environmental > Aquatic > Marine > Wetlands > Sediment ... | reverse complement strand
CCTGCCAGCCTACGTTGTCGATGTTGCCGATGACGGTGGCGGTGATGCTGGTAGATTCAAACAGCCCGGAGGAAAACGTGACGCCCGGATCGTCTCCTATCGCAACGCAGTGGGTCGGATAGACCCAGAGCCCATAGCCGTACGAAACGTGACCAGAGGCAGCGACTCGAGCGGAGCGCATCCTGTCGGCCAAGGAGCGGCGGAAGAGGCGGCCCGTCCGCAGTGCGTCCCAGAAACGAACCATATCCGGCGCTGTGACGTAGGCTCCGCCATCCGGCATGCCGATGGACGGCACGGCGAAGAGGTTCGTGCGCCAGGTTCCATCATCTGCATCGATGTAGGCCAGCGCGGTCCGTTCTGGGAGCTTGTCTGCCTCGTAGAATCCCGAGTCGAGCATTTTCGCCGGCCGGAACACACGGCTGCGGACGACCTCGTGGTAGGACTCCCCGGTGATCCTCTCGATGAGGATACCGAGGAGAACATAGCCGCCGTTGTTGTACCGGAAGCGCTCTCCCGGGGGCGAGACCATCGGCTGATCTTCCATCCAGGGTAGGAAGTCCGACGGAGAACGCATCCGATAGCACGGGCGCTCCCACCAGAGCTTCTCGAAATCCTCCGGTGGGCGCGTTTCCTCGTCGAAGTAATCGGGAATCCCGGAGGTATGGGTCAGGAGATCCTCGAGGGTCACTTGATCGTCCATTGCCGGTAGAACCTCCGGAAGGATTGAACGGACGGGCGTTTCGAGGGAGACGAGGCCTTCATCGACCAAACAAAGGACCGCTGCGGCAGTGAAGGTCTTCGTGCCGGACGCGGTCTGAAATCGCGTCGTGACGCGGTTCGGAATCCTTTCGGATCGATTGGCCCACCCGTGGGCACGTGCGTACAGGGTCTCTCCATGACGATCCACGGAGATGACGCCGGAGAACGGCCGGTGAACGCTGCAGTTCGCTACGATGGCATCGATGTCGTGCGTGAGGCGGTTCATTCGCCAAGAGTACGGTGGAACGACATCACTCAGCAAGGAATACGCGGATCCCGGAGAGAAGCATTTGAACGGCCACCGTCATCAGGATCATTCCCATGAGCCGCTCGATTGCGATGAGGCCGCGTGGGCGCAGGACCCGGCGGAGACTGTCTGCAGCAACGAGGAGTGCAGTGGATGCGGCCCAAGCTCCGGCCACCGCAAGCGTCCAGCACCCCATGTTGTTTGGCTCTCGCGTTGCAAGGAGCATGACCGTGGCCAGCGCCGATGGGCCTGCGATGAGCGGGATGGCGATCGGAACGATGAACGGTTCCCCATCCGGGGTCGGACCGAACATCCCACCGGGTTGCGGAAACATCATCCGAAGTGCGATGAGAAACAACACCACCCCGCCTGCGATTCCCAACGCTTCCTGAGAGAGCCCAAGCAGGGAGAGGATGAAGCGTCCGACGTACAGGAACAGAAGGAGAAACCCGAAGGCAAACAGGGATTCGCGGAGCAGGACGAACTTGCGACGCGCCGGACTGACCTTCTCCAGCAGGATAAGGAAGAGCGGCACGTTTCCCAACGGATCCATGACCAAGAACAGCAAGAGCGCCGCCGACAACGTAGCCATCGGATGCATCATCCTCCTTGGGGCACAGTCTCCATCAAGGCCGGACGTGTGGCAAGCCGGAGCGCGGTGTGCTTCAGGGAGCATCCGGATCTGCGCGCAGAACCCACCACAGGTTGCTTCCCTGGAAACCGCACGCGCGGTAGAATCGCTCCGCTTCCGAATGTGCCAGGCCCGATACCGTGGCGATCCGCGCATGCTCGGCACCCCAGGACAACAGCTCGGTGATCATGTGTGTGCCGAGACCGCATCGCCGGTGCTGCGGGTGAACCTGGATCCACTCGAGGGAAAGCTCGCTGATGGTGCTGTCGAATTCGGCAATGGCGAGCGCCGTCGGCGAGCCTGTGGGCACGTGCAGGATCCACATCCACAACTCGGGATGGTAAACCGGATGGGCGCGCCACCCTCTCACGGCCTCCGCTGAAGGGCGCACGTTCGCGTAGCAGGACGCGATAAACGACGAAACGCGCTGCGCATCCTCCGGCATCTTGACCCTTACGATGGCGTAATCATGAGGAATCCGTTGCTGTGTAATATTCCGCAACGGGTGGGACAGCCGGAAGAATGGGTCGCGCAGCGAAAAGCGATCCGCGAAATGCGAAGGCAGCTGCCGATCGTGGAGCACTGCAAGATGAACGCGCCGAAGGAGGATTCGGGCGTTCCTTGGCATTTGCGCATTCTTCGACCACGCAACCAGGAGCCGGGTCCGGTCCCACAGTTTGTAGCGAAGTGATTTGCGAGTTGTTGGCTTGGACCGACGATAGGCATTTGCCGGCCTCAAGGAGGGTCTTCCACAGGGTGTTCGGCAAGACGCCGCAGGGATCGGTCAGGCAAACCGAGCGAAGCGCTTCCCGGAAGTCGATCATGTTCAAATCCCTCTAAAGGTCTAGGCCGTGCATACTCTGTTTTTTCCGGCGTCCTTGGCCACATACAGCGCCCGATCCGCGGCGCGGAGGAGCTGATCGGCGGTTTCTCCGTGGTTCGGAAACGACGCGATGCCGAACGATACGGAGAGAAAGTCGGGGATCGACGGTTTCCCGATCTCCTTGCGAAGGGTCTCCGCGCGCAAGATCGCGCCTTCCTGCGAAGTGTCCGGCAGGATGACGATGAATTCGTCGCCACCGTAGCGGCATGGGATGTCTCCTTCTCCCGCTGTCGTGAACAAGGTAGTACCGATGGCTCGCAGCACATCGTCTCCGGCGTGATGGCCCTGGGAATCGTTCAGCTTCTTGAAGCCATCCAGATCGAACAGGATCACAGACAGCGATTGACCCAGCCGGTCGGCCTTGAACAGTTCGCGTGGCAGACACTCCTCCAGGTACCGACGGTTGAACAGCCCGGTCAGCATATCCCGGATACTCTGCTCTCGAAGCTCCACCTGCAGGGCTTCAATCCTAGAGATCTTTCTGCGTAGCTGTTCATTGGTTTCCGACGCCTCCCGCTGAGCCAGCAAGCGTTTCGTGATGTCACGCAACACGACCAGCTGCCCCTTCCGGACCGTCCCGCGGGCCCGGAGAATCGGTGCTGTTCGGATATCGATTGCGCGGGGAGGGTCCTCACACAGCGTCAGCTCACATTGAGAGACGTCTGTCTGTGCACCGAACTTCGCGATCTGCGGCCACGCGTGGAGTGCGTCTTGAACCGGCTGCCCGATCACGCGGTTGTCGATTCGAAGAAGCGCGCAGGCCGCCGGGTTGACGTCGATGATTCGGTGATCCGTATCAAGCACGAAGACTGCATCGTCCATGCTCTCGACCAACGCGTCTCGCGCCACAGGGATCACGTCGAAATGCCGCAGTCCGGCAATGCTGGTGGACAGGACCAGTCCCGAGAGAGCGAAGCTCATCGGAACCAAGTTGACGCCTTCCAAGAAGGGGAGTTCCAGTGAGTACACGAGCGCTCCGATCCACGGTGCTGCGGCCGACAACAGGATTGCACTGGCCTGGCGGCGTTGGACGATCGATTTCCGGAAAGCGGTTCGTATCAGCAAGCACGTTCCCGGGAAGAGGTACGCAAAGAGGATGATCAACGCTACCACGTACAGTGGACCGTGATGGTAGACCAGCATGTTTGATCCCGCGGGGCCGGGGCTGAAGCCTGTCCACAGAAGGCCGTGAACGGAGTTGGTCGCGGCGATGACAACGTTCACCGCTGGGCCGATGATGAGGAGAACGCTCCATCGGGATCGGCTTCGGATCTTGTATCCGCAATACCTAAGTGCGAACACGAGGAACAGGACCGCTGTGGTTCCCGAACCGACGTACTCGAGGGTCGACCAGACCACTTTGGCGGTCCGCGCGACCGACCCCGCCTCCAATGCGGACACAAGAACCCACCCGCTGACAGCAACCATCAGCAGCGACAGGGTCTTTCCTCCCGGAAGCGATCGGCGTCGCCACAAGAGGCGGCTGACGAGAACCGCTCCGCACGCTGTTGCAGCGAGGATCATGAACCCAGGTGTTGGAACGAAAAACACAGCCTCCCCCTCCCTTCCGACTCGCCGCAGTGTCTGTTTCGTGGATTGTATCGAGCAAGATTGGTGTGCGGCGCGCATCGGTGAGTTCGATGTGAAGCGTTTGTCCCACGAACTGATCCCGCCGAATCGAGCCGAAGCCTTCGGCAGTCACGCGAAGACCGCGCGGCGGATGACAGGCGGGCGCATGCTCTGTCTGTCCACTTCCATGGTGCGGTGCACGCTGCCCTTGGCTCTGTATTCCACAGGGGGGCGGTGCCGGATAGGAGGAGGCCGGAGCGCTGCCAGCGCTCCGGCCCGAAGTGCGGTGTGCTGAATCGTGAACCCGCCCTTTTCAGCAGTAGAGTCGGCCTTGTGACATATCCGCGGTCAAAGGGATGCTTGCGGCCGTGTGCTCCAATGCGCCATCCAAGTACGCGGCATATGCCGACATGTCGAAGTGTCCGTGCCCCGAGAAGCCAATCAAGATGACCTTCTCTTCATCGCTCGCCGTACACGCGCGGGCGATCTCCACGGCCGCGTGTACGGCGTGCGCCGTTTCCGGTGCCGGGATGATTCCTTCGGTGCGGGCGAACAACGAAGCGCTCTTGAATACGTCGATCTGGTCGTACGCTACGGGACGAACAATGCCGTCCTCCACCAGCCGGCTGATGATCGGTGCCATTCCGTGGTAGCGCAGCCCACCGGCGTGGATCGGTGGTGGGACGAAGTCGTTACCCAGGGTGTGCATCCGTAGGAGCGGCGTGGTTTGCGCGCAATCCGCGAAATCGTAGCGAAGATCGCCCTTGGTCATGGTGGGGCAGGCGTGAGGCTCAACGGCGACGAAATCCATCCGCCGCGATTCGTTTAAGGAAACGCGATAGAACGGGAGGGCCAGTCCCCCGAAGTTCGATCCGCCACCGACGCAGCCGACCACGATGTCCGGGCGAACCCCCGCCATGTCGAGTTGCTGCTGCGCTTCCAGGCCGATGACCGTTTGATGCAGCAGGACATGGTTGAGTACGCTGCCGAGGGAGTACTTCATGCCGCGCGATGTGACGGCAAACTCAATCGCTTCGGAGATCGCCATTCCGAGTGAACCTGTGGAGGTTGGATCCGAGGCGAGGATTGCACGTCCTGCCGCAGTCCGCGACGAGGGCGAGGCGACGATGTCCGCGCCAAAGGTCCTCATCATCGTCTTGCGATAGGGCTTCTGTTCGTAAGAAATCCGAACCATGAACACGGAGCAGTCGAGGCCGAACAACTGACAAGCGAATGCCAGTGCGCTCCCCCACTGACCGGCACCGGTCTCCGTAGCCAGGCCTGTCACGCCTTCGATCTGGTTGTAGTATGCCTGGGCAACGGCCGTGTTGGTCTTGTGCGATCCGGTGGGGCTGGCTCCTTCATACTTGAAATAGATGTGCGCCGGTGTTTGCAGCGCGCGTTCGAGATGGATCGCGCGTTGAAGCGGCGTGGGGCGCCAGCGTCGATAGACGTCGAGCACCGCCTCGGGAATGTCAATCCATCGGTCTGTCGAGATCTCCTGTTCTATACACGTTTTGGGGAACAACTCAAGCAAGGCATCCGGATGAAGCGGCTGTTGTGTTCTCGGATCCAACGGGGGATCGAGTGGCCGACCGAGATCGGCAAGAACGTTGTACCATCGGGTGGGCAGTTCGTATTGATCAAGAATGAATCGCGTCTTCAATTGTGGTTCTCCTTTCGATGGGCCTGATTTTTCGAATGGGGCGCTAGACGAAAGGTTGCCACCAGTACTTGAACGGCGGAGTTGCGGGAGAGTGAGGCGAGAAACCGATCCCTAAGGCTCTAGACGAGCCAAACATACCTCCTTCGGTTCATGCATTCGCCTCCTTAGGATTGCTGACACACCGTAGCGTGCCGCGGGGATGTTGTCAACGCCAGGGTCGCTTGCCGCGTGGTTCGTGGTGAATACAATCACGGAATGACCAAGAAGACAGCGGATCCAGAAGCGTACACCGCCTTTGCGGCGCGCTACGATGCGTTTGCCCATGCAGCCGAAGCGAAGCGTGCGTTCTTACGACGGGTGTTCGAGGATCACCACGTGCAGCGGGTGTTGGATTGCGCTTGTGGAACAGGGAAAGACCTGGTTCTCCTCCATCGGTTGGGATGCGACGTATGCGGCTCGGACCTCTCGGGCGCCATGCTCGATCAGGCCCGTGGCAGGCTTGCGAAGGAGAATATCGTGATTCCCCTTCGGCAAGCGGACTTCCGCGACCTCTCCGTCTGGGGGGAACCATCGTTTGACGCGGTCTTGTGCCTCTCGACCTCTCTCCCCCATCTGAAGGAGGACGAGGAGCTGATCTGCGCACTCGCGAGCATGCGGAGTCGGCTTCGGGGCGATGGAATCCTCATCCTCGATCAGGGCATGACCGATCGACAGTGGGCGCAACGGCCTCGATTCGTTCCCGTCGTCAATACCGGCGAGTTCTCTCGCCTGATGGCCATCGACTACGAGGATCGGACCTTCACCGTCCACGTGCTGGATTTCTTGCACAACGGGACAGAGAACGGGTTCTACCACGATGTGTTTACCTATCGATTGCTCCTGTGCGACGACTACGCGAGGCTCCTTCACACCGCAGGATTCCGTGATGTGTCCTTCTTTGGGAGCTTCTCCATGGAGGCCTACAACGCATCGGAAAGCCGCCGCCTCATTGTGATCGCTTCCGGGTAGCTAGCACTTGTAGTCCTCTCTTGGAGGGTTCCACGCGTCCAGCGCTTCTGTCGGCTCATCGAGCACCACAGCAGCGTGGGCAACGTTGGGCGGAATGCAGACACCATCTCCCGCACGGAGAATTCTCGTTTCATCGCCCAGCGTGAAGCGAAGGGCTCCCTTGGTGACGTAGGTGATCTGTTCATGTTCGTGTGCATGCTCCGGTACGATCGAATGGGGCTTGAAGGTGAAGAAGGTCAGCATGACCCGGTCGAGCCAGACAGCCGTGCGGCGAATGCCTGGAAGTGCTTCTGTCGATGGGAGTTTGCAGCTGCTGAAGAAATGCATGGGATCTCCTATTGCTCCGGTTTCGTGCCCGCATTTTACCACGCGGTACCCGGAGCGTCTGACACGGAAGAGGCGTCGACGATCCGTAGGAATCTGCCCAAACGGGAAGAGGCCCCAAATCTGGGGCCTCTTGGTCGTCCGTTTCTCTGGTGGAGATATTGTTTCTTTAGGAGGTATCTTCCCGCCTAGCTCTCGTATGACGGAAAGGTACGCCTAAGATGTGAAGACCGTGTGAATCGGGCTTGTTCATTTGGTGTTCTAGAGCGCAAGGATTGGGACGTCTGTCTCTTCCGGCGGGGGCGCGTGGGATCTTGCGGTGTGAGACGGCTCATGATGCTGTCTGGGCTATGCACCGCGCAGGAACGAGGAAAGCCTTCGCTCGATTCGCTCCAGGTATTGGGGAGCGAAGTGCCGGTATTCTACGGCGTTGGACGCTGCAACGAAATTGGCGAGAAGCAGCGCGCGGCCTGCAATCAGCGCCTCGATCTGTCCGGGGTAGTCCTCGGGCCAAGGGCGTGTGGACTCGTAGCCTGACTTGAATGCATCGAACAGCTTGGGCGAATCGTCCCGATAACGGTAGTAGTAGAGGGACGTTGCAACGTCCTGCACGGGGTGTCCCCAGAGCAGATCCTCGAAGTCCAAGGCGTAGATCCGGTTCCAGCAGACCTTCACGTTCCATACATGCAGATCGTTGTGGATGATCTGAGGCGTGCGCGTCTCGAACAGGTTGTAGATGCTTTGCTGGATCGAATTCCGCGCTCGACAGAACACATCCAGGCGCTTGGGAGGCATCAAGTGACGCCCGAGCTTGCCGAACAGGACAATCGGTTCGGCATTGGGGAAGGTAGAGTCGGAATATGGAAACACGGTCGAATAGGTTCGGAAACGGAGCGTTGGAGGCGGAGCAAACTGCTCCGACTGTTGGTGGAGTAACGCGGACAGCTTGCCATGGCGTGCGACATTGGCTTGCGTCAGCCGGTTCACGAGATTCGTGCCGGGAACCCAGCGGAACAGGGTGCAGTACCACGGATTCGGAACCGACGGATCGGCAACCGATGTAACGAATTCGCCTTCCTCGGTTGCCAGAGGGGTGGCTACACCGATGGAGCCGTTCTCGGTGAGTGCGTGAAGCCATGCGATCTCCGCTTCGATCGTCTCGGGCGAATGTCCGCTTCTCGAATCGGTGAGCCGCAACACGAATCGCTCGCGTTGGGCGGTCTCTACGCGGAACACGATGTTCGTTCCCGATGGCAGGTATTGCATCTCCTTCCACCGGATCCCGTATCGATGCAGCGCGCGGTTCGCCAAGGGGCGCAATCGACGCGCCCGCCCAGCATGTGTCAGGTCTTCGAAGCGCTTCAACATCCTCCCCCCGGTCGCGATAGGCATGTGCCGTCTTCTTGCGTGGCGAATCCTATCCGAAGGAACGGGGAGAAGAAAGGCTCATCCCGAAGCCTCGGAGCCGTGCACAGAATCATGATCGAGGAGGATGGATTCGGCATTGCGCACCGCGGGGAACAGGTAGCCGGCCAACCCTACCGTGGCTCCAATGACTCCCGCGATCACAAACATCATCCCCATACCCGCTCCTGGGCCGGTTCCCACCAGTCGGCTGAGAATCTCGGTTGCGGGACGGCCGCTCTGCATCAGCGGTTCGAATACACGGTCAGCCAGCGGTCCTGCCGCCAGCATCGCGATGGGGGCACTAATTTGGGCAATCAGCCGTCGGGTGGCAAAGACCTTGCCCTGGATCTCCGGTGCAACCTTCGCCTGCCAGATCGATTGGTTTGACCCATTGATCAGCGGCATCATCGCCATGGTGAAGAACGCGCCGATGGACCACGCAACCACGCCACGCCCGATGCCTAGGGTGATGGTTCCCAGGAGGCTTGAGAGGATCATTCCCAGGAGGACCCCGTGAACCTTGCGCTTGGGGCCGCCCCATGCACTGATGATCGCGCCGCCGACGACACCGCCGATGCCGAACATCATCCGAACCGTTCCGAAGATGATCTCGTTGTTGCCCGTTCGCGCAAGGATCATCGGGGCAAGGACGGTGAACCCGAAGACCGTGATCAGGTTGATCGCGAAGAACGTGAGTTGTAGCCCAAGGAGGCTGGGACTGCGGAAGATGTATTGGAATCCGAACCATGATTCGCGCCACAGACTCGAACGCAGCAATCCGGTGGGCTTTGCCTTGGGTTCAGGAATGAGGGCCAGGAGTAGTGCCCCAATGGCGAACAGAAACGTGGCGACATCAATGGCCATGATTCCATTGATTCCGATCAGTGCGAAAAAGAGACCGGCCAGAGCGGGAGAGATGATTCCGGACGCGGATCCGGCCATGCCGACCATGGCGTTGGCCCGCGTGTAGTGCTTCTTCTCCATCATCAGCGTGATTGCTGCCGAGTATGCCGGGAACTGGAATGACTCGAACGCTCCGGCGAAGAACCCCGTGACGAACAGATGCCAGATCTGTAGGTGTCCGGTGAGGTGGAGGATCAGCACCGCAACGGTGGATAGGCCTGCTGCAAGGTCACTGACGATCATCACGAGTTTGCGCGGAACGCGGTCAACGATCACCCCGGCCAGTGGGCTGAACAGAACGACCGGCGCAAAGGAGAAGAAGCCGACCAGTGCGAGCGCGGTGGCCTGTCCCGTGAGTTCATAGGCCCAGATGGTCAAAGCAAAGCGGGTCATTCCCGTCCCGATCATCGAGGCGAATTGCCCGAGCCAGATGATGCTGAGACCGGTCATTCCAGAGAGCTTGCCGCGATCGAACATGGTTGCTCCTTTGTACGCAGTCTCTTGAAACCAAACGATGGGATTGCTAAAAGGCTGGTCTTTGTTGTAAGAACGAGACCTTCGTGGAGTCGCGGCACGATGATCGTTGAGGTCGATTGCATTCGAACGGCGAAGCTTAGTATCGCCTATTAGACGTTATGACGCAACATCCCATCGAGCTGACTTGTGTAGAGAGCGTATACTGTTTGGTTTCACCTCCTTTCTGTGGAGGTGTTTCGGAGCCGGGTTCTTCGCTAGGAAGCCGGCACGTCAGATGCTTGCCCACCGAAGCGGAGAAGGGGGATTGCGTGAAATCGATCGGGAAAGAGCAGAGCGGGAGGCTCGCTGTGCTGTCGGATGTTCATGGCAACCGATGGGCGCTGGAGGCTGTGTTGCTGGATATCGAGCGTGCCGCAATCGATATCGTTGTGAACCTCGGTGACAGCGTATACGGACCCCTCGATCCCGAAGGGACGGCGCGGATCCTGAGAGCGCTTGGTGGAATTGCGGTGGCCGGAAATGAGGACCGCCTGCTCCTTGAGCCGGCGATGCGTAGCAGAACGCTCGACTTCGTTCGCGATGGTGTGTCGGGTGAGACCATGCGGTGGCTGGCCGAACGTCCATCGACCGCCACACTCCACGAGGTGGTCACGGCGTTTCACGGAACACCCGATTCCGACACGACCTACCTGTTGAGCGACGTGGCGACCGGGAGCGTGCGCCTGTGGCCCGAACCCACGATTCGCGAACTCCTCGGAGCCGTCTCTTCCGATCTGATTCTCTGTGGACACGATCACGTTCCTCAGGTCATCCGCTTGGCGGATGGCCGGACGATTCTGAACCCGGGAAGTGTCGGCTGTCCGGCGTTTACAGACGATCAGCCCGTGCCGCACACTGTGGCGAATCGGGCGCCACACGCGCGATATGCGATCGCCGAACATGGCCCGTGGGGCTGGCAGGTGAAGCAGATTGCTGTTCCATACGACTGGGAAGCCGCTGCCGAAGCCGCGCGATCGAACGGATTCGACGATTGGGCACGGTGGATTCGCAGCGGGAACGCCTGATGACGGGTTGTCCCCGGAGGCGATCATGACTACGTTCTACCGTGTGAAAGGGGGTGGTCCGTGGCACACGTTGCCCGTCTTCCGCTTGGCAGGGCCAACGGATTTCTCATTTCCGACGAACAATCGATTTTGGTTGACACAGGCTTCCTCGGCAATTGGGTACGGTTGAGACGGAGCCTCTCCGATCACGGGATCCGCCCGGTGGACCTCAGCCTGGTTGTGATCACCCACGCGCACCACGATCACTTGGGAAATCTGGCGGCACTGAAGCGTGAAGCCGATGTGGCCATTGCCGCGCACGCGAATGCCGCACCGCATTTGGTGCGAGGAACCAGTGCCGAGATTCATCCGCGGTCTTGGCAGGGGCGTGCCGTGGCCATGTTTCTGAAAGACCAGCCACGAATCCCGGGCGTTGACGTTGAGTTTCGCGTTGCGCAGGAG
>Ga0272444_10005125_pt1 | contig 11379 bp, 8 predicted proteins | sample SSMForm13_FD_201033 | JGI IMG/M metagenome (GOLD analysis project Ga0272444, IMG submission 201033) | Marine sediment archaeal communities from Little Sippewissett salt marsh, Falmouth, MA, United States - SSM-Form-13 | ecosystem: Environmental > Aquatic > Marine > Wetlands > Sediment ... | reverse complement strand
GGTATCTGGTATACCTTCAGCCAGTAACACTTACCTTTTTTGGTAAAGAAAAGCATAGTGTTATGCATGGTAGCAATGAACATGTGCTCAATGAAGTCCTCATCACGCGTTGTGCTACCCCTGGAACCAAAGCCTCCCCTGTTCTGGACCCGGAATTCGGTAAGAGGAGTACGTTTAATATATCCCATATGTGAAATGGTAATTACCATCTCTTCATCAGCATAAAAATCTTCCGGGTTAAATTCCTCGGCATTGGGAACTATCTCTGTTCTTCGTTCATCACCATATTTTTCCTTGATATCAGCAAGTTCGTCTTTTATTATATTCATCTGTAAATCCTGATCCTCAAGAACACTTCGCAGGTAATCAATCTGTTTAAGTAATTCGTCATATTCTGCCCTGAGCTTTTCCTGTTCCAGTCCAGTAAGTTGCCTTAGTCGCATTTCTACGATAGCCCGTGATTGAGCATCCGACAGTCCAAAACGTTCCATGAGTCTCTCCCTGGCTTCATCCGGAGTCTTGGATGACCTGATAATTGATATTACTTCGTCAATATTATCACTGGCGATTATCAGTCCTTCCAGTATATGAGCTCTTTTTTCAGCCTGGTCAAGCTCAAAGCGTGTACGGCGAATCACTACATCAAGCCTGTGATCGACAAAATACCGTATCAGATCTTTAAGTGTCAAAGTACGTGGACGACCATTAACAAGAGCTATGTTATTAACTGAGAATGAGGTTTGTAGTTGACTATATTTAAACAATGTGTTTAACACAACATTAGCGGTTGCATCTTTTTTCAGGATAATGACTATTCTCATCCCGTTACGGTCTGATTCATCATTGATATAGGATATTCCCTCGATTTTTTTCTCATTAATCTGGTCGGCGATCTTTCTGATCATTTCCGCTTTATTGACCTGGTAAGGGATTTCCGTTACTATTATGCTTTCCCTTCCTGAATGAGTAAGTTCAATATCCGTCCTGGCCCTTACAACAACCCTTCCCCGGCCTGTTTCAAAAGCATCCCTTATACCCTGTTCTCCGTATATTATACCACCTGTCGGAAAGTCAGGTCCTTTGACATACTGCATAAGTTCATCAGTGGTAATATCCTTGTTATCAATATATTGTATTGTTGCATCGATTATTTCCGAGAGATTGTGCGGTGCCATGTTTGTAGCCATCCCGACAGCTATACCAGAAGCTCCGTTTACTAAAAGGCTTGGTATCTTTGTAGGCAGGACTACAGGTTCTTTCAGGGAATCATCAAAATTGAGCTGATGATCTACAGTATCTTTGTCAATATCGGCCAGAGTTTCTTCCGCTATTTTCTTCAGGCGGGCTTCTGTATACCTCATGGCAGCCGGACTGTCACCATCAACTGATCCAAAATTACCCTGCCCGTCAACAAAGGGATACCTGAGTGACCACTCCTGTGCCATCCTGACCATTGCTTCATATACAGATGAATCACCATGTGGATGGTACTTACCAAGCACTTCTCCGACTATCCTGGCTGACTTCTTGTGTGGCTTGTTTGAAAGCAGTCCGAGCTCAGACATTCCATATAATACGCGCCTGTGAACAGGTTTTAATCCATCACGCACATCGGGCAAAGCCCTGGAAACGATTACCGACATCGAATAATCGATGTAGGCAGATTTCATTTCCTCTTCAATATTTATCTTTATAATCCTCTCTTTATCCGACATTTAAAATCATTTTAATCTAATTCTGATTCTATGATTATTTCATATATTTTGCAGGCTACGAAAATAGTGATTTATTAGCTATTTATAGTATTTCAGGCTATCTAATTATTAACATTTATTGTTGAAATTGGGCATGTTATTTGCATGATCCTATATTGCATGAAAAATAGATAGATTTAGGTTTTTTATGTACTTTTGTTAACTGGATATGACAATATGTCTTTAAACCAAATTGCAAAAGAGACGTTTAAATAATATCAATAAGAAATTTCAGATTTTTGTGCCCTGGTATACAACAAATACTATAATTAGCTCAAAGATCGTTTAAATATACATGAAGAAGGAAGAATTTTATGGATTCAAGATTTTCACAAAAGGTTAAGGATGTTCTTAGCTACAGCAAGGAGGAGGCAATAAGGCTTGGAAACAGCCATATCAGCCCGGAGCATATTTTGCTTGGTATTTTAAGAGAAGGGGAAGGCCTTGCCGTAGACATACTGGTAAACCAGGGTGTAGACCTGGCAATGTTGAAGGGTTCACTTGAGAGAAGCATAAGGGTGGAGAATCCTTTAAAGATATCAGACCACGATGTATTACCTCTCCTGAAAAGCACCGAGAGAATTTTAAAACTAGTACATCTGGAGGCAAAAGCACTTAAAAGCGATGTAATTGATACAGAGCACCTTCTCCTGGCTATACTCAAGGAGGAGAATTCTTTTGTAACAAGATTCCTATCGGAGCTCAATGTTGATTACCAGACCGTGAGGCAGGTAGCCGAAACGGAGAATCCTCTTCCGAGGGCAGATTTTCCAAGGGAAGACGAGGATGAGGATACTGGTTTTTCGCGTGGTGACCAGGGAAAAGGTCCGGCAGGAACAACACCACATTCAACAAAATCTTCATCAGATACCCCTGTGCTTGATAATTTTGGCATTGACCTTACCAAAGCGGCTGAAGAGAACAGGCTTGATCCTGTTGTTGGCCGGGGTAATGAAATTGACAGGCTTGCACAGATACTTTCGAGGCGTAAAAAGAATAACCCTGTACTTATAGGTGAGCCCGGGGTTGGTAAATCGGCTATTGCAGAGGGATTGGCACTAAGAATTATACAAAAGAAAGTCTCAAGAGTACTCTTTGGTAAAAGGGTTGTTACCCTTGATATGGCATCAATTGTAGCCGGAACCAAGTACAGAGGGCAATTCGAGGAAAGGATGAAAGCAATACTCAACGAACTTGCCAAGAATGACAATATCATTCTGTTCATTGATGAGATACATACAATTGTTGGCGCTGGTGGAGCAGCAGGGTCACTCGACGCCGCAAATATGCTAAAACCGGCACTGGCAAGGGGCGAGATACAATGCATCGGTGCTACAACATTAGATGAATACAGGCAGCATATAGAAAAAGATGGCGCTCTTGAAAGACGCTTTCAGAAAGTCATTGTGGAACCAACTACTATTGAGGAAACAATTAACATACTCAATAATATAAAAGACAGGTACGAGGACCATCATAATGTAAATTATACCGATAAGGCCATAGAAGCTTGTGTGAACCTGACTAACAGGTATATTACCGATCGTCATCTTCCTGATAAAGCCATAGATGCGTTGGATGAATCAGGCTCAAGAGTACACATTACCAATATTGTTGTTCCTGAAAGAATCCTTAAGCTTGAAGAAGAGCTCGATGAGGCAAGGAAGGATAAAATGAATGCTGTCAAGAACCAGAATTTTGAGCGGGCAGCCAGCTTCCGGGATAAGGAAAAAGAATTGCAGGATATGATTGAAGCTGAAAAGAAGAAGTGGGAATCAGACCTTGCCCAGAACAGGGAAATCGTTGATGATGAAAAAGTTGCGGAAGTGGTCGCAATGATGACAGGTGTGCCGGTACAACGTATCGCCCAGACTGAAGGAACTCGACTGCTTAAAATGGCGGATGAGCTGAAAAAGAGTCTCATAGGACAGGACGAGGCAATAAAAAAGGTTGTAAGGGCAATTCAGCGTAACAGAGCCGGGCTTAAAGATCCTAATAAACCAATAGGCACATTTATTTTTCTTGGTCCTACAGGCGTTGGTAAAACACACCTGGCAAAAGTACTGGCAAAATTCCTGTTTGATAGTGCTGATAACCTTATCAGGGTTGACATGAGTGAATATATGGAGAAATTTGCGGTATCTAGACTCGTTGGTGCACCTCCGGGATATGTGGGCTATGAAGAGGGAGGCCAGTTGACTGAAAAAGTCAGAAGGAAGCCTTATTCCGTTGTTCTTCTTGACGAGATAGAAAAGGCACACCCTGATATATTCCATATATTGTTACAATTACTGGATGAAGGCCAACTGACTGATAGCCTGGGCAGACGGGTCGATTTCAGGAATACAATTGTGATAATGACCAGTAATATTGGTTCTCGTCAGCTAAAAGACTTCGGCCAGGGAATAGGATTTGATACCCAGAGTAAGAAAGCAGATAAGGATGGTTATGTAAAAAGCATAATACAGAAAGCCCTTCATAAAACTTTTGCACCTGAATTCCTTAACAGGATTGATGATGTAATTGTATTTGAATCACTATCACGGGAAAGTATCCATGCAATAATAGATATTGAGTTAAAGGGTTTATTAGACCGTATAAACTCGCTTGGTTATAAAATAGAACTTTCCGATGAGGCCAAGGACTTCATTGCAGGAAAAGGATTTGATTCACAATATGGAGCACGACCGTTAAAGAGAGCTATCCAGAAATACCTTGAAGATCCCATGGCTGAGGTTATCATTGAATCAGGAATCGAAGCCGGAGATACCCTGCAGGTCATTATGGACAAGGATGCAGAAGATATAAAAATAAAATTGAAGAAAGCAAAGAAGGCAATTAAGCCTGGTGATAAGAAATCATTACCATCAGATAGTAATAACTAAAACAATCCTGGTGATAATTATTCCGCGATAATTGCTTTAAGATCATATTCCGTAGCCCCTGTTATACTGATATTACAGAAATCCCCGGGGTGAAATTTACTTCTGGATTCTTTAATATGTATTTCCTGGTCAATTTCCGGACTGTCATACTCAGACCTGGCAGAATAATATCCCTCCTCTTCACTGTCAATTATCACACGAATTTCCTTACCCACCGCAGCGAGATTATTCTGCAGGGATATTCCCTGTTGTAGCAACATTATCTCATCAGCTCTTTCCCTTTTAGTCTTTTCGGGCACATCATCATTGAATTTTGCATAAGCAGGTGTCGCTCCCTCATGTGAATATGTAAAAACACCCAGCCTGTTAAAACGGAATTCACCTACGAAATCCAGTAATTTCTTAAAATCGTCTTCCGTTTCACCCGGGAAGCCTGTGATAAGAGTAGTCCTTATTGCTGCTTCAGGAATGTAATTTCTAATATATGAAAGCAACTTTCTTGTCTCATATTCAGAATGATTACGTTTCATTCGTGATAATATATTGCTGGATATATGCTGTAGCGGGATATCAATATAATTACAAATTCGAGGTGAGCTTTTTATTAGAGGTAAAAGGTCGTCAGGTATACTGCCGGGATATAGATAATGCAGCCTTAACCATTCAATATCCGTTTTCTCCAGTAGCTCATTGCATAAAGAGCTTAATGTAGGCTTTCCATAGATATCCCTTCCATAATAACTGAGGTCCTGTGCTATTAAAATTATCTCCTTAACCCCTTTTCCTGCAAGGATCTGTGCTTCTTCTACAAGTTCAGCGGAAGGTTTGCTTGTATACCTGCCCCTGATGCCCGGTATTGCACAGAATGAACAGTTGCGATTACATCCCTCACTCACTTTCAAATAAGCATAATGAGGCGGACCTGTCAGGATCCGTTCATTATCAAGTGATTGATGATAAGATGATTGCAGGGATATCAATATTTCTTCCGGTTTATTTACACCGAAGTAATTGTCTACTTCAGGTATTTCCCTGCGTAGTTCGTTCATATATCTCTCTGAAAGGCAACCCATTACAAACAACCTCCCTATTTTTTTCCTTTTCTTTGCCTCAACAAGCTCCAGAATGGTATTTACAGATTCTTCTTTTGCATCGTTGATAAAGCCGCAGGTATTTACAATAACTATATCATGATAATCAGGTACTTCTGACTGGTAAGTACTGAACCCGGCATTCTGCAGCTGTCTGAGCAGTTTTTCTGAATCAACGGTATTCTTAGAACACCCTAGAGTCACTATTTTTACTGATTCCGGCATATTAAAATTCCTCGCTGTCACGGCCTGGAGGTCGCAACTTTCCCCTATCGAAGGGGAGATTATTTTGAAAAAAGTGAGTCGACAAATTCGTGTCGGTTGAAGACCTGAAGGTGTTCAAGCTTTTCCCCAATACCTATATATTTGACAGGTATTTTAAACTGATCAGAGATACCAATCACAACTCCTCCTTTGGCTGTACCGTCAAGCTTGGTTATTGCCATAGAGGTAACTTCAGTAGAAAGTGTAAATTGTTTAGCCTGCTCAAAAGCGTTCTGACCTGTTGATCCATCCAATATAAGGAGCACCTCGTGAGGCGCATCAGGTATCACTTTTGCCATTACTCTCTTAATCTTTGCCAGTTCATTCATAAGGTTTGCCTTATTATGTAAGCGGCCGGCTGTGTCTATTATTGCCAGGTCAATATTATCGGCTACAGCAGATTGTACTGTGTCATATGCCACGGAAGCTGGATCCGACCCCATCGCCTGTTTAACAATTTTAACCCCTACCCTTTCAGACCATATCTGCAACTGGTCAACAGCTGCTGCCCTGAAAGTGTCAGCTGCTCCCAGTATTACTGATTTTCCTGCTTTCTTATAATGATATGCCAGTTTGGCAATAGTGGTAGTTTTTCCAACCCCGTTTACACCTACAACCATTATAATATAAGGACGGGCAGGTAGCTCAGAATCAAATCCTGTGACCTCATCTGAACTGTTTTCTTCGAGTAGTCCTGCTATTTCCTCACTTAGAATCTTGTTTAGTTCATCGGTATTAAGATATTTTTCAGATGCTACGCGCTTCTCAATTCTTTCAATTATACGTATTGTTGTATCGACTCCAACGTCAGAGCTTATAAGTACTTCTTCAAGCTGATCAAGCACTTCATCATCCACCCTGGATTTGCCTACTACGGCCCTTGATAGTTTCCTGAAAACATTTTCCTTTGTTTTTTCCAGGCCTTTATCAAGATCTTTCTTTTTATCCCTGCTGAGAAAGCCCATTTTTAATGTTGAATTGTTTAACTGTTAAATTATTGAAAAGGGGGAGTGTAAAGATAAAAAAAGCCTTCCTCATAATGAAGAAAGCTCCTGCATGTATATAAATAACCGTTTTATTTATTGAAAAAATCCTTTATATGATCATTATGAACTATCTGCTCCTTAAATACATATGCACCTGTTTTATCCGATTTAACCATCTTTATGCATTTGGTAAAAACCTTACCGGTACCTGATTTTAATGTTGCAACTACTTTCTTTGCCATGATGTGATTATTTTATTTCCCTGTGGAGTGTGTATTTCTTAAGTATAGGATTATACTTCATTCTTTCAAGCCTGTCAGGTGAGTTCTTCCTGTTTTTCGTGGTAATATACCTGGAAGTGCCTGGCATTCCGCTATCTTTGTGTTCAGTACATTCAAGTATTACCTGCACCCTGTTTCCTTTTGCTTTCTTTGCCATAATATATCTCCTTTAGTACTTAACAATATATCCTTTTTCCTTTGCATCCTTTAGAACCGAATGCAGGCCTTTTTTATTAATCAACCTGATTCCGGCAGCAGAGACCTTCAAAGTGATCCACCTGTCCTCTTCAGGATAGTAAAACTTCTTGGAAAAGAGATTCGGATAGAATTTTCTTTTCGTTCTCTTCTTGGAGTGTGAGACATTATTGCCTGACAACACCTTCCTGCCGGTCACTTGACATATCCTTGACATCTCGGTTTATTTAAATTCTTATATATACAAATGATATTTCTAAAATCGAAGCGCAAAATACGTGATTTTTATTCAATTATGCAACAATATGAGGAGGATTTTTTCAAATTGTTCAGAAGTTTAAGGGGTTAGATGTTTAGGGGTTTAGATGTTTAGGGGTTGTTTAACTGTTTAATTGTGTAATCGTTTAATCGGGATTTGTTGACCGAGCTTGTATTTGATTCCCGATACTCAGTTCGTAGCTTGTAACTTGTAGCCCTTACGCTCCCTAAGGTCGGTCATGGACTTCGTTTCACTTCGTCTTGTAACTTGTAACTTGTAACTTGTAACTTGTAACTTGTAACTTGTAACTCCTCTTACTGTCTTCCCTCCGCCATCACTGTTTTCCTAAGCAGGTTTATTGCTGCAAGAGATGCTCTTCTGATATTATTGGTCCTGGTGAAAGCAAAATTATGTTTCTCAGAAAATTCTCCATGCACAGAACTGACAGCTATCCAGACAGTTCCGACAGGTTTTTCATCTGTCCCCCCGCCAGGGCCTGCAATACCTGTGGTTGAAATACCATAGTCGGTATTATACTTTTTTCTTATGCCTTCAGCCATCTGAAGTGCGACTTCTTCACTAACTGCACCATGTAATTCCAGATCACGTTTACTCACGCCAAGTTCATCTATTTTAAGCCGGTTACTGTAAGCTATAACTGATCCTGTAAAGTAGTCAGAGCTACCGGGAATTGATGTGATCATACGTGAAATATTTCCTCCCGTGCAGCTTTCGGCAATACCCACCGTGAGATTATTATCACGCAAAAGGTTTCCGGTTGCCTCTTCAAGGCTTATTCCATCAAGCCCATATATGTATTCAGGAATAATTTTGTAAAGCTTTTCTATCTGCTCATTAAGCACCTGGTCAGTCATGGCTGGGTCCTCTCCCCTAGCAGTGAGGCGAAGCTTAATAATACCAGACGTTGGCAGATAGGCCAATCGTACAGAATCTGGCATTTCTTTCTCAAAGTCTTCAAGTATCTCGGACAGGTGAGCTTCAAAAGTACCGAATGTCATAACAAGGCGGTACTTGATAAATGGCCTCCTGAAATAATCAATTATAGCAGGTATGGCATGCTTTTCCATGATTTCTTTCATCTCATACGGGACACCCGGCATTGAAATAAGAACCCTGCCATTTCTTTCCAGCCACATACCAGGTGCAGTACCAAGTTCATTATACAATACCCTGCATCCCTCCGGCACATCAGCTTGCCTTAAATTATTCTCATTCATCGCAAGACCCCTGTTCTTCATAAACTTTTTGATGTTCTCCAGTACAGTGTAGTCCTGCACCAGCCTTGTATTAAAATATTCAGTCAGGGTCTTCTTGGTAATATCATCACTGGTAGGTCCAAGACCACCGGTGACCAATACCAGTTCAGATCGTTTTAGGGATTCATCTATTGCTTGAATTATATGCTCTCTATTATCTGATATAGAGGCCATCTGATACACTTCAATACCCAGATTGGTAAGCTCCCTGCCCATCCAGGCTGCGTTTGTATCCACAGTCATGCCTATAAGTAACTCATCACCTATTGATATTATTTCTGCCTGCATCCTTTTTAGTGTTGAAGTGTTAAATCGTTTAATCGTTTAATCGGGAATAAAACGATTCAACATCCCAATTCAACAGTTTAACAACTCAACGATTAAACAGTATTAAAAATTGTAAAGATATTTTTTTGTAAGTTCAGTTTCTAATTTAAAAGCATTAATTATGAGCAGGCAGGTGATTAAAAAGACCGAGCAATATGTAAAAAACTACCTGGAAGATGTGGAATCGGGTCATAATTGGTGGCATATCAGGAGGGTAAGAAATACAGCCATGTATATATATTCTATTGAGGGAGTGGGTGATCCGTTCATAATTGAGATGGCCGCTCTTCTTCATGATATAGGGGATCACAAGATTAAGAGTGGAAATGAAACAGTCGGCCTGAAGAACTTCCTGGAAAGTCTAATACCCGATACATTTCAAGCAGACAGGCTTACATATATTATCAATAATATCTCTTTCAGGGACAGTTTTAGCCATGCTTATGAGCATATACCGGAGCTGGACATAGTACAGGATGCTGACCGATTGGATGCCTTAGGGGCTATAGGAATAGCCAGGGCATTTAATTACGGGGGATTTAAGGGCTTTGAGATATATAATCCGGAAGAGAGTCCAAAAGATTATAAAAGCTCAGAGGAATATATAGTATCCCGTTCCTCAACCATTAATCATTTTTATGAAAAGTTGCTCAGACTTAAGGATATGATGAATACAGAGACGGGTAAAAGCCTGGCTGAAGAAAGACATAGCTATATGGAAGGCTTCCTGAAGCAATTCCAGAGGGAATGGAATGCTGGACTTTCTACCTTTGCTGACATGGATTTATGATCCAAGCCAAGCCTTATATTGAGGGAAATTATTTATATACATACTCAACATCCCCGTTTACCCTCACCGGGTATCCCTGCTCGTTGTATTCATACAAATATTCTACTATCGAGATATTATCGGGCTCAGGGTCATCTTCGGTATAAACAGTATATTGCTCCTTAATGATATTATTCCTGTTAGTATATTTTCCCGGGGTAATTAATCGTTTGAATGACTGATATGGATTATTCATATCATCATATTCATATTCAGTACAAGCCCATAAAACAGGGCTTCCTCCCTGGCCAAGCATGTATTTATCCTGTTTAGTCAGATTTCCTTTATCATCATATTCATAATCAACGTATCCCGATAACTCATCCATCCGGTACATTTTTACCTTCGTGATTTTATCATTTTCCCAGGTAAATTCTGAAAATTCAGAATGGGCTGCGGATGGCCGGGTATATGTTTTTCTTATTAATTTTCCCTTAGAGTCATATTCAAATGATGTGGTCAGGCTTTTTTCGGTATTATCGGGATTAACCCACTCCTTCCTGTCCAGTGTAGCCTGAAGCACCTCCATGCTGCTACTGAATATACCGGGATCCACATAATAATCCGATTTTAACAAGCGATTATCCGTACCGTAAATATGTGAGGTATAAAAGAATTTACTTTTTTCCTCGCTTATCAGGTTTGCCTCGTTATATGTATACTCATAATATAAATCTCCATCAACCAGTACTTTGGATATCAAGGGGATGTCTGTATTTTCAATAATAGCAGGGGTCTCTTTCTCGCAGGATACGACTATGGCGGTCAGAAAAAAAATAAGAACTGTTTTCTTCATGAGGATTGGTTTAATTCCTGGGATTTTACCACAAAAATCATACAAAAGATACTAAAAAAATATTTTTTCTTTAAGCTTATATACGGATGAAAATTTTGCAGCAAAGATGTATTACCACAATATTACCGATTTGTCTTCTCAAACCGGAGAATGTAAACATAGGATATATTACAGCAAGACTAATTATTAGAGCGGGAAACGGGGATCGAACCCGCGACCCTCAGCTTGGGAAGCTGATGCTCTACCCCTGAGCTACTCCCGCTTGTCAAGACAAAAGTATAAAGTATAAAGGAAAAAAGTATAAAGGAAAAAGGAAAAAGTATAAAGTAATGCACTAACACCTGCTTCCTTTAACTCATAACTCATCAATCATAACTACCACTCTGCCGGCCACTCCCCTATTCCGTCCTTGAAAAACTGCAGGTGTTCATAATG
>Ga0272444_10005122_pt1 | contig 11384 bp, 10 predicted proteins | sample SSMForm13_FD_201033 | JGI IMG/M metagenome (GOLD analysis project Ga0272444, IMG submission 201033) | Marine sediment archaeal communities from Little Sippewissett salt marsh, Falmouth, MA, United States - SSM-Form-13 | ecosystem: Environmental > Aquatic > Marine > Wetlands > Sediment ... | reverse complement strand
AAACTACGGTGGCCCTGTTGGACGAGGCGCGGGTGTTTCGTCCCCTACCCCAACTGGTGGTTGAGGCAAACGTTAATCCGAATGATTATGAAGAGGCTGTGAAGAAAGGAAGGAGCGATCTGGAGGGGTTCTGGGAGGAAGCGGCCGAGGACCTTCATTGGTTTAGGCGTTGGAGCAAGGTCCTGGACCGTTCCAATTCCCCTTTTTACAACTGGTTCGTCGATGCCAAGACCAACATCGCCTACAATGCCTTGGATCGTCACATGAGGACGCCGCGGAAAAACAAGGTGGCCATCATTCACGAGAAGGAGAATGGCGAACGTGAGCGGATGACTTACTATGACCTTTATCGTGCCGCCAATCAGTTCGCCAATGTGCTAACATCGTTAGGCATCAAGATGGGAGACCGGGTGGCCATCTATCTTCCGAACATTCCAGAGATCGCCATCGCCATGCTCGGCTGTGCAAAAGTCGGAGCCATTCACAGCGTGGTCTATGGCGGGTTCAGCGCCATGGCCCTTCGGGAGCGCATTAACCATGCAGAGGCCAGACTGGTCGTTACGGTAGACGGTTTTCAGCGAAACGGCAAAGTCATCAAGCTAAAAGAAGTGGTCGACGACGCCATGGCGGCTTGCCCCACCGTGGAAAGCGTGGTGGTCGTTCAAAGGGCTGGCGTTGATATAGACATGTCTGATGGCCGCTATCTGTGGTTCCATGACCTTATGGCAGGGGAATCCCCGGAATTCCAAACGGCAGAAATGGATGCCAATGACCCCCTTTTCATTCTCTACACGTCGGGGACCACGGGCAAGCCCAAGGGGGTCGTTCATTGCCATGGCGGTTACATGGTAGGGATCAACCGAACCTTGAAATGGGTCTTCGACATCAAGGAGACGGATATCTTCTGGTGTGCTGCCGACCCAGGATGGGTTACCGGGCACAGCTATATCGTGTACGGTCCTTTGTGTGCGGGCACCACCACCGTCATGTATGAGGGGCACCCCCTTTACCCGGGGCCTGACCGCATGTGGCAGATCATTGATAAATACGGCATCAACATTCTGTACACCGCCCCCACGACCATACGGATGCTCATGCGATTTGGTTCTCAGCACCCCAAGAGACATGATCTTTCTACGCTTCGCATTCTGGGCACTGTGGGAGAGCCGATCAATCCGGAGGCCTGGATCTGGTACCACGACAACGTGGGCAAGGGCAACTGCCCTGTGATGGACACGTGGTGGCAGACGGAAACGGGGATGTTCATGGTGACCCCCACGCCCTGCAACGTCTTAAAGCCCGGTTCGGCCTTCAAGCCCTTCCCTGGAGTCCATGTGGATATTGTTGACGCTGAAGGCGAGCCTGTAGCGCCGGGCAAGGGGGGATATGTGGTCGTGAAAGAGCCATGGCCAGCCATGTTGAAGACCCTGTACAAAGACCCTGAGAAATTCCAGGAGGTTTACTTCACGAGATTCCCTGGAATCTACCTGGCCGGCGATATCGCCACCCGCGATGACCAGGGTTACTTCAGGTTTCAGGGCCGCTCTGACGATGTGCTGAACATTGCCGGACATCGCGTGGGCACGGCTGAGGTGGAAAGCGCATTGGTAAGCCACAAATATGTGGCCGAGGCCGCGTGCATCGGAGTGCCTGATAAGGTGAAGGGTGAAGTGGCCAAGGTCTTTGTCACCTTGAAACAAGGGGTGGAGGAAGACGAAACCACCCTGTTCAATGACTTGAAAGCCCACGTTCGAAAAGAGCTTGGCCCCATTGTGATTATCAAAGAAATCACCTTCCAAGACAAGCTCCCTAAGACCAGGAGCGGGAAAATCATGCGCCGGGTCCTCAAAGCGAGGGAACTGGGGCTCAAGGAAGGGGACCTTTCCACCCTCGATGATTAGCAGCCCCTTTGAAGGTCCAGAACCTCAGCGCCCATATCATCGAGATCAATAACCATGAGCTGGTGTCTCAGGAGGGGCCTCTTTTTCAGGAGGATTCTTGCTGCCTCTGAACACTCCAAGGCCGCCAAAAGGGTCGTGATCTGAGGCAGACAACCGAGAGAAGACTCTGCACCTGCAGTAGGCAAGGATTGGGCGTCGCCGTAAATGAGTTGAAGCCCTGGGTCAGAAGGAAAGATGGTGGTCACGTGACCGGAGAGGCCGGCAACGGCAGCTGACACCAGGGGACAGCCAGCCTGTTTTGTTGCCCCCTCTAGGACAAAGCGGTCCTTGAGGCCGCCCAGGCAATCAATGGTCACGTCTGCATCGCTCAAGATCGATAACGTGTTGTCCTCGTTGAGATAGCACTGGTGGACGTGGACCACGACAGAGGAATTGACAGCCCCTACCCGTGTTGCCGCCTCCTGGACCTTTGGCTTGCCGAGCCCCTGTTCCTGGCTCAGAAATTGCCGGTTGAGATTGCTCTCGTCAAAGATGTCGCCATCAACGAGTAGCAAGGTGCCTACACCCAAGCGGGCCAGAACCTCTACCACCGTGCCCCCAAGTCCACCCATGCCCACGACGCAGACAGAGGACCGCAGGAGGGCCACCTGTTCTTCCAAGGAATAGACCCTCACATTTCTGGCGTATCTTTCCGGCACCACCCCGGCCTCCAAGGCAGCGATCTGCCCATCTCGTCCAGAGAGCCCCTGTCCTTGGCAGAGCTTCTTGAGGTCTTTCATGCCAATGGATCGGTAGGGGGTGCCATCAGGGTGGGTGGCAGGGGTGGAAACCTGCCAAATGGCTTGGCCCAGTGCCGCCCTCACAGGGATTACCCTCCGCCTACAGGGGGGAAAACGCCCACCCGTTCGCCGCCCCAAAGGGCGGAAGAGATGTCGGCCCTGATGCCATCTATGAAGATGAGTTTCACGTCGTCCAGGGGGATTCCCAACCGCTTTATGAGGGCTTCCGCGCTTTCGCCCGACGTGATGGGGAAACGTTCTGCCTCTTGGGGCAGATAGGCCTTTAGCGAGGCAAAGAGTTTCAGTTCAATATGGGCAACCACGCGGAAACGGCCTCCAGCCAGTATCATGTCCTGAAAAGGCTCAGGGAGCCCGAAAAATGGCTTCACGGCTACCGGGCGCTTTCCAAAGACACGACTAGTTCTTGTTCTTTCCCACCATACCCAGAAGGAGCCTGTAGGGGCCGGGACTCCCCGGAGGCACCAGGGCCACGCGATCGCCATCTGTGAGCACCGTGTCCACGGGCCTGACCCGTCCGTTGACAAAGACCGCCTCCACATCCCCAGGCGAAAGGTCCATCTGGGCGAGGAGGTCTTCCACTGTGGTTCCTTCAGCAACGTCAAGGGGGGCATTGATACATGGAAGATCTCGGGCCTTGAGCTTCTTCTGTAGAAAGGAGAATGCGTTGAACAGAATGGTTGTCATCACTTGTGGATGATACGATGATGGAAGCTTGGGCTCCCAAGAGGCGAGCCGGGCCAGCCATGGAGCAAGAAGAGCGCTGTGTGGCCCGTTACAGGACTCTTTGTGGCAGTCATTCACTTGAAGCGGCTCACCACTTAGCTGAATTGGACCACCTGTTGCAAGTCGTCGTCCGTGAAATCCCATGTCGTGTTGTGGGGGGGTAAAGGCTCTTTGAAAAAATCAGGGAGCCTGTCGTCGGCCTTGGTAAAACCAGCCCTGTTGTTGAACTCCCGCTCGTTTTTGAGTATGGAAATGCCCAGATTCACCACATCGTCCGGTGTGAGCGACAGTCCGTACTGGGCGTTTAACAGGTCCACGATGGTCTGGACCCCGTCTTCCGTGTCCAGCACGGCAAAGGCCACGAAGAGACAAAGCCCAGTGCTGTCTATGGCAGCGGTGGCGACTTGCAGGTTTTTCGACACGTCCAGATTACCTTCCTTCTTGAGTGGGTCTATGTCGCCGCCAACCTTCAAGATATTGGGAGCCACGGCATAGCCCGCAGTGTGGTCGGCTCCCATGGCAGATGTACAGTAGGTTACGCCTACCCCCTTGACCGACCTGGGGTCATAGGCCGGAAGCGATTGGCCCTTTACCACGGGAATGCGATCTACGCCAAAGGCCCTTCCGGTGAAGGCAGCGCCATTTCCGATGATCTTTCCAACGGGATCACCAGTGGCGACCTTTCCAACGAGATCAATCGCTGCCTTGCCGTCTCCCCAGGGGATCAAGCCACCCTCCATGGCCACGGCCAAGGTGCAGCCTGTCTCAATGGTATCAAGGCCGATGTCATCGCACAGGGCGTCGAGTCTGGCCACATCGTCCAATTCCTTGATCGTTGTGTTGGCGCCCAGGGCCCAGATCGTTTCATATTCAAAGCCCGAGGTCAGGACCTTCCCGTCGCTGTCGCAGTAAACGTTGGAGCATTGTATGACGCATCCCGGGTGACAACCCTCCTTAGTCTTCCCTCCCCGGGCTTCTATCAATTCGGCCATATGCTCCCCGCTGATGGCCTGGGCGTGTTCAAAACGGCCTGATCTAAAATTCTTGGTGGGAAGGGCGCCGGCCTCATTGATGATGTTCACCAGGACGGCCGTCCCATAGGCCGGCAGGGCTTGGCCCGTGACGGGATGGGATCGCAGGATCTCTGCCCATCGCTTGTTGGCCTTTTTGAAGGCATCGGCATCGGCAAGGGGGATCCTGCCGGCGCCGGTGTCATTGATAACAATGGCCTTGATCCTCTTGGACCCCATGACAGCGCCTAAACCGCCCCTGCCTGCCGCACGGCCAGGCCTGCCGTTGGGGTCAGCAAAATGGATGGATGCTGCTGTCAGGCGTTGTTCCCCTGCAGGGCCAATACTGATGACACCTTGACGTTTGCCATACTTTTTCCACAATCGCTTCATGGTTTCCCCATTGCCAAGGCCTACATATTCGTCGGCAGGCAGTATTTCAACACCCTCCTTGCTGATTATAAGGAGGGAGAAACCAGCCTCTTCTGGCTTGTCCTCCAAAATGATGGCCTTAATGCCGAGTTTCGCCAGTTTTTGAGAAGCAAGCCCGCCGGAGTTGCTCTCCTTGATGCCCCCGGTCAGGGGGGACTTGGCCCCCACCGAGATCCTCCCCGAATTGGCTGTGGCCGTCCCAGACAGCAGCCCCGAGGCAATAATCAGTTTGTTCTCTTTACTCAGGGGGTGACAGGTAGGTGGGACTTCATCTAATATCATTTTCGAAGTTAGGCCCCTGCCACCGAGGCCGGCCAGCTCTTCCCTTGGCTCTTCAAAGACAAAGGTCTTCTCCCGCGTGTTTATTCTCAGCAATTTGGACATGGTTCTTCTCCCGTTGGTTCGAGTTACTAAGAAAGCGGTCTGAGGCCTTATTGTGTAGGAAAACCGCAACGTAACCTATCAGGAATGGCGTATGCTGTCAAACTGGAAAGGGCACCGGCAGACCGATCCTCCTTGCAGTGACATGGGGCCGTTTGACTTGGGTCGTGGTTATTGCTATTTTGCGAGGTCAACCATGCCTTGGTCGGGCTTTGAGTCCGCAGTGCCGCGGCATGAAACAGCTTCCCATGGGCGGTTCGGCTGTGTAGGGCCCATACCCTTTCAGTCCAGATGTATCTGTGCCATGGCAAGGGGCAAAGAGGTGACAGGAGGTGAGGCCATGATGTTTGATCTTTTCAACAGGGGGGGCATCGTCATGTATCCTCTCCTTGCCTGTTCTCTCCTTTCCCTTACAGTGATCGTGGAAAGGACGCTTTTCTGGATAGGCAAGGGGAGGGCGACGGACAATCGCTTGGTCGCTACCGTATTGGAACTGGCGCGCAGAAGAGAATACGAGGAGATCAAGAAGAAGACCCGCGGGACTGCCGATTATGTGGCCAAAATCCTTGTCTGCGGCTTGGTGCATCGGCAATACTCCCTTGCCAAGGCCATGGAGATGGCTGCTACGGAAGAGATCAAACGGATGAAGCAATACCTATCCGTGCTCGACACCATGATTACTGCTGCTCCCCTTTTGGGCATCTTAGGTACGGTCATCGGCATCATCCATTCCTTTGACATGCTTGGGCAGGCAGGGATTCAAGATCCACAGGCGGTGACTGGAGGAATCGCCCAGGCCCTATTGACAACGGCTGCCGGCCTGTTGATAGCTATCTTCACCCTTTTCCCGTACAACTATTTCATGTCTAAGGTGGAAGAGGCAGCCCTTCGCATCGAAAAGCATACGACCTCTTTAGAAATTGTACACAAAGGGAATCATCAAGAAAAATGAAGCTTCAGGTGAAACGAAAAGGCGCCAGGATTGAATTGATTGCCCTCATAGATATCATTTTTCTGCTCCTGGTGTTCTTCACATACTCCATGCTCTCCATGGTCGTGTATCGCGGCATTCCCGTGGACTTGCCTGCTGCCGAGACCACAGAAGCTGAAAAGGGTGAGGTGGTCAACATCACGATTGACGGAGCTGGACATGTTTTTGTGGACAAGGAGTGGACACCCGGTGATGATCTTTTGTCTCGTCTGAAAAGGGAACAGCAAGCCTTTCCGGAGACAAGGGCGATCATTTCGGGCCACAGAGAATCTCCATACAGGGCCTTTGTAGATGTGCTTGACAAGGTCAGGCTTGCTGGCTTTCAGGCCGTTTCCATGGAAGCAAGGCCGAGGGAAAGGGGCGAGTAAAGAATCCCTGGACCAGGGACGTAGCGGTGATATCTCAATAGAAAAATGAAAAGAGATCTTATCCTGTCGGCCATCATTGCTGCCGGCGTTCACGTGCTGATCTTGATCGCTGTCGCACCCAAAGGCGGTCTTGTGCATGGGGACACCCATCAGTCGATCCTTTTGTCTATCGTACGCCCACCAGAGGTCGTGGCCCCCACCCATCCTGCGAAGAGTTCTTCTGGACCTGTGTCAAGACCCCACCTGCCTCCGAAGCAGACGCCTGTGCCAGAGAACGACCCCCTCCCGAAAAAGAAGCTGTCTACCAAAAAACGGCTGGCCGTCAAGCCGCCTCTCAAAGAGGGCAAGGTTCGGTCAAAGAAGGCTGAAGATGTGAGAAAAGAGGATGTCGTGGCACCTGAACCTGTGGAGCATCTTGCTGAGAAGAACGTCGGGTCCGGCGCTCACGCCATCTTCCCTTCGTCGGACTACAGGGCGCCTGGTCAGGGGCAAAAGGGCTATGATGCGTTGCAGAAAGGGAGGATTGCACCGGCCAAGGGGGCAGGAGGGGGGCTTATCACCTATGCCAATCCCATGTATAAGGCGGGGACCAGCCCAATCTATCCAAGGGTGGCCAAAAGAATGGGATACGAGGGCAGGGTGCTCCTTGAGGTGGAGATCCTGGAAACTGGCGAGGTGAAGGAAGTGAGGATTGTGTCATCATCGGATTTTGGGGTGTTAGACAAGGAGGCCGTGAGATGGGTCAAGACCAACCCTTTCGTGCACGGCCCCAACAGGGAGAAGCGGACCTACCTAGTGCCAGTGATATTCAATTTAGACGAGGAAAAGGCCCTGGCAAGGGCAAGGGGGAAATAGCCCGCCTATAGGCCTATCTCCAGTTTTGTTTGAGTGCCCTTGCCTTGGTCAAAAGACCCGCCCATCCCCCTTTGCTGATCAAGCCAACAAGGAGAGGGCGAAAATAGCCGTGTTGCCCGAGACATGAATGGTAATGGGGACCATGAGATTGTCTGTCATCTCGTAGGCCAGGGCAAAGACAATGCCGCCCACGATCTGAGTCAAGGGGATCCCGGACTGGATGGCATGAGCCAGAACGAATATGAGGGTGCTCCCCACAAGGGCCACAACCATTCCCCATCGCCTCAAGAAACCGTAGACAATGCCTCTAAAGAAGATCTCTTCCGCAACCGGGGCCACCAACCCTCCTATTGCGAAGAACAGAAGGGTGTCGGCGACGCCAGAAGGCACATGGGTTTTTATAAGGTCCAAGGGGTTTCGGCCGGCCACATAGAGGACACCAAAACCTAAAAGAGCCACTAGACCAAAAGCTGCCGACCATACTAATCCATTCCACAGACCAGGAGCGAGATTTTCTCGATCCAGCCCGATGGATGAGACCCCGCTGCCCCAGATCGAAACAATGAGGACAAAAAGGAGTATTTCCGCCACCCGTGCCGTTCCAAGAATGGGCATGGGGAGATATGGCGTTTTAGAAGACGCCATACTGATGGCAACTTCAGTGATCAGCGCGGCAGAAATGCAAAGGAGCAGGATTTTTGTTTCGATGGTTTTGGCCGCCATGGGACACTGTCGTACCTTATTCGAATAGGGGACACATCCCCTCTGAGGCAAAGACCTTGACGAAGACAGAGGCACACATGGAATCGGCCCAGATAGGGATCCCAATGCCGAAGATGGAAAGCCAGGCAGGATTGTTTAGCGCTACGCCACTATTCCCCACAGCAAGTGTTTGTCTGTGGGGTCCATGTTTTATTCAATAAATTCTTAACGACCCTAGCCAGGGTTTTCAGTGTAAAGGGCTTGGGTAGGACGTGGTCAAACACATCATTTTTAAGAAGCCAGGGAGTCCCTGAGATGGCTATAATGGGTGTGCGGGGCCTGTCAGATCCACGGATATGTCGCGCCACCTCATAGCCATCCATATCGGGCATGAGGATGTCCGTGATGACCAAATCAAAGGCTTCATCACCGAACAGGCGAAGTCCCTCCTGTCCCCTTGAGGCAGTCTTTGCTTCGTAACCGAACCTTGTGAGCCCCAGTTGAAGGACGTCGGCTACAGAATCCTCGTCGTCAATGACCAATACCTGATGCATGCGTCGAGACTCCCAAGTGTTTGGCGGTTCTGACATGCTCTTGAACTCAAAAGAGCCAACCTTACGCAAGCCCATTTATATCATTGCCAAAATAGACTGTCAACTAAATATTGTGCACAAAGTTACACTTAAATACTACATATTGGGTTTTCGCCTGAGGCGGAAGAAAAGGTGTGGGATTACCGAGCAACATGCGTTCCCTCTACCCAGCCTTTGAGTGGAATAGCTTTTAGACTATTTGAAGTGGGGATGTCAAAGAAGATGAGAGTGAATTATTCCGGCCTTGTGAATAATGTATCAGCCATTTATAACATTTTAATATAGAAACAAAAAAGAGGGATGTGTGGAGGAGCTGTTTGAGAATAAGGGATTCCGACTGGTCTCTTCTTTTCTGTAATATTACAACTGGTTTTTCCCTGTTGGCAACCTGCCGGCCAATCAGGATTTTCCCTGAAACTGCCATTTTCTTTTATTTTCAGAAAAAATCTCGGCCCCCTCAAATCCCCCGACAGAGCTCGTTCCTTTTCGTGCAGCAGCCCCTTGCGCCGTGACTGTGGGCCTTCTGTTCCTATTGCCTACCGTCCGCTCCATCTCAACTTGGCCTTTAACATATCGTAGTAGCTCTGGCCGGCTGTTCTGATCACGTGAATGGTGTGTGGGGCCTTGTCTATGACGATCGTGTCCTCGTGCGTGATGCTCAGTCCCACTTGGCCGTCAAATGAGACAAAGAGGTTTGAATCTCTGTCTTCGATCTTTATCTTTATGGTCACTGTGTCTGGCAAAATGAGCGGGCGATTGATCAAGGTAAAGGGACAAATGGGGGTGAGAATAATCGTCTTCAGGGAAGGATGGATAATGGGGCCGCCTGCTGAAAGGGAGTACGCTGTGGAGCCTGTTGGCGTAGCCACAACCAGACCGTCTGCCTTGAAGGTGGTTAAATAGTCGTCGTCCACATAGGTGAGGATATGGGCAATCCGCGCAAGTGCCTCTTTGTTTACCACCACGTCGTTCAGCACGGTTTGGCATGCCACTTGCTCGCCATAGCGGAAGACCTTTGCATCCAACAGGATCCTTTCTTCGGTACTGAAGTGGTCATTGACCACCGTTTCCATCACAGGGAAAAGACGGTCTACCGGCGTCTCTGTGAGAAACCCAAAGGCCCCGAGATTGATCCCGAGAACGGGAATACCCGTGTCCTGCACCCACCGGATGGCGCTCAGGAAGGTTCCATCACCACCTAGAATCACCACGCAAGAAAGATCTGCATCTGCCTTTGGAATATTCTCTACCAAACCGTGGCGAGAGGTGATCGGTGCAGGGATGTTCTTCCGGCAAAGGACCTCAATACCTTTTGCCTTCAGCCAGCCTTCTAGTTCGGAAGCCTTCTCAAGGGCCTTTTCTTGATCCTTAACGACGATGCCTATCCTTTTCATGGATCCCCAATCCGTCATGAAGGTCCCAGATTATCTAGTTTCTATCCATAAATGGCCCTTTTCTCCGCCTCAGGCGGATCGCTCGTGCAATCCGTTGCCGGGGGGCTCCTCTCAATATCTTGGTTTTATTGACTTTACGAATCCGCCCACGGTGGGCTAAATCGAACACGGACACCACCGCCCCCTTCCTTGCAGGGTACTCGTGGTGGGGCATTCTCTATCTCATAACAGGCCCGGCCTGTGGGGTCAAACCAAAGGTTGCCTCTCAAGGGGTTGTCGTGGGAGCAGAAATTCTTTTTCCCATATCGGCAAAGGGGTGAAGCTATTCCCATTGTACAAAAGCGCTTGCCCAGGTCAGACCCCCTCCGAAGGCAGTGAGTATGACCTTGTTGCCCGATTGTATCTTCCCTGAACGCACTGCCTGGTCCAGGGCCAGCGGTACCGTCGCCGCCGAGCTGTTGCCGTACAGGTCCACATTGATAAATACTTTCTCTTTGGGGATCTTCAGCCGCTCGGTAAAGGCATGGAGAATCCTCAAGTTGGCTTGATGGGGAATGATGACGTCGATCTCTGATACGCCGCAGCCATTGTGTGCAGCCGCTTCTTCAATGGCTTCAGCAAATCGTTTTACCGCCACCTTGAAGGTCCTGTTGGCATGGGTGAGTCTAAGAAGATGAACGCCCTTTTCTGCGCTGTCGGGGGTAATGGGGGTCGTGGAGGAGCCTCCGCCGGGTAGGAGCAGACTCTCTCCAGCCGTTCCATCGGAGTGGATGTGGGTCGACATAAGGGCTGCCCCTTGTTGGGATCTGCTCAAGACTGCAGCCCCGGCCGCATCCGCCCAAAGGATACAACTGGTGCGGTCTTTCCAGTTCGTGGACCGACTCAGGAGTTCTGCCCCCACGACCAGGGCGGTCTTATATTGACCGCTTTTCATGTATTGCTCGGCGATAGAGAGCCCGAAGAGAAACCCTGAACAGGCCGCCGTCACGTCGAAACTCACGGCATTCCTAGCGCCCAGCTTGCCTTGGAGCCAGTTTGAGGCAGCTGGACAGCAGGTGTCCGGCGTGATAGTGGCCATGATAATCAGGTCAAGCTCTTCGGGGGTCATGCCGGCCTCTGCCAGGGCTTTCGTTGAGGCCTCTTCCGCCAGGTCCGACGTATTCTTGTCAGGGTCTGCAATGCGACGCTCTCTAATACCAGTCCGTTGTACAATCCATTCGTCAGTGGTATCTAC
>Ga0272444_10005120_pt1 | contig 11384 bp, 8 predicted proteins | sample SSMForm13_FD_201033 | JGI IMG/M metagenome (GOLD analysis project Ga0272444, IMG submission 201033) | Marine sediment archaeal communities from Little Sippewissett salt marsh, Falmouth, MA, United States - SSM-Form-13 | ecosystem: Environmental > Aquatic > Marine > Wetlands > Sediment ... | reverse complement strand
GTGGACGAACATGTCCGTCATCTCAGGCAGAGACTGGGCAGGAACATCGGACACGAGGAGATCATCGCCCGTTTCGAAAAACTGTGGAATGAGGATTTCGTTCCGGTTTCGGCAGCAATCCTGAATGGTCATCCGGAGCTGAACCCCGAGGCGCTGCCTTCCTGGGAAGCTGTCCTTCCGGTGTTACCGGAAGTTGTTTCCGATATCGAGATCAGGATGATCAATGGCACAGCCAAGGACTCTCTCGACTATGCAGCACGGGAAGGAACCGGGCTCAAGGTCATTGCCATAGGCGGGGACAAGCTGGCGCGAGGTCTTACACTGGAGGGCTTGTGTGTCAGCTACTTCCTCCGCGCAACGAAGATGTATGACACCCTCATGCAGATGGGGAGATGGTTTGGCTATAGGCCTGGATATCTGGACCTTTGCCGGCTATACACGACATCCGACCTGATAGAGTGGTTCGGCCATATCACCGACGCTTCCGAGGAGCTGCGTGAGGAGTTCGAGCTCATGGCGGCAAGCGGTCTTACTCCCCGCGAATATGGGCTGAAGGTGCAGTCCCATCCGGTTTTGATGGTGACTTCACGACTAAAGATGCGATCAGCAAAGAGCCTGATGTTGTCATTCAGCGGACAGCTGGTGGAAACGGTTTCCCTGTTTACCGATCCGAACGTCCTGGAGAAGAACTTGGAGGCTACCAGAAAGCTGATATCGGGTCTCCATGAGCCGGAAAGGGATCCCGAGCGAATGCGTGACGGCGGGAAGCACTCCTGGACAGGGTTCCTGTGGGATGGTGTGCCTGCTGATGACGTGATTGATTTCCTGCGTTCCTACAAGACACACAAGGATGCCTACAAGGTCAACAGCGACCTGCTTGCGGAATTCATCCAGTCGATGGGTACGAAGGGCGAGCTGGCGAGCTGGACGGTAGCTCTCATCGGGGGAGGCAAGGGAGATGTGTGCCAGCTTGCAGAGGGGATCTCTGTAGACATGATTCAGCGCACTGCCCAGGGTGAGCGGGAGGGTCGATATTCCATCGGGCGGCTGCTGTCACCACGTGATGAGGCAATTGATCTCGATGCAGCTGCCTGGAATTCCGCTCTGGAAAAGGCTCGCGAGGTTTGGCACAAGGATGCCGGACGACGTCGCGGTGAAACTCCTCCGGAGGTGCCGAATGGACCTTCCATTCGGTCCGTGCGCGGTTTCGGATCGCCAGGGCATGGCGTTCAGCCTCATCCTGAGCGCGGCCTGCTGCTCCTCTATGCACTGGATCCCCGGGCAGACTGGACAAAGGTGAAGGGGATGGACAGCCCCGTTGTCGCCTTCGGCATCAGTTTCCCGGGAAGTAATTCGGGACTGAAGGTCGAGTACAAGATCAACAACGTCGCCTGGGAGCAGGAATATGGCCCGGCAGAGTGAACGGGATGAACTTGTCACTGCGTGGCGAGCGCTGGCCAGCGAGCACGAGGCGGAAGGCTGGCAAACCATAACGGTTTTTTCGGGTGGAGGTTGCCGGTTGCTTGCAGGGCGGCACTTTCCCGGCAATGAGGAAAGCTTGTTGCTTGGTTTCCGTGATGTGCGACCGCCACGTGACGAGTTGATGCCCCAGGGGCATGGCTTCCTGTTGACCAATGCAAGCTTCGATCAGCCGGATGATGGGTGGGGCTGGATAGCCTTGTGCAGGAAGCCGGATGGAAATCTCGAGTTTTTCGAACTGATGGCGTCCGATGTTGTGGCAACTCTCGTCAGCCTGAGAGGGGCGGAAGGAAAGCGCCTTCTCGAGGTTTCCCTGGTCAGGATCCATGCATGGCAGGAATTCATGCGAAAAGGTGGCCAGCGATTTCTTGGCCCCGAGGCCGAGGTCGGACTGTATGGCGAGCTCGAGGTGCTCGATATGCTCATGGAGCATGGCGTTGCTGCTCCTGTGGTCATTGCCTCATGGCAGGGACCGCTCGATGGCCTGCATGACTTTCAGTTCGGTTCCGGGGCCATCGAGGTGAAATCAACGGCGTCTACTGCCTCGTTCCAGGCGAGGGTGGGGTCTCTCGAACAGCTGGACGACTCGATGGTGTCTCCGCTCTTTCTGGCGGGTGTTCAACTAACAACTGATCCGCAGGGGCAGACCCTGCCGGCAAGGATTGACGTCCTGCGCGACAGGCTGTCTGACCTGCCTGCCACCAAGGAATCTTTTGACAGGCTGCTGCTGCACGCGGGGTTCTCTGGCGATGATGCAGATGGCTATTCACGACAATTCAGGTGCCAGGCCATTCGGGTGTTCCGCGTGGATGAGCGGTTTCCTCGGTTGACACGAGGCAATGTGGCTGGCGCGGTTACCAGCGCACAGTATGAAATCAACCTATCTCATGGTGATCTGGAGATCGTCGAGACTGAGCTTGCAGTAAGAGAACTGGGGGTGGATCAGTAATGGAGCTGGAGGAATTTCTTCATCAGACCAAGGCGGAGGTAGACGCGCAGATCGGCGAAAGGATGAGTGTCCCGGAGCAGCCGTATCCCTATCCAGAAACGGTGTTCTGCGAGATCGTGATGCAGCACATGTCGGACATCGGCATGACGTTCGAGCCGCAGGTCTGTCACTACTCGGCGAAGGTCGGCAATGCAAACCTCCGGCTCAGCGGCTTTGCGCTTTCCGACGAGGCCGACCAGCTCGACCTGTTTGTAAGTATCTATGCCGGTACCGACGAGGTTCAGGCCATTCCCGACTCCGAAACAAAGACTGCTGCGGAACAGTGCCTGAGATTTCTCGCGCGCTGTGCCGAGGGCCGGCTGTCGTCTCAAATGGACGAGTCGAACGACGCCTACGAACTGGCGCTGACCATACAGGGCTCCTACGCCGATCTCGACCAGATAAGGGTCTATGTCCTCACTGACAGGAAAGCAAAGTCCAAGAACTTCAAGAGTCGCGAGATCAACGGCAAGACCATCAAGCTCGAGGTCATGGACATCGAGCGCCTGCACAGGCACTGGTCCGAGGGAAAGCCTCGGGATGAACTGGTGGTGGACTTCTCCGCGGTTTCCGGAGGCCCCCTGTCCTGCGTGTATGTGCCCGGGCAGATGAGCGACTACGACTATGCCCTTACCGTGATACCCGGCGAGGCGCTCCACTTCCTCTACGAGAAATACGGGCCGCGCCTTCTCGAGGCCAACGTACGGTCTTTCCTCAGTGTCACGGGGAAGGTCAACCGGGGCATTCGCGACACGCTGCGGAATGACCCGGAGCACTTCATGGCCTACAACAACGGCATCGTTGTCGTTGCTGACGAGGCGAGCCTTGCCACCACTCCGGAAGGCGGGCCGGGTATCGCGTGGCTGAAGGGCATGCAGATCGTCAACGGCGGACAGACCACGGCATCGATCTATTTCACCAAGAAGAAGGCGCCCGATACCGATCTCTCCAGGGTGCGCGTACCCGCCAAGATCATCATCCTACGCTCGAGTGAACCGGACAGCGAGGAAGCGCTGATCTCCGATATATCGCGCTATGCAAACAGCCAGAATGCCGTGAAGCAGTCGGACCTGTCGGCGAACAAGCCGTTTCATGTCGAGCTCGAGAAGATGTCGCAGGCAGTCTACTGTCCCGATGGGGTGGGACGCTGGTTCTACGAGCGGGCGGCAGGGAGCTACAAGACGGTGCTCACCAGGGAGGGCACCACGCCCGCCCGCCTCAAGCAGCTGCGTCAGGTCGTCATTCCGCCGGCGCGGAAGATCACGAAGACGGACCTGGCAAAGTTCCTCAACTGCTGGGGCCAGAAGCCGGAGGTGGTCAGCCTCGGGGCACAGAAGAACTTCGTGCGGTTCATGGAGGAGATATCCGGGTCAGGCAACGGCGGTGAGGAATATCTCCCTGATGTCGCCGAATACAAGCGGATCATCGCCCGAGCCATACTGTTCAAGCGGACGCAGTCGCTGGTCAGGCCGATGTTTGCTGCCTTCCAGGGCAACGTGACCGTGTATCTGGTCGCGCTGCTTGCCAACAGGCTGGGTAGCCGGATGAATCTTGAAAAGATCTGGCTGCGCCAGGACATTTCCGAGGAGCTGCGGGAGCAGCTCAGGACATGGGCCAGCGAGGTGCATGAGGTGCTGCATGACACGGCAAGAGGCAGGATGATCTCCGAGTGGGCGAAGAAGCCGGAGTGCTGGGAGGCCGTTCGAACTGCAGCCTATTCGGCGCCGGCTGACGGGATTCCCGAACTGTCCTGACCCGGCCGGACCGGTGACTCGGAGGCCGCGCTGCTCCGGAGACCTGCTGGAGCCGCCTGCCGTAACAAGGGGTGCTGCTGGTGGTGGATGTAGTCGACAAGGCAACAAGAAGCCGAATGATGTCCGGCATCCGGGCGAAGGACACAAAGCCGGAGATGACCGTTCGCCGCATGCTCTTTGCGGCCGGGTTGCGCTTTCGGCTGCACCGGAAGGACCTGCCGGGCACCCCCGATATCGTCCTGCCGGGCAGAAAGGTTGCGATCTTCGTCAACGGCTGCTTCTGGCATCAGCATGAGCATTGCCGGCTCGCCAAGCTGCCGGCAACGAACCGGGAGTTCTGGAGGCACAAGCTCGAGCGGAACATGGAGCGGGACCAAGAGTCGGTCTCTGCACTCCTGGAAGCAGGCTGGCGTGTGCTGACGGTCTGGGAGTGCGCTGTCCGGGACGACCGATCCAGGGAAACACTGCCGGAGCGGCTTCTTGCATGGCTGGCGGGTGCGCAGGTGTCAGGCGAGATCGGCGCCGACGCTAGCCCTCCGCGTGGCTGCGAGCCAGGAATCTGAAGACAATTCTGGCCAGCTGGCGGGCCAGGTACGGAGGCACCGCGTTGCCCACCTGGGTGTACTGCTGGGTCCGGTTTCCCTCGAAGAAGTAGTTGTCGGGGAAGGTCTGGAGCCGCGCCGCTTCCCGGACAGTCAGGCTGCGGCACTGGGACGGGATGGGGTGGATGTAGTAGTGCCCGTCCTTGGCAATGTGCGAGACGACCGTGGTGGCTGGGTGATAACCGACCTGCACCCTGAACCGGTCCTTGAAGGGTGCGTCCTCGCTTGACGCGTTGCCGTGTTCCGGCAGCAACCCGGGGGGAAAGTCCGACAGCTTGGGGGATCGGACCAGCTGGCTCGCAAAGCAGGATGCGAAAAGGTATCGATGGATGTCCGATCGCATGTGTCTGCGGGTTTCGTGGAGCGTCACGCCCCCTAGCCGAGGGTCCTGGTACCAGTCGCGCAGCGCCTTGGGCATCGCGGCGTCCATGGGAAAGAGGCCGTGCACGAATCTGCCGCCGTGCATCCTGTTACCTTCCGCCCACCTTGCCGCCCTTTCCATCTCGTTTCTGACCTGTGCGGCCAAGTCGTGTTTCCAGCCGCCCAGTCTCGCCGGGGCTTCCTTCACGGCGGTGAGCCACGTGTCGTGAGAGTCCGGTTCGCGGGAGAGTCGGCTGCGGAGGGCCGGCAGTCCGGACAGGGCTTTCAACACGGAAATCCTGCCCCCGGGGGCCACTCTCAGCTTGTCGTGTTTGATATGAGCTAGGTCGCACCTGATTCCCAGCAGAATGACGCGGTGCCGCATCTGGGGAACGCCGAATAACTCGGACTCGATGATGAAGTCGTTCGGGTTGAGCGTCGAGCTGTCGCCGCTGACCACAACCGACCGGATTTCGTATTCAAGCCCGTTACCGGGAGAGGAGAGGTCGCTCAGGATCTGCTCGAATATCCGGTTCCCTCCATGGGTGGAGGACAGCATTCCCTTGACGTTCTCCATGACGAAGATTGCTGGTCCGAAGCGCCTGATGATTCGCAGGTATTCCTTGTAGAGGAAGTGGCGCTTGTCGGCCTCGAATGCCTCCGGATCCTTGCCGCGCATCCGTGATCGGCCGACCACCGAATATGCCTGACAGGGCGGGCCGCCGATCAGGACCCAGGGATCGCTGTCGCCGATGGCCTCGGATATCCATCGGTCAACGTCCTGGGGACGGGTCTCTCCAAGTGTTGCATTGCGGGCTTCCTGGTCTGCGGCCCGAGCGTGCTCTGCAACATCCGGGTGAGCAAGGAACTCGTCTCGGGTGATGTCGCCCCTGATGTAGTCGTAGTAGCAGTCAGGCACCTTACCTATCGGGAAACTGCGAAAGATGGCACGCAGGGACAGGGTCCGGTGAGCCACGGGATCCTTCTCGATGGATACCCGTACATCGAACGCCCGTTCGCCGGCTTGGTTCTCGACCGAGGAGAAGCCCTCACCCAGACCGCCGGGGCCTGCGAAGAGATCGATGACGGGGATGGATCGGGAAAGGGATGCTTCGCTCGGCGGAGTGGATCGTGACTTCATGGAAGAGTCTTATAGTTATCGCAGGTCGACAGGTTGCCCGCATTCCGCTGCATGCAAGGGGGGCAGAGCCGGGGTGCTGGGCGGACCTGGCGAGGCCTTCGGCGGTGGCTGCCTCGTGGCCGGTGATCTTGTCATGTTCCGTCTCTCCTGTCATCTTCCAGGGTGTGATCTAACAGTCTGTAATTAAAGGAAAAGCGTCGCCATGGTCTGCGCTCGTCACGGCACGACAGGGAAGGGCTGCATTGCACAGGTAGGGAAGCCCCTGTGGAGGAGGAATCGGGGGCGATCGATCAGGCCTGCAGGTATCACCACTCCCTGACAGGAGGGCAGGAACAATGACAAGAAATTACTGGCTGCTCCTGGAGAAGACCGACGCTACCAGGATATCGAAAGGGTTCTACTCCGTTAACGCGGACACTTCCAAGAAGAGGCACAATGTACCCAAGGAGTGTCTATGTTGAATCGAAGAAAATACAGCTCAGAAATCAAGCGTGACGTCATTGCGTTGACCTCTCAGCCAGGCGTGAGCTGCTGCCAGTAGGCACTGTAGATCGGGATCAACCCCAACCTACTGACCCGTTGGAAGCGCGAGGCTGAAGAGGCGTCCAGCAAGGCCTTCGGTGGCAGCGGTACGCCGCGGGACAAGGAGGTCGCCCGCCTCAAGTGGGTGTTGGCTTGGTGTAGCACGTCTGCTTCGGCGCGTCGCCGCCCTGCAAGCAGTTCGTGCGAATCATCAAAACTTACGATGAAACTGCGATAGCGGATCCATGAGTTGAACTCTAAATTATATTTAACATTATGGCTTGGCCGCCCAGACTTTGTAAATTCGGCAAAGCCAAGGTGTCGCCTGAGCTAGCCGTCCTGCGCTACGTTTTACTGCTATGTCGGCATCTCACCGGCAGGATAAGTTGTGGCGTAACGTGTTGAAAAGTCAGTGTGTAGAGGATGTGACGGAGTTTAACCCTGTTGCCGCTCGGATTGGCAAGCGATAAGAGATCGACGTGTGCTGGGACAATAGTGACGGGAATCAGGTCGGCGTGCCTCACAAACTTATCAGTGATGATTGTTCTGCAGCACCTTTAGCCGATGGCCAAGAAAGCCGGATATCTCGAAGAATCTCAGCGTCAACTTGTGAAAGAATCTCTCTCGCTTTTTCTAAGCACCGGCGGTTACCTTTCCGGCGGTTACCTTTAAAGCTAGTAGCATCGATTTCGTAGGGGCTAGGATTCATGAAGTCACCATATCCTATGCTTTCACTGCTGTAGAGGATTGCCGGAATCATCGCGTTTGAGAATGCCTCGAATATCGCATTCGTTATTTCCCTTGCTTGGATCGTTCCGTCATGGTGTGTGATGAGTATCTTAACAAAATTGTATAGTTTATCGGACTCCTCGAACAGATCAAAAGCCGAGGAAAGGATTTTGAAATGCTGATGTAAGCTGGCAATGTTTTCGATGGCTGGCGGCAGAGGAACCAGTACTCCATCGGCCGCGTAGAGTCCATTCATAGCTAAAAAAGAAGATGATGAGGGGCTATCGATGACAATGATGTCGTAATCATCGGAAATACCTTCCAGACCGTCTTTCAGCAACATCCAATTTGCGATAGTGGCATAGTCCTTTAGAAGGCCTGCGCAATGGATGGCGTGATTTGCAGGAATGAGGTCTAGTCGTGGCCAGTGGGTTTGCTGTGGTAGACCTTGGAGGTCTTTGGTCTTTTGGGTTAAGTAGTCAACCAGTGTCTCGCTTGAATGAACAGTGATCTCTGGATATGAAAAAAAAGACCTAGTGGCATCAGCCTGCGGATCGAGATCGACCAGCAATACGCGATAGCCGTGTAATGCGCAGAATTGTGAGAACGTTACCGCACTAGTGGTTTTTCCGACGTTGTCCTTGAAGTTCGAATTGACGAGTATGAAAGGCTTATCACCATCCTTGCGGAATGGGTTCAAGCCGACGACATCGCGGATTTGATTGATTTCGGGGAGAAACCAGCCTTTGTGGGTAGATCCTTCTTCCTTGCCATCACGCGAATGACGAGTGGGGATTCGATCCGATTCCTCCAAGTTGCGCAAATGGCTCTCTGATATTTCGAGTAGATCAGCAACTTCCCCTATGCGAAATAGGCGTTGGTTCTTTTCCTTTTCTTTTAGGGGCAATTTGGGTAGTTGCATAGTACTCAAACCGCCAGCTGCATTTTCTGCTAGCTCCTTGAGGATCTTGTTTATCATAGTTCCCCCCCCCTTCAGGATAGGATGCTTCCATTCAAAGCAATCTGTACTCTAGGCATGTTGAGCCTGAGTATCAGTGGTTCAGATGGCTGATACTGACTGCGCTACTGCTACACTAAAAAAATACAATAATAACAGTGGCTTGTGTGTTATTGTGATGTTTTCCCAATCCTTTCAGATCTTGCCTTGAAGATCAACTATTGCTGGATGTGGACATCTACACATTTAAGAGAGGATGTGTGTACTTCATTACTGCTGGAGGGGTTCCATGCTTTGCCCTGAACCGCCCCGGGTATTGCGGAGGCTGGTGAGGATGTCAGTGGCTGTGAACTGAGCCACGAGGGGATTCGGACAATCCCAGCAGAGCTGGTTTCAAAGCTCATTATTCTGACTCAAAACCAGTATCCGGACTGGGTAGGGGAGTCATTGACGTCAGCGCAAAGCCGGCAGGGCGCACACGCTAGCAGATGAGGAGGTCTTTGCAGCCTGTCTGGCAGTTACCTGCAACTCCATGCGGCTACCCATCCGGGGCAGGCGCCCGATGTCTACTATTACACTCTGTAGACGCAATTGTTGGTGAGCGCTGGGTAGTACCCAGCTCGTCTTGGGTACCCTGAAGGGATATCTACAGATTAGGGGTGAGCATGGCGAGATCAGGATCACCGTTGACGAAGTCAGCATCCGTGAGGACGATGAAGAAAGCGGCACTCGAGCAGGAGCTGCAGGAGCTAGAGCACTTTCTCAGATCTGGCAAATATAAACTTCGTCAGGCGCAGGAGATCCATGAGCGGATCAGGGACGTCAAAAATGAACTCACACACCGGAAATCAGGCGCCAATAGACCGGCCCACATCGTGCCGGGTGGCGGGACGGGGCTGAAGCGTTAGGACGCCTGCGTTGCCAGAGCGAATGCCCCGGAGAGCTCAAGCATCTCCGGGGTGGCTCGTTAAGCCCCGCCGCCATGGCGCGGCGGGGTGCCGAATGGCGATTTTTCGGCGGTCAGGATTTCCGAAGGGTGTCATGCCCGGCGCAATGCCGGGGTCAGTGGCGTTCTGGCTTGGGGTGTACGCCACAATGACAATGAGGCCTTCCTGGTGAAAGCCAGAGGTAATAGGATCGGGCGGAAAAAGGCATAGCATCGCTGTTAAGCCCTTGGTCGTATTGGTGGGCGCGACAGGGATTGAATCTGTGCCCCCTGCTGTGGCGATGCAGTTGTCGGTCTCGTCTTCGTTGAAGGCACGTCTGGCTTGTTGCGCCCAGTCGCTTTGCACCTCTTGCAGCAATAGTATTCGTTCGTGCTCACTGCCTTCCTGATTGGCCTTAGGTGCCAGGAATGCGCCGCTACAAACCCATCAATCTCACGCAGGATGTCTTCGCCCAATCTCTTTCAAGAAACAGATCTTCTCTGGCACCTGTAATGCCCCCTGTTTCGTTTTGCGGTCGGTTGATCTGGGGGAATCTTGGGGTCGCGTAAGTCACACGCCATGTGATACGTTTAAGTATAACGCTGGCATCTCACCAGCAAAAAAAGTGCGACGCAACATATTGTTTTGTCAGTGTATTTGGGAAGTGTCGGAGTTTCCCACCCTCTCCGCCAAATAGCATAAAAAAACCCAGCATATTCAATATGTTGGGTTTTTTTATGCGTGACCGACCCCCCAAATGGCCCCCATTTATGGCCTCGGCAGCAGCACCCAAAGAAAAGGGTCTAGCAATCATGCCAGACCCTTTCATTGCCATATGGCCTACGTGACTAAGTAGCTTGATGGAGCGATAGGCCTTCTAGTTCGGCCCGGACTATTGAAACAGCCTCAGGTGCATCAATCGCTAAGCGGATATATCCGCCCTTTGTCTTAGCGAAAAATACCCGGCACACCAAGTCATCGACTCGGAAAATCAGTTCTTCCCCTTCCCTGCGTGTCAGTTTAAGCATATTCACCTCCATGTGAGGTCTATTGCGCAGCCAGAATATCCTCTGGCTGATGGTTCAGCGCTAAGAAACCGCTGACCTGAGTGACGGACGTTTCTGACTCCAGAGGGCTGCGGAATGAACAGACCGACGATAGTCGGCACAGGGTTGAATCCACAGCCAGGAGCGGACATCTGGATCAATCGAGTCTGACCCCTTCGATCACTTAGGTACGCCCTCGATAGAGTCGAGAGTTTGTTCCTTAGCTAACCGTCTACTGTTGGGGTGACGCCATTCGGCTGGCGTATGCGGAACCGAATAGTCTGGAAGGATCACCACCGGTAGTGCGTGCCGTGGAGTTGTCGGTGCAGGTGCGGCATGCGACGAATGTAGAGCGGCCAATGCTCATGACCGTTGCTGGTACGCCTTCTAGTCTGCACTCACTGATGCAAAAGTGGGTGCAGTAACAAATGATCTCCGCATCTCATTGGTTTGAGCGATTAATGTCTTTGATCATAAGTTTCCCTTGTCTAAATCCCAATCCAACGTACGCCATTGCCTGGTCGATGAAATATGATTGGTCGGCAGTTGTGGCGTGAGGAAAATTGTATTTCGTAAAGCTGCTTCCATTTGAAGCAACTCGAAGTGCGCCAATCTTTAATCTGTCTTTTAAGCTTGCGCCTTTATTAAGATAATCCTCGTAGCCGACCATCACCCCGTCTAGCCATTCGGCATAGGTCACTTTCCGATCAAAACTATCGTAGTATTCTTTTGCTTTTGAGCAGTCGTAACCATTCGCAGTAAGATTTAATCTCATATGCTCAGTAAGCGCCCAGCCATTTTCTTTTCTATCTTCTAGCTCGCGGCGTGAAGAAGGCATGATATCGCTTGGCAGGCTCATTTTTATGTAGTATATCGTTG
>Ga0272444_10005118_pt1 | contig 11386 bp, 9 predicted proteins | sample SSMForm13_FD_201033 | JGI IMG/M metagenome (GOLD analysis project Ga0272444, IMG submission 201033) | Marine sediment archaeal communities from Little Sippewissett salt marsh, Falmouth, MA, United States - SSM-Form-13 | ecosystem: Environmental > Aquatic > Marine > Wetlands > Sediment ... | reverse complement strand
TCGTGTCACGTTTACCCTGGAAACGATCAATCAGGCAAAGAACGTATCCTTTCTCGTTTCCGGTATCGCTAAAGCTGCCGCGCTTGGGCGAGTTCTAGATGGTGATGAGAGCCTGCCCGCTGCACTCGTCAAGCCAAGAGAGGGGAAGCTGATGTTCTTTGTAGATGAAGAAGCTGTTGGATCAAGATAGATCTGGGTGCTAGGTTGTGGCTTGCTTCGCGAGCTTTTGAACGTTGCAGTGCAGTTTTTTCGTATGAATAGGTATGCAACAGCCCGCACAATTTCCTGGAGTGCGGAAGAGTGAGCTACCGCTTTTACATCGCACAGCAGAAGACTTCACCCCTCTTTGCTCGACAGACTGATCCAGACCCACTCCTCCCATCACCGGTCTTTCTCCAAATTGCGCTGATTCGTTACTCTGTACAGAGGGAATGGGCACTCTAGTTCGGCGGGGGCCTCGGAGCTGGAACCTAGAACCGAACTAGAAGTCAGCGGCGCAGGCTCCTAGGACTCCTCTTTCATTCTCTTTTTCGCAATCTTCATTGCATTGAGTACTTCATCTGTCCCAGAAACGTCCTCTTTGTCCTCAGATTGACGCGCAGCAATCGACTTGCCGGATCCCAGCAGCAGCCCTACCCAGCGAGTCTCCTCGTGACTTTCCAGGGCAATCTTGAGAGTCATAGTAAGGGGCACTGAGAGCAGCATACCGACCGGACCAAGAACCCATTTCCAGGCAACGAGGGAGATGAACACGACCAGGGTGGAAAGATCGAGCCCATATCCCATCAAACGGGGCTCTACGATGCTGCCTAGAAGCGCATTGATGACAACAAAACCAATGATGACCAGGAGAGCAGTGCCGGGCCCATATTGGATCAAAGCCAGTAAGGTCGGAGGTACTGCCGCAATGATAGATCCAATGTTGGGAATGTAGTTGAGGATGAAAGTAAGCAGCCCCCACAGAATGGCAAAATCTACTCCCAGAATGGTCAGCCAGATAAACGCGACGAGACCTGTGGTCAAACTTACCAGTGTCTTGAGTGCAATGTACCTGTTGATATTGGCGGCGATGGAAGAAAAATGAACGAGTGATGATCCCGGGTCCGCGAGAACGGCTCGAAGCTTCACGGGAAAACTGGACGCTTCAAGGAGCATAAAGACCACGGTCAGAAGGATCACAAATGCATTGGTGATCAATCCCCCGATGCTGCTCAGCAAACTGGCAGCAAATCGCATAACGGAACCAGGCGAGAAGGTGTCGCTCAAAATTCCTGCTGGAAACTCTACCCCCTGACCCCGTATCCAGACTTGGAAATCAGCACTCTTCCTTCCGAAGCCCTCCTGGTAGGCAGGCAGCGCCTGATAGAAATCACTCAGCGAGGTCCCAACCAGCACGCCGACCAGACTAATTAGACCCAACAACACCAAAACCACCATGAGTACAGCCAAAACCGAGGGGACGCCCTTGCCCTTCAGCCAGAAAAGAGGAGCAGCACAAATGAGGGCTAGAAATGCGGAGACGAGAAATGGCAGAAGCAATGGGGCCGCCTCCCTCATGCCAGCTATGACAACAACCAGGGCAGCCAGGGTCAAGATTCCGCGTGCAGTTCTTGAGAATTCATGTTCAGACACTATTCCCCGCCTTTCAGGGCCAGCCAAGACCCGAATGAGGTCATTGATCTCGAGTCACCATCGGTGATGAACCTGATCGCGAATCAGCTCGTCATAGACTCTCTGAGCTTCCCCCATCTGGTGCTCTGTCAAAGCAGGAACGCCACTCGCCAGACTGTTTTCTTCCGCCTGGCGTCTATTCTTGGCGCCGGGAATAGCACTGCTTACTGCCTCAAACATCAGAATCCAACGCAATGCAAATTGTCCCATTGTTAACCCGTCTGGAACTACACCACGGATACGCTCAACTGCAGCTAGACCTGTGCTAAAGTCCACCCCAGAAAAGGTTTCACCGATATCGAAAGCCTCTCCATGGCGATTGAAGTTGCGATGGTCATCTTGAGGGAAACCGGCACTTTCGGTCATTTTGCCGGTCAATAATCCACTTGCCAGGGGAACTCTAGCCAATACTCCGACTTGCTTTTCTCGAGACTTTTCAAAAAAGACCTCGGCAGGCCGCGGCCTAAAGATATTGAAGATGATCTGAACAGACTGGACGTTTGGATATTCAATGGCTTTGAGGGCTTCCTCGATCTTCTCAACGCTGACTCCATAAAATCTTAGTTTGCCGTCACTCACCAGGGAGTCCAGCACATCAAACACCTCAGAAGTTTCGTAAACTTCAGTCGGCGGGCAATGTAATTGCAGCAAATCTAGAGCTTCAACCTTCAAATTCGCGAGGCTTCTTTCTACGAAAGAGGTCAGATTCTCTTGGGTATACCCCTCAGCATCGTGCGGAACCAGACGCTGACCTGCTTTGGTAGCAACGTAGATTTGCTCGGAACAATCCGCAAGAAACCGGGAAATCAAGCATTCGCTTCGACCATCCCCATAGACGTCCGCAGTATCAATGAAGTTCACGCCCTTATCAACGCAGACGTGAAGTGCGTCCAAAGCATCCCGATCGCTAACGTTGCCCCAGTTACCACCAATGGCCCAAGCACCGAATCCTATCTCAGAAACGTTCCAACCTGTCCGACCAAGAGGTCTATACTTCATCCTGTTTACTCCGACCAAATGAACAAAAGCAGCTTACCGTCCAACTCTGCTAGCAAGTCTTCTGCGATTCGGGCGTTATCAATACCCCACAATCCAGCGATGTAGGACTGCCTTCGAATCACCACTCCGAAGCCAAGCCCTGGGTCTTCCGCCCAGAAACTGGCGTCCCCTATCTTACCCTTTTCAGAATCTCGCCTCTATCACTCTGGAAGGAATAAAATAGATCGAAGGCTCTTTCAGCCATTCCAGGAGATTCAAGATCACTTATGAAGATGAGTCCTTCTCTCCCGTTCCATTCATAGTAGGCCAGGAAGCCACCCGGGAGAGATGTCCTTCTTGCTCTGCCCGTTTCAAATGTGCGCTCCCGTGTGGATAACGAGTTTGTCGCGTACACCGCCCCCGATTGCTGCGATGGCCTTTCCTACAGCTCGCTCAGCTTGACCATCCTAGTATTCCCCGCTCGTACAAATAAAGTTGCTCCCCGCATCCAGAGCAGCGGAAAGTAAGGCGGGGTTATCAAAGCCGTAAGTACCGAAAGAAACCTCAGAGACTTCGAGTCCAGTATCCCCTAGGGGCCGATAATTCATCTGGTGGCTTGCGTTTGCACTCGGAACTGTCATCGCCAGACTGGTTCCAGTCGCGCCCAGCTGGATGAATCGCCTTCGACTGATGGGATCTTTCCGAGAATTCATCACCAACCTCCTGTTTGGAACGGTTTCAAGAAAGTGCAATGGACCATTAAGAGGGTTGGCAAATACATAAAAAGGTGGATTCGTCGTTGAATCATGCCGCTGTCCAACTGATTGGTTCACGGTAGCCAACGGGGCATCGCCTGTCAATCAACTGAGATGCATCATAAAATGTAGACTCTGATCAGGCCCTCAGAAAACAGGGGAGGTTTCAAAATTGAAGCGCTTCATCACTCTGCATCTTTTCAGTCTTCAGTTGCTCGCGGTCGTTATCTTTGGCCAGGATGCATTACCTGGAAAGGCTCAAGAGCTTCACAAAGAGGCTTTCGTCTTTGATGGCCATGTACACGCCATCAATCGACACTTCTATCACGGCGGACACATCGGCCAAAGGCTCCCTGACGGGCAGTTCGATTTGTCCAGAGCCAGAGAAGGAGGATTGGACGCCTTCTTTTGCGTCCTCTACATCACGGAAGAGTACTACCCGGCTCGGTACGAAACCAAACACACCCTTCGCTTGCTGGAATTAGCTCTTTCCCAGATTTCAGATAATGACCAGGTTGTCGAACTGGCACTAAATGCATCGGATATCGAACGGATCAATCGCGGCGGTAAAATCGCCGCGGTTCTTGATTTAGAGGGCGGTTTCGATCTTGACGGGGATCTGGGCGTTCTGCGCAGCCTGTATCGACTCGGTCTCCGAGTCGTGCAACTGCCCGCCCACAATTGGACTAATCAATTTGCTGATTCTTGCTGCTCCCCGCACAAGTGGAACGGCCTGACAGAACACGGCCGCGAAGTGATCAAGGAGATGAATCAGCTGGGTATGGTGATCAATATTTCTCATGCCTCAGACGAGACGATGGAACAGGCTATTGATCTCAGTTCTGCTCCTGTAGTAGCGACTCATCATGGGCTACGCAGCATCAACGACATACCCAGGAACATGCCGGACCACCTCTTGAAGAAACTGGCGGCCAAGGGAGGTGTTATCGGTTTTCAGATTGGAAACGCTTTCCATAATCTGAAGTATTTTAGATGGCGCACTGAGAAGGCGGGGAAGACCTTCTGGGACACAAGTGAAGTCGGCCTTCGGCTCAGAGATTTGTCCATTCTGGAAATAGACCGTCTCGTGGCACCAAAGTTCCCAGAGCCGTCGCGGGATGTACCCCCGGAAATGCTGCTGACCGTAGATGAATGGTTTGACGTTGTTGATCGTGCTATCCAACTCGTCGGGGAAGACCATGTTGCGTTGGGTAGCGATTTTGATGGCGGCCCGGATCCGCCCCGCGGAATTCGCGACATCAGCGACCTTGGTCTTTTGACTCAGGCGATGCTGCGTCGAGGGTACTCGGAGGAGAGAATCAAGAAGTTTCTGGGTGGCAATTTACTAAGAGTATTCCGCGAGATCACTGAATGAAAAGAACGGTTTCTCGAGATCGAACCACTTGCGTTCCCGTTGGAGTCTGTGAGCTAATCCCTGACAAGAGGTGAATAAGATGAGAGTCCTGAAACTTCTGATTCTGCTGGCTTTGTTAAGTAGCCCATCTTTGATGGCGCAGGTACCTTCCTTGGACCGCGCAACCCATTCTTCTTTCCAACAGGCTATTGAATGGGACATTCTGCATGGGATCGAGGCGCTGAGAGTGGAGGTCTTCATGATGAACGACGTACCCGAATTGACAAAAGGGAGAATTCGGTCAGACGTCGAAGGAAGCCTGCGATCAGTCTTGCGCATTGACCCAGGCGAGACCACCGTTTTTGCCATTGAGATCGCAGCCGAGAAACTTGACAACCCTGGCTACCCGGTGGGCTACGCTCTGTACTTGCAGGCAAAATTGTGGCAACCCGTATACATTTCGAAAGACGGTTCAGTCCCCGATGAGACCGGCGTGCTGCTCCCGGGAGCGGTGACTTGGCGGACCGATGCACTGATCGGATTCCATCCTCTTGGCGGTTTCGCTCAGGGGGTGAGAGAACGGGTGCAGAGGCTGGCAGATGTATTTCTCGAGGCTTATCTCCGAACAAATCCTTAAGGAGTAGTCATGCAGATTCGCTACTTGATTTCCAGAAACACGAATGCCGATTTTGACCACTCCCAGGGAAAACGGCGAGCCGGCATTCGTTTTGAGACATCTGTGAGACTGGCCGGGATAGTCTTGATCTTCGCTGCTCTGACTGGATGTCAGCTCCAACCGGTGGAGGTCTTTGATCTGGTTATATTAAATGGAGAGGTTGTGGACGGCTCCGGGTCAAACCGGTTTTTCGCGGATGTTGCCATCACCGGCGACACAATCGAACGCATAGGAACGGTCAGTGACGCTGAGAAACGGAGCGCTTCACGTCTGATTGATGCTCAGGGACTGATGGTCAGCCCAGGGTTCATTGATATTCATACTCATTCTGACTACACGCTCCTGCTGGACGGCACAGCCCAGAGCAAAATCAGACAAGGGGTGACTACCGAAGTGCTGGGTGAATCTCGCTCGGCAGGACCCGTGACCGGACGAGCGAGCAGAGAGGCACCATATGGGCTTTCGGTCGACTGGGACGACCTTGGAGGCTACTTCGAACGACTGGAAAAGGGCGGAGTTTCAGTCAATGTGGCTACATATGTAGGTGCAACTCAGGTACGTCTCTGCGTCATGGGTGAAGACAGCAGAGATCCAACCGACGCAGAAATGGACGAGATGCGGGAACTTGTCGTTCAAGCCATGGAGGATGGTGCTTTCGGCTTGTCCAGTGCCCTTCTGGTTCCTCCAAACACCTACATTACGACTGCCCAACTCATTGAACTGGCACGGGCGGTGAAACCCTTCGGCGGCATATATTCTACGCATATTCGATCTGAGGGGGAGGGAATCGAAGAAGCTATCAGAGAAGCGATTGAGATCGGTGAGGCTGCTGAGGTCCCCGTTGACATCATCCATCTCAAGGTTGCAGATCGTCGCCTGTGGGGTCAAATGGCAAATGTCTGCGATCTAATTGAAGAGGCGAGGAAGCGAGGCCTCGAGATCACAGCCAACCAATACCCCTATATCGCAGGCCAGAACAATCTAGTAGCAATGGTTCCTCCTTGGGCTATGGCAGATGGTCGTGAAGAAATGATGGCTCACCTGGCGCGGTCCGACTCCAGAAAGAGGATGGAACGAGATATCTACGAGGGTATTCCAGGCTGGTTCAACCACTATCTGGCAATGGGCGACTGGGGTGGCTGTATGGTAGCCTCAGTCAATTCCGAGGAGAACAAACGTTTTGAGGGAAAGTCGATTTCGGAGATTTCCAAGCTTCTCGGCAAATCCCCAACGGATGTCACTTTTGATCTCCTCCTGGAGGAGGGAGGATCGGTCCCTGCCGTCTATTTCCTCATGAGTGAGAAGGACGTTTGCCACGCGATGCAAAGGCCATGGGTCTCTTTTGGATCGGACGGGACAGCCGTACGACCGGATGGAGTCCTCGGAGAAGGCAGACCACATCCCCGCTGGTATGGAACGTTCCCACGAATCCTTGGGAAGTATGTCCGTGAAGATGGCGTCATATCTGTCGAAGAAGCGATCAGAAAGATGACCTCTCTCAATGCAGCCAAGCTAGGTCTTGTCGACCGAGGACTTCTTGTCGAGGGAAACAAAGCCGACCTCACTGTTTTCGACGCCAGTAAGATCATAGACCGTGCAAGTTTTGCCGATCCGCACCGGTATCCCGTCGGAGTTGAATACGTAATTGTCAATGGTGTCATGGTGCTTGACCAAGGAAGTCACCTGGGCACAAAACCTGGGCGAATTCTGAAAAAGCATCATGATTCCATCTAAACCGATTCCCAAGAGTCGCCTATCCAGGGTTCTGGGGATGCCCGACTGCGCCCTTTTGGTGGTCGGCGCCATTATTGGATCAGGGATCTTCCTGACTCCAAGTAGTATTGCCCGCACAGCCAATAACGTCGATATGGTTTTCCTGGTCTGGGCAGTTGGTGGATTTCTGACCCTTTGCGGAGCTATTTCCTATGCGGAGTTGGGTGCCGCCTATCCGGAGGCTGGGGGGATCTATGTATTTCTCTCCAAGGCTTACGGAAAGATGACGGCGTTCCTCTACGGCTGGTGTGTCTTCTTCGTGATCGTCCCCGGTTCTATCGCAACTTTGGCTACTGCGTTCGGGATCTACTTGACTTACCTCCTCCCACTCCAGCCATGGGCCGTGAAAATGACGGCCATTTTAGTCGTAGCTGTCTTGACGATGATCAACTGTTTGGGAATACGCACAGGCGCCTTTGTCCAGAATCTTTTGACGATTATAAAGATTGGTGCACTTGTCGCCATTGTTTCGATCTTGTTCTTCGTACAAGACTCAGGAGCAACTGAAACAGGGACTCCTTTGCCGACACCTTTTCCTGGCTGGAGCGCTTTGGGAATCGCCATGGTAGCCGTCCTCTGGTCCTACGATGGCTGGCATCTCGTTACTTTCGCAGCCGGGGAAGTAAAGAACCCTCAACGCAACCTGACCCGAGGGCTTCTGCTCGGCACGCTGGTAGTCATAGCCCTCTATCTCATTGTGAACCTGGCCTATCTGCATGTTTTGACACTAGAGGAGATTTCAGCCTCCTCTCGTGTGGCAGGAGACGCAATGGAGAGAGCGATCGGCCCTATTGGTGGCACTCTAGTAGCTATTGCAATACTCATTTCAATTTCGGGAGCAATGAATGGTAACGTTCTGGCCGGGCCACGGGTGCCCTTTGCAATGGCTAGAGATCGATTATTTTTCCAGGGCGTTGCCTACGTTCATCCCCGCTTTCAGGTCCCCACGGTTGCCATCCTCCTGACTGGAATCCTTGCAAGTTTCCTGACGCTGATAGGTACCTTCGAACAACTTTTCAGTTATGTCATTTTTGTGGGTTGGATTTTTTACGGCATGGGCGCAGCAGCCGTGATCGTTCTGCGTCATAAACACCCCGACCTGGAGCGACCCTATCGTGCCTGGGGCTATCCTGTTGTTCCATTGGTGTTCAGCTTCTCTGCCGCAGCGATCGTTCTCAATACACTGATTAACGATTTCTCGAACAGCCTTTGGGGCTTGGCTGTGGTCTTCGCTGGATTACCCGCTTACTTCTACTGGCTGAGAAAGGCGCGTGCGTCGGCAAACAGCCTTGACACCTCCCCGCACAGCGGAGTCCAATCGTCGAAGTGAACATGAGCGAAGTTACGTCAGAACAAACTCCTCGAGTTGAAGACCTTTCCAGGCAGACACCAAGCAGGCTGATGAACAAAGATTTCTTTTTGCTGTGGCAAGGCCAACTGGTGAGCCAGATCGGGAGCCAAGCGTTCCTGCTAGGGATGATGTATTGGACCATGGAGGCCACAGGCTCTGGCAGCCTCATGGGTGTCCTGATGATGCTTACAGTGCTTCCCGCAGTACTTCTCGGTCCTTTAGGGGGTACCCTTGCCGACCGTTACTCGAGAAAGTTCATTATTGTCATTTGTGACGTGCTCAGTGGGATTGCGATGCTGGCCTTAACAGGTTTGTTTCTTCTGGAATCCGCTTCGACGGAGCTTCTTATAGCCTGCCTGGTCCTGGTAGCCACCTGTGTGGGCATCGTGCAAGCATTCTTCCGACCCGCGATACTGGCTGCAATACCGGATCTTGTCCCTCCGCCCAAGATCTCCACTGCTAATTCCTTAAACCAGTTCTCCTACCAGTTCTCGTCCGTCCTGGGTCAAGGCACCGGTGGTGTCGTTTATAGTTTCCTTGGGGCGCCCCTACTCTTTTTGATCGACGGTGCGACCTTTCTTTTCTCAGCCTTAAGCGAATCATTTATCCAAATCCCCCAAGAATCCACCGAGAAAAGTCTGAATACGAGAGAAGCTCTGAAGTCATTTCACAAAGATATGATGTATGGGCTCCGCTACGTATGGACCTGGATTGGGATGAGAGACTTTCTTCTTATGGTGGGTCTTGTCCATTTCTTTGCGATGCCATTCATCGTGCTTATGCCCTTCTATGTAGAAATGAGCCTGAGTGAAGGCGCGGATTGGTATGGTTTCTTGATGGCCGGATTCAGTGGCGGTTCCGTGGCGGGCTACGTCTTCGCCGGCGCTTTCTCTCTGGCTGGGCAGATGCGGAGCCGACTGTCTCTGATACTCCTTTCGGTCGCCAGCATACTCTACGGTCTACTGGGTCTGGTCAGTGAACCCTATGTCGCATTGCTAGTGGTTTTTCTTTCCGGCGCAATGCTGGGAATATTCAATGTAAATATGATGACAATAATCCAGACATCCGTCTCGAGTGAGCTGAGGGGTCGGGTCATGGGACTGGTCATGACAATTGCCAATGCCGCTTCTCCTCTGGGAATGCTTGCTGGAGGAGTGGCTGCGGATTTGACTGGTAAGAACGTGCCTCTCATCTACGCGGTCTGCGGTGGTGCGATCGTCGTGTCTGTCATACTTCTGGGTACCCGTCGCCCAGTTTTGGATTTTTTGGCGAATGCCGGTAATCGGTAATCGGTGGCCGGTAGTCGAGACATTGAACTGCATTTCAGGTGAGAGCAAAGGTAGCTCGACTGGAACTGAATCTATCGAACTGCAAGGGGTGTACTCATGGCAATTCGTATCTTCATAACGGGCGGGACGTTCGACAAGGAATACGACGAGATTTCGGGGCAGTTGTACTTCAAAGACACCCATGTTGCGGAAATGTTGAAGTTGGGAAGGTGTCGGCTACCCGTTGAAATCAGAACAGTTATGATGGTCGACAGTCTGGAAATGACTGATGAGGATCGTCAACTCATCGCTCAGAATTGTCTGAAGGTTCCGGAGACTGCGATTGTCATTACTCATGGGACTGATACGATGGTGGATACGGCAAGGGTGCTGGCTAGCCGGGTACCGGAAAAAACAATTGTCCTGACCGGAGCCATGATTCCTTACGCCTTCGGCAGCTCAGATGGGCTGTTCAATCTTGGAAGTGCCCTGGCTCTGTGTCAGGTTCTTCCACCCGGAATATATATCGCCATCAATGGTCAGGTCTTCGACTGGGACAAGGCTCGGAAGAATCGAAAAACCGGTGCATTTGAACTTCTGGAAGAAGATTAGCCGGTTTACGGCACTCGCCTCCACCTGTGTACCTTGTTCTGACAAGGCGCGCGACCGAGGACGCCGCTGGCGCAGTCGTGCACTACGTCGAGGCGGCCGACCGAATGCAACGTAGTCAGAATGGATGCATCCGGCGCTGCAGTAGACCACTTGTGAATTGTCCGGGCTAAGTTTGCTTTACACCTCGTCAAGCCTTAGCATCCTGAAGTCAGGAGCAAAAAGAAGAATGAGTAATTTGATCAGGCTTATCTTTATCTTTCTTGTGAGTTTCTCGGTACCGAGTTGTGGAGATCTCAAGGAGCGAGGCCCGAAGGAGCCACTGGCCAGACCTTCCTGGCTGGGTGATCCGACTGTAACAGGCGGTTCGAACCAAGAACCTCTGATCTTCCGCATTCGCAGGGGAACCGGAATGTCAGACTTCGCTGAACACTACTACCTGCAAACCCACACGGAAGAGTTTGTTCAGGAGGTAAAGGACTTCGGTGCAAACTTTTTCATGACCCATCTCTTCAAAGCTTTTGGTGTTCGGGCGGAAGCGGACGAGATCAGCCGAGCCAAGGAATTCGCCGGACTCCTTCACAGATACGATTTTCGGGTAGGGACCTATGTGGGCAGCACAATTGCCTATGAGACCTTTCTGGTCGAGCACCCGGAAGCCCAGGAATGGCTCGTGGATGATTATCTCGGGAGACCTGTTGTTTACGGGGGAACACAGTACTTTCGGCGGCGGCCCTACTTTGCTCACCCAGGGTATAAGCGCTACATCGAAGATATCCTTCGGACAGGTATTCAGGAGATCAAAACTGACCTGATTCACTTCGATAATCCCGCCAACCAGGCCATACCGGCTGTATTTCACCACCCTCTGGCGGTAAAGGAGTTTCGTGAGTTCCTTCACAATAAATATACAGTTGAAGAGTTACAGGCTCGTATCGGATTCTCCAACAC
>Ga0272444_10005116_pt1 | contig 11388 bp, 4 predicted proteins | sample SSMForm13_FD_201033 | JGI IMG/M metagenome (GOLD analysis project Ga0272444, IMG submission 201033) | Marine sediment archaeal communities from Little Sippewissett salt marsh, Falmouth, MA, United States - SSM-Form-13 | ecosystem: Environmental > Aquatic > Marine > Wetlands > Sediment ... | reverse complement strand
TGGCAATGATGGAAAGGAGCCTTTTTCCGTCTTTTAAGGAGTAAGATTCTTCAAAGGGCCGATCAACACTCAGGGCACCGACGACCTGACTCCCCTTCTTGACCGGAACGCACATGAAGGAAAGCTCTTTGTCGTGAACGGCCTTTCTTGTAGCGGTGCGGTTCAGAAACAGCGGTTCCTCACTGATCTTAGGCACCAAGAGGGCCTTGCCGGTTTCAATCACGCGGCCTGTAATCCCCTCGCCCAGCTTGTATTTGCCTCTTGCCATAGCTGCCCTAGACAGACCGTGGGCCACCTCAATGTGAATCTCATTGCGCATGGGATTGAGAATCGTAATGGTCCCCCGTTCCATATCCATTGAACTGGAAAGGATGTCCAAGACCTCATAAAGAGATTTCTTGAGATCCAGACTCACATTCAGTGCTTTGCTAATTTCATAGAGGAGTGTGACTTCCTCGATCTTTTTCATGTTTACACCAAGATAGACAGTCTAGGAACTCGGCATTAGAGCTGAAGCACGCCCTACCCATGGGCTCAACAACAGTCGGCTGAAAGTCCACGGTGGCTTCAACCTTGTATACAATAACTGGATGGGCCTCGTAGGTCAACAATACTTTATTGTGGAACATCCATTGGTTCGAGTTTGATTTTTCCATCCTTTCTCACAACGCCCTTAAAAAATATTCCTTCACCGTGATGTCTGCCACAACGTTTGACAATCGCTTTTATCTCGGTTAGCTATAACAACGACCGGTCCCGACAAAAAGGCCGCACCGTCACTGCCGGTCCAGGCACCATGGGTGTCATACGGAAGATCTTTGCATAACCCTTGTCACTTATTTGCATGAACTTTTTGATCCCGACAGAGTCGGGACTTACTCACTTAATCGCAAAAACTCGGCCCAACGGCCTCAACCCCCCCTAGCTTTTCTCGACGAAAGGTTTGGAATAAACATTGGTGTGCGCTATGCCCTTTCCCGAAATGGTCCTTGTCGCACAGAGACTCCGCGCCCAGCCGTGTCCAGACATCTCCGGCGCGGCACAGGGTGCCCTTGAAAGTCTCGAGCTTGACATGTCGGAAAGCGCTGGCGAGTCTGTGGCCGTGGGGGTGGGAAGCCGGGGCATCAGCGAGATTCCCCTCATTGTATACGAATGCGTGAAGTTCCTAAAAAAACAGGGCCTGAAGCCATTTATCATCCCGGCCATGGGAAGTCACGGGGGAAATACAAGAAACGGCGAAGTCTCTGTCTTGGCCAGCCTTGGCATCACTGAATCCTCCATGGGTGTGCCTATAGATACAACCAGTGAGGTGGTGGAAATCGGCAGATTGGATATTGGCATACCCATCCTGATGGATAGATGCGCAGCCACGGCCAACCACATTGTTGTCATCAACAGAGTCAAACCCCATACGAAATTTCACGGCTCCATTGAGAGCGGCCTTACCAAGATGCTCACCGTAGGGCTGGGCAAAGGGCTAGGAGCTGGGCTATACCACCGCGCTGCTGTCCAGCATACCTTCGCCATCTTGGCAGATGCGGCTGACCGCATCCTCAAGAGCCGCTCCGTCCTATTTGGGCTTGCCATCCTTGAAGATGGTTACCACGATGTGGCCCGAATCTGTGCTGTGAGGCCCAAAAACTGGTTTGAAGCAGAGCACACGTTGCTCAAAGACGCCCGCGTCATGCTGCCCAGGATCCCTTTTGACCTGATCGACATTCTGATTATCGATGAAATCGGCAAGGACATTAGCGGCATTGGGATGGACTCCAATGTGACCGGAAGGCACTGGGACATCGTGGGTAATTCCTTCACAGCCCCTCATGTGAAACGGATTTTTGTGAGGGACTTAAGCCCCGGATCAAAGGGCAACGGCAATGGAATCGGGTTGGCAGACGTAACCACCCAGCGCCTGGTGGATGCCCTGGATCTTGAAAAGACATACACGAATGCCCTGACGGCTATCTCTCCCGAAAAAGTCGCCATCCCCATGCATTTTCAAACAGATCGTGAATGTCTGGAAGCCTGCTTCAACACCATCGGTCTGGTGAAGCCTGATGCGGCGCGACTCATTCGCATCAAAAACACTTTGAGGCTCGACACGTTATTGGTCTCGCGGGCACTTGAAGGCGAGGTCATCTCCAATCCGGACCTGCAGACTTCAGGGCCATGGGCACCTATGGGTTTTGATGATAAGGGGAACCTGAAAGATTGGTGATCTCTTAAGATCCTAATTGAGGCAAAACTCAATTAGGGGGGCCGGGGATCAGCTTTCAGCCGCCAGTCAAGGATAGATGTTTGAAAGTTTGTACATCTCCTGTGCTGGCATTATAAAAACCGAGTTGATTCCGTTTGCTGGCCCCTGATACCTGGTTTCTGACAACTATCAATTGAGCGTTTTCGCTCAATTGAGGTAACACATATGCTCGAGTAGGAAGGAGGTCCTATGGACACAATCAAGATTATGCCCTGTCTGGATATGAAAGAGGGCCGGGTAGTCAAAGGGATTCATTTTGTGGATTTGAAGGACGCGGGCGACCCTGCAGAAAACGCAGCGTTGTATCAAAAGGAAGGGGCCGACGAACTTGCCATGCTGGATATCGCCGCAACCCTGGAGAACCGAAAGACCAGGTTGGAATGGGTTAAGAATGTCTCATCAGTCATAGACATCCCGTTGACAGTGGGTGGCGGCATCGGCAGTCTGGAAGATATTGAATTGGTTTTGGAGGCTGGTGCTGACAATGTTTCCATGAACAGCGCTGCTGTGAGGGCGCCAGATCTGGTCGCAGAAGCAGCCAAGGCATTTGGTTCGGCAAAGGTGACTGTAGCCGTTGATGCCAGACGGAACAAGGCGATGCCATCCGGATTTGAGCTGGTTGTCTCAGGTGGCACCAAACCGGTAGGCAAGGATGCTGTGGCCTGGGCCAAACAATGCCAGCAGTTGGGTGCTGGAACGGTCTTGCCCACAAGTATGGACGGTGACGGCACCCAAGCCGGCTACGATCTGGAATTTACAAGAGCTATTTCAGATGCTGTTGACGTGCCGGTAGTTGCCTCAGGTGGGGCGGGAACCCTGGACCATTTTTATGAGGCTGTGGTTCAGGGAGGCGCTCAGATTCTATTGGCTGCCTCGGTTTTTCACTATCGCATCTTCAGTATCGGTGAAGTGAAGGCGTTCTTGCGAGACAAGGGTCTCCTGGTGAACTTATAATGGCTCACTAATGAATAGTTATGAACTCGCAAAAAGTTTTTTGTGAGCGACATTGAGCATTTTGGGAAGAAAGCACTTGAGGTGTTCAGCGTTAAGAAATGCTAACTGTCTGAGGGCGTTAACCGAGTTTTAGCATTTTAGCTGAACGCCGCAAGGGCGCCCAAAATGTTTACGGAGCGAACAAAATGGACTTTTTACGAAGCCGTCAATGGTGAAAGGATCATTACATGCCAAGACGTGATGACATCAAGAAGGTCATGATTATCAGTTCCGGGCCCATCGTCATAGGCCAGGCTTGCGAGTTTGACTATTCCGGCACCCAGGCTTGCAAGGCCCTCCGCAAACTCGGTTATGAGATTGTGTTGGTTAATTCAAACCCGGCGACCATCATGACGGATCCGGGCATGGCCGACGTGACCTATATTGAACCTTTGAACCTGCGGGTCATGACGGAGATCATAGAAGAAGAGAGACCGGACGCCCTCCTTCCCAACCTGGGCGGCCAGTCCGGCCTGAATCTTTCCTCAGAGCTGGCCCGCACGGGCGTGCTCGAAAAATACGGCGTCCAAATCATTGGCGTTGAGGTCGATGCCATCAAGCGCGGCGAGGACCGGATCGCATTCAAAGAGACCATGAACCGACTGGGCATCGAGATGCCCAGGAGCAAGCCAGCCTTCAGCGTCGAGGAAGCTGAAAAAATTGCCACTGAACTCGACTACCCCGTGGTGATCCGCCCTGCTTACACCATGGGAGGAACCGGCGGCGGCCTCGTGTACAATGTGGAAGAACTGCAAACCGTTGCGAGCCGAGGTCTCTCGGCGAGCCTTGTCGGCCAGGTGCTCGTGGAGGAGTCGGTCCTGGGGTGGGAGGAGCTGGAACTGGAAGTGGTTCGGGATGCCAAAAACCAAATGATTACCGTTTGTTTTATCGAGAATGTGGATGCCATGGGCGTTCACACGGGCGACTCCTATTGCACGGCTCCTATGCTCACCATCGACCCTGAACTACAAAAGCGGCTTCAAAAATGGTCCTATGACATTGTCGAGGCCATAAAGGTCATTGGTGGTACCAACATTCAATTTGCCCATGATCCCAAGACCGGCCGTGTGGTCGTGATAGAGATCAATCCGAGGACCTCGCGTTCCTCGGCCTTGGCCTCCAAAGCTACTGGTTTTCCCATCGCCTTGATCTCCGCCATGCTGGCGGGAGGCATGACCCTAGACGAGATCCCCTACTGGCGAGAGGGCACCCTGGACAAGTACACGCCGTGGGGCGACTATGTGGTGGTGAAGTTTGCCCGCTGGGCCTTTGAGAAGTTTGAGGGCTCTGAAGATAAATTGGGAACGCAGATGCGCGCTGTGGGCGAGGTCATGAGCATTGGCAAAGACTATAAAGAGGCTTTTCAGAAGTCGATTCGCTCTCTGGAAAACAGCCGCTACGGGCTCGGCTTTGCCAAAGACTTTCACAAAAGGTCCCTGGATGAGTTGATGGAGCTGCTGGCCGAGCCGTCGAGCGAGCGGCAGTTTGTGATGTATGAGGCCCTACGAAAAGGAGCCAGCGTAGACACGCTTTATGAGAGGACCTTTATCAAGCCCTGGTTTATTGAACAGATGAAGGAGCTGGTAGCCCTTGAGGAGCGGGTCCTGAAATACAAGGGCAGGGTTGTCCCCGACGACCTGCTGGTGCAGGCCAAAAAAGACGGGTTTTCAGACCGGTACCTGTCGCAGATCCTCGGTATCCCTGAAAAGGATATTCGACACCGGCGCACGTCCTTGGGCGTGGTTGAGGCGTGGGAGCCTGTGCCGGTGAGCGGTGTGGAGGATGCGGCCTACTATTTTTCAACCTACAATGCCCCTGACAAGGTGGAAACGACCAAGAGGCGCAAGATCATGGTCCTGGGCGGTGGGCCCAATCGTATCGGTCAGGGCATCGAGTTTGATTACTGTTGTGTTCACGCCGCCTTTGCTCTGCGCGACGAGGGGTTCGAGTCGATCATGGTCAACTGCAACCCCGAGACCGTCTCAACAGACTATGATACCTCAGATAAGCTCTACTTCGAGCCCCTCACGGTCGAAGATGTCTTGAGCATCTATGAAAAGGAAAGGCCTGAAGGGGTGATCGTCCAATTCGGCGGGCAGACCCCTCTAAATATTGCCAATGAACTGCAAGAAGCCGGCGTCAAGATCATCGGCACCTCCCCTGAAACCATAGACCTAGCCGAGGACCGGGACCGCTTTCGCCAAATAATGACAGAGCTCGGTATTCCTGAGCCTGAATCAGGCATGGCGAGTACCCTGGAACAGGCCCTTGATGTGGCTGAGAGAATCGGCTATCCCCTCATGGTCCGGCCCTCCTATGTGCTCGGGGGACGGGCCATGGAGGTTGTCCACGACGAGGAGATGCTGAGACATTACGTTGCCGCGGCCGTGGACGTATCGCCTGAGCGACCGATCTTGATCGACAAGTTTCTGGAAAACGCTATTGAGGCCGAAGCAGATGCCATTTCCGACGGCACCGATGCCTTTGTTCCCGCGGTGATGGAACACATTGAGCTGGCAGGGATCCACTCGGGCGACTCGGCCTGCGTGATCCCTCCTATCAGCATCCCTGCCAAGCACATTGATACCATTTGCGAGTATACGAAAAAGATCGCTGTGGAACTCGGTGTGGTCGGTCTGATGAACATCCAGTACGCCATAGCAGACGATACGGTTTACGTCTTGGAGGCCAATCCCCGTGCCTCCCGGACCGTCCCCTTGGTTTCAAAGATCTGCAATATTTCCATGGCCCGGATGGCCACCCAGCTCATGCTGGGTAAGAAGCTTGCCGACCTTGATGTCAAGCCCAAATCGATTCCCCACTTTGGGGTCAAAGAGGCGGTCTTTCCCTTTAACATGTTCCCGGAAGTCGACCCGCTCCTGGGGCCGGAGATGCGATCCACAGGGGAAGTCCTCGGGCTTGCCGACCGGTTTGGTCTCGCCTTTTTTAAGGCCCAAGAGGCGACGCAACAAGTTCTGCCCTCGCAGGGTACCGTGCTCATCACCGTGTCCGAGAAAGACAAGGGCGTGGCCTTGGAAGTGGCCACGCGATTTCAAGAGCTGGCCTTTAGGATCCTGGCGACGGAAGGGACTCACAAGTTCCTGGCAAACCACGGGATTCAATCCGAGCCAATCCGCAAGATGCACGAAGGCCGTCCCAATATTGTTGACGGAATCAAAAACGGGGAAATCCAGCTCATCATCAATACACCGAGCGGTAGACTGAGCAAGCACGACGATTCTTACATCCGCAAGGCGGCAATCAAGTATAAGGTGCCATACATCACCACGGCAGCTGCGGCCATTGCCGCTGCCAGGGGGATTGCAGCGTACCAGCAGGGTCATGGCCGGGTAAAACCCCTTCAGCGCTACCATGAAGATATCAAGTGAACGCTCTTTGGAGATTGGAATAGGGAGTGGAAAAGCACATGACACAAGCAAACCGGCAACCAGCAAGGAACTTCCCGTATTATGAGTGCACGCCCATGAAGTCATTGCAAGATAACTGCGGCGTCTTTGGTTTGTATTCGGATGCCCAATGTGCCCATGACATTTTTCAGGGGATTGATTTCCTGCAACACCGGGGACAGGATTACTGCGGTATTTCTACTTTTGACGGGAGCATCCGTCAGGTCACCCATTATGGCAAGGTGGCCGGCACGTTTACACATGAAGAGTTGAATTATCTGAAAGGGACATGCGGTATCGGGCATGTGAGTCTTTGGGAGCGTCAGCCCGTGAAATGGCAGTGTCAACTAGGAGAGATTGCCGTGGGATTCAGTGGCAACGTCCTCAATTCGAATGAACTGATTGCAGAGATGGAAGATCGGGGTAAGGCTTTCTATAAAGGTTACAATATCGAGATCATTTCAAAGATTATTATGGAAGAGCGAGATATGGTCACCGGTATTTCCGCCCTTTCTGAGAAGGTAAAGGGGGCCTATTCCCTTGTGGTTTTGACCGAGAACGGCATCTATGCTGCCCGGGATATCTATGGCTTCCGGCCGCTCATTTTGGGGCAGGGCCCGGACAGGTGTGCGGTTGCATCAGAGTCCCGGGCTATTCAGAGCCTTGAGATGGAGATTGTTCGAGATGTTCTTCCAGGGGAAACTGTCCTGATCAATGACAAGGGATTTCAGACCTTAACACAACTCGATTCCCCCCGCAGGGCTCACTGTGCCTTTGAATGGGCCTATACGGCAAGCCTTGATTCCGTCATAGATGGTGTCTACGTGCAGGAGGCCCGGAACAACCTGGGCGCCAGCCTGGCACAACGAGATCTCGAGGAAGGCGCACCGGAGGCTGACATTGTGGCTGCCGTACCTATGTCGGGGATTGGTCACGCCCTCGGCTATCACAAGCGATCAAAGATCAACTACCAGGAGGTGTTCCTCTATAATCGATACGCTGACCGGAGTTATACGCAATCGAGTCAACTTGCAAGGGAGAAGATGGCCAAGCGCAAGCTGTCCGTCCTGCATTATGCAGTCAAGGGCAAGCGGATCGTCCTGTGCGATGATTCGATCGTTCGAGGCACCCAGATTCTCCATAAGGTCCGGGATCTGAAAAAGGCAGGGGCCAAAGAGGTCCACGTGCGCATTGCCTGTCCGCCTCTCATGCGTCCCTGTGATTTCGGCATTTCCACTCGCAGTTATGAAGAGTTGGCAGCCAGACGCTATTTCAAGACCGGGAATATCACCTCCATGGAACAGCTAAGGGATCTCGAGGCCCGTATAGCCGATGAAATCGGCGCAGACTCTGTGAAATATAACAGCCCCGATGCTTTTGTTGCAGCCTTGGGGATTCCAGAAAAGGACCTCTGCCTGATGTGTTTTAATGGAAAAAGCCCGACAGAAGAGCAATAAACCAGAGGCCAAGTCACCTTCTTAGGTTTTCAAGGCACTTTCTTCGTCACCATTGCGACTTGCCGGGAGACTGAGGCGTGGTGGGCGTGGAAGCAAGCGAGGTAGGACCTGAAGCGGCCCGATGGGGTTCTCGCAAAGGTGTGAGGAAAGCCTTGACCTGCGTGGCGATTTGCCTGTCAGTGAAAGCGTTGATACTGATGGCGTGCCGATAGCAGGTGGCCGCGCACACCCCGCATCCTTTACAGGCGACATCAGTGACTTGTACTTTCCGCCCGCTTGATGTGTCAACGATCTTTAAGGCTTCAAAAGGACACAGCGCCACACACAGGCCGCACCCCCGACAGGCTTCCTCGTTCACCCGCGCAATAACAGCCTCGGTGACGATGGAATCTTGAGCAAGGAGTGCTCCCGCTCTGGCAGCTGCAGCCTGGGCTTGGGCAATCGTTTCCTCAATCGGTTTAGGATAATGGGCAAGACCGGCCGTATACATACCGTCAGTGGCAAAGTCAACAGGTCGGAGCTTGACATGGGCCTCCAGGAAAAAACCTTCCTGATTCAAGGAAACCTTGTAGAGCTTCGACAAGGCTTCATTATCGCTACGGGGGATGATAGCCGATGCAAGGATCAAGATGTCTGCTTGGATTTCAACATCGCGCTGTAACAATTGATCCTTCACAGTGACTTTCACTTTGCTGTCTTCTTGCTTAACGGTTGGTTTGTCCTTCAAATGATAGCCAATGAAGGCAATCCCTTTTGACCGAGCCTCCCTGTAAAGGTCTTCTCGACCTCCATAGGTGCGAATGTCCCGGTAAAGGATGTATACATCCATATCCGGATTAAAATCCTTCAGCTTCAAGGCACTGTGGATCGAATGGGTGCAACAGACCTTGCTGCAATAAGGTCTTGCAGGTTCTCTTGAGCCAACGCACTGGATAAACACAGCCGTATTGATATGGGCAAACCTATCCGGGCCATTCAACATCTCACGGTCAAGTTCCAGGGCAAGATAGACGTCAGGGTGTTTGTTGTAAAGGTATTCATGGGGCTGGTAAGCTTGGCCTCCCGTAGCCAGAATAGTCGCCCCGTGCGCCACCTCTGTCTCGTTCCCTTCACCATCCATCAATGTTGATGTGAAGTTACCGACAAAACCTGATGCGGCCTTGACGCTGCTATTCAGATATACCTGGATGGCTGGATGATCCTGGATCCGTTTGGTCAGATCTTTCATATAAGGGCCTATCTGTTCACCCTTCCAGGTTTCATAGAGGTCCAAGGCCTGCCCTCCGAGGTGCTCATCTCGCTCCACCAAATGAGCCTCATAACCCTGATCTGCCAGGTTCAACGCACTCGTCATGCCTGCCAGGCCACCCCCCACCACCAGGCACGATTTCGTCACCGGCACCCTGGGTTCAACCAATGGCTGAACAAGGCTGGCCTTGGCCACAGCCATGCGCACCAGATCTTTGACCTTTTCCGTGGCCTCGTCTGGACCATGCATGTGAACCCACGAGCACTGATCCCGGATATTGGCCATCTCAAAAAGATACTTGTTGAGACCGGCTTCCCGAAGGGTTTCCCTGAATAACGGCTCGTGGGTTCTCGGTGAGCAAGACGCCACAACGACCCGGTTCAGGCCATAGTCTCTAATAACCGTCTTGATCTTTTCCTGCACATCGGCTGAGCAGGCAAAAAGCTCATCTGAAGCCCAGACCACATCCGGGAGGGTTTTCGCATATTCAGCGATTTCTGGAACACGGACCACACCCCCTATGTTGATACCACAGTGGCACACAAAGACACCAATCCTCGACGCCTCCCCGATCACGTCTCTCTCGTCGGGATGCGCTTGCACGTTCGTTAGGCCATGACGAGCACCAGACAGCGCAGCGGATACAGCGCCGGCGGCAGCGCTGGCCTCCATGACGGATTGCGGAATATCCTTAGGCCCCTGAAAGGCCCCACACACGTAAATACCCGGCCTGGAGGTCATGACCGGGGCGAAGCTGTCCGTGGCCCCAAAATTGTAACGATCTAATGCGATGCCCAAGCGTTTGGCCAGAGCTTGAATTTGATCAGATGTCCCCAGGCCAACCGATAGCACCACCAGGTCAAAGGCCTCCCGCACTCTCCTGGAAGCCTCATCCGTGTATCGGATGATGAGGTTTTTGGTCTCATGATCCTGACCTATCGTATCAATCCTCGACCTTACAAATCGTATCCTTTTCTGCCTGGCCCGATCATAGAACTTCTCAAAATCCTTTCCGTGAGTCCGGACATCAATGTAGAAGATGGCTGCGTCGAGTTCATGAGGCGCATGTTCTTTTGCCAGCATGGCTTCTTTGATGGCGTACATACAACACACCGAAGAACAATAGCCTCGACGCAAGGAAGGGTCCCGGGAGCCCACACACTGGATCCAGGCGATTTTTTCGGGTTCTTTGCCGTCGGAGGGCCTCCGAACACGGCCCTGGAAAGGCCCGGTGGCAGAAAGGATGCGTTCGAACTCCATGCTTGTCACAACGTTAGGAAACCGTCCATATCCGTAGGTGCCTTTGATCTTTGGATCGAATGGCTCAAAGCCGGTCGCCAGGATAACCGCCCCGACCTCCAATTCCAAGGACACCTCCTGCTGATCAAAATCAATCGCCTGAGCCTTGCATACCCTCTCACACTGTTTGCACTCTCGTCTTGTCAAGAAAAGACAGGCCTTTGGATCCACATGGAAGGCGGCCGGTATGGCCTGGGGGTAGTCAATGTGCAAAGCCTTGGTGGTGGAAAGCCCCTCATTGTAACCATCTTTGATGACCACAGGGCAGTAGGCCGAACAAGTACTACACCCCGTACATTTGGTAGGATTCACATAACGTGGCCTCTGGATTAGGGTGGCAATGAAATGTCCAACGTCGCCTTCCAATTTTTGGATGCTTGTTGATGCGAGGATCCGAATATTGGGATGACGGTCACATTCATTGAGTTTGGGGGCCAACATGCACATGGAGCAATCATTGGTAGGGAACGTCTTGTCAAGCTGCCCCATCTTACCGCCGATGGAGGATAAATTTTCAACCAGGTAAACAAGAAATCCTGAATCGGCCACATCGAGAGCTGCTTGAATCCCCGCTATGCCGCCACCCATGACCATAACCGCGCCGGTTACCCTTTTGTCTGCCGTGGTGTTGGTTACTTTGTCCATTTTCGATTGGCAGCCGCAATGAGGGGGCAAAGAGTTTCTTGAAACGACTTGACCGAAACCTCGCGCTGATGGCGTAAGGAG
>Ga0272444_10005115_pt1 | contig 11390 bp, 15 predicted proteins | sample SSMForm13_FD_201033 | JGI IMG/M metagenome (GOLD analysis project Ga0272444, IMG submission 201033) | Marine sediment archaeal communities from Little Sippewissett salt marsh, Falmouth, MA, United States - SSM-Form-13 | ecosystem: Environmental > Aquatic > Marine > Wetlands > Sediment ... | reverse complement strand
GCGCTATAGTGGCTACACTGTTTGACGCGGCTGAATTTAACACCTTCCTGAACGGCGTAACAATAGCCTTGGCAATTTACTTGGTATCCTATTACGTGCTCAAAGCCAAATTTGCAAATCAAGTGGAGAAACAGTCAAAAATCATGACCATGGGCATATTCATATACTTCATCGCATGGGCAGTCTTCTTCATACTATTCTACTCTATCTTAGTAGGACACCCCGTAATAGAAGCCTGACAAACTATTTTTCTTTGTTTTTGTCGATAAAATTCGCTATGGTGGCTTGGCTCTTATCGCTTCTCACGGTCTCTATCTTTTCCGGTTCAGCATTCTTACTTTTGCGTTTTGGAGGGGCTGGAACATCCATTCGCGTTAGGATGCGCATGCAATCAGCCCACGCCGAGAAATATCCGCGGTCAAAATCGCCGTGACGACCGTTTCGCATGTGATCCAGAAACTCGCGCCGATACCCGTGTAGAGCCGCCTTATCGGTTAAGTCCAGCTTTGAAAAGAACGCGTACACGTCGCCGTTAGTTTTGCGCGAAAGATACATGCCATATAAAGCGCGGAAGTAGCCTCTGTTCCAATCGGTCTTATGCATTTTCTGTTTAAGCCGCTCCAGCTCCCGTGTTGCTTCTGTGAACTGTCTGTTAACTATGAGTTGGAAGTATCTGGTGACTAAGGCTTGAGATATGGGCATTTTTTAACGACCGCGACGTTTAGTTGTTTTCTCGTCTTCAGAGACCTCTTCTATACCGTTTTCCGTTACTTTAAATATTTCCTCGCCTTCGGGCAGATACGGACTTGAAACCAGCCTGGCAATGCGTATGGGACCGCGAGAAGCTCGCCGCAGGTAAATGCGAGTGTTGCTTGTGTGTCCGACAATGTGTCCGCCGATGGGGAGAACGGCGTCGCCGAAGAACACATCTGGCTTAGCCATAACTTGGTTAGTTACAACCGCCACGGTGTTGAATGCTCTGGCTAACGCGATGAGCTTGTGCATGTGCTTATTCAATTTCTGTTGTCTCCGCGCCAACATTTCTCGTCCAACGTATTCGCTTCTGAAATGGGAAGTCAAAGAATCCACTATTATCAACTTGATGTTGTTCTCTTTGATGATTTCATCAGCGTTTTCCAAAAGGAACATCTGATGGTCTGAAGTGTACGCTTCAGCGTAGATAATGTTCTTAACTGCTTCTTCAGGCTCAAGGCCAACGTGCTTAGACATCTGCACTATACGCTCGAGTCTAAAGGTGTTTTCAGTGTCTACGTACAAGGCGCCGCCGTTAAGACCACCGCGTTCTGGAGGCAACTGAACATTCACGCATAGCTGGTGGCACATCTGACTCTTTCCGCTGCCGTATTCACCGTAGAACTCGGTTATGGTCTGTGTTTCTAAACCGCCGCCAACAACCTTGTCTAATGCTTGGCTGCCAGTGGTTAACCGCCGAACGTCTTTCCGCATCTTGAGAAGTTCATCAGCTCGAATAAAGTTAACGCCGATTGCGGAACGGGCTGCTTCGATTATTGCGAAAGCCTTTTTTTCACCGACACCAACAGGTTCCAGTTCGCGGGCAGTAGCCATAGCTAGCGACTCAACAGTGTGGTAACCGAGGTCGCGGAGTTTCTGGGATGTAGCGGGTCCAACTCCTGGAATGTCCTCTATGAACGCGTACTTCTTTTTTTGTGCCGACGTCTCTTTTTCTGTTTGTTCTGGTTCTTCTTGTTCTTCTTCTGGTTCCGCGGGTTCTTGTTGTTCTTGGTTTTCGATGTTCTCGTCTTCTGACATGTAACTAACCTTGAATTCAGTTGCGGAAAGCTATATTTAAAACACGCGAAACAGGGGACTTTTCGGTATATGGAGAGGTGAGTTAAAGTGAAAGCGTTTTTGGTGGCTGGAGGGTGTAGGTGAGAGGAAGTTTGGGGTTGGGTGGTTTTTGTTTGATTTATGATAGTTAGCTGGGATTTTGTTTAGTCTTTCGGAAGACTTAATATTAAATCGCGGCATTCAATATAAAGAGGTCAAGTAAACAATGTTCAAAAAATTCAGAGACAAAATAGCCCTCTCTGGAGTCACAGTGCTATGCATAGGCGTCGCACTCCTCATATTCACGTTCTTCAGCGCCTACGGGTTCTTAACAGCAGACCTATCACCAATCTCAACCCAAGACCTCATACAGACCTTCGGAGAAGCCTTGGGACCGCTAATCGCAGCAGCCATACACATAATGTACCTCGGAGTCATGGGCTGGATCTCCTCACTCATAACCATCAGAGGAGTAACAATACTGACCCACGTCCCGCAACCACCTCAAAAATCTCAACAGCAGCTACAACAAAAACCGCAACCTCAACCCCAAAACTCAAAAACAACACCTCAGAAAAAGAAAAAGCCAGAAGCTAAGCCCTCAGAACCAGAAATGATGGTTATTCCGCTAGAAGAAATGGAACAGCAACCTCAAACGCAGAAAAAAACTAAGCGGTCAACGTGAAAAAGCCGCTTTCAACCGCCTCAAAGAAGGAACTGCAATGAACGTGCCAATTAGAATGCTAGGGATAGCTACATCCATTTTCTGGGTACTTCTAATAGCCTTTATTGCTTTGGCAGCGTACTCTGTAAAAGATTTAAGTGTTGACTTCGGCGAACCCGAGTTCGCAGCAACCCCAGATGGCGAACTAAACCTTGCATTGCCCCTTTACGTTGATAACAGAGGATACTACAGCCTCAAAGATTTCCACCTGTCAACAGTGTTCTCAGACGCGGAAGGAGCGGAAATCTCAAGATCCGAAACAATCGTTCCTGTTATACCGCATGGGGAAAACGTCACGATACTACACAACGTAACATTAGACCCGCTCAGCCTGCTTGAAAAAGGCGAACAGTACCTGTTCAACGACAACGACCTTAATGTTTCTTTTACGGCTGGACTGAACTTCGCAGAGCTGCTTCCCGCTGAGATTTCAGCAAACTTTACGTTTCCGTGGGGCGCACCATTCTACAATTTCGCTATCGGTGAACCATCATTTGAAGCGGTTGACTTCACACATGTCACAGTGTCAGCTCCTATGAGCTTCGAAAACCACGCTGTCTTCGACCTCGCCGGCAACATCAGAATAGAGCTTCACGACAGCGAGGACTCGCTTCTAAGCGAAAGCCAAACTGTATTGTATGTTCCGCAGTACTCCGCCTATGAGGATGACATAGAGTTTTCTGTACCCTTGAGCGCATCGTCTTTGTCAGCTGTCGAAAGCGGGCATTTTGACGTTTACTTCGACATAGGGGTTGTCCAGTATGGACCTTTGGTGATTCCGTATGGCTAAACAGCAGAAAAAAAGCAGAAACCTAGTCAGAGACGTTTCGTTCAGAGTAGCTAAGGCTACGGTAAAAGCGATACTCATTTACCTACTTTACTTCCTTCTCGCGCCGATGTTGGCGCCGCTTTTCGAGATGGTACCCGGCTTCATAGAATCGATTGAAGTGTTCGTCGCAGTTTACATCGTGCTAATGATTCTAGGCGACCTCACAGCAAAAACGGTTTTCCAGCACTTCTTCAGCACTGCCAGAGCCTTGTTCTTCATGGGGTACTTGCTTCTCTCGATGGGCGACGGCGTATTCAGCACAAACTACGAAAGCTTTAGCTTAACTGTGAACCTCACCCTGTTTTACACGATTGCTGCGACTCTCAGCCTTCTCGGCTTAGCGAGGACTATTCTTCAGGCAATAAATTTTATGCACGAAAAAGCAGAAGCCGAAAGCAACCTACAACCTTGAAAAACGCTGCCGAACTTAGCCTGAAAAACTCACAGGTTTGTAAGTCGCTGCCTATAGCTATCGTAGTCAGGCAGGCGCCGCGGATATTCTTGGCTCATCAGCGGTGAAGATATCAGAAAGTCGGCGGAAGCACGGTTGCAGGCGAGTGGGATGTTCCACACTGTGGCCATGCGCAGTAACGCCTTCACGTCTGGGTCATGCGACAGAGACTCAAGTGGGTCCCAGAAGAAAATGAGAAAGTCAATGCAGCCTTCTGCTATGCGCGCGCCTATCTGCTGGTCGCCGCCCAGCGGTCCGCTTTCGAAGGTGGTGATTTTCGCACATAGTTCCTGTTCTAGAATTTTGCCGGTTGTTCCGGTGGCGAAGAGTTCATGCTGAAGCAGAGTGCCCTTGTTAAACTTAACCCATTCAAGCAAATCTGCTTTTTTATGGTCGTGGGCTACAAGTGCAATTTTCTTTTTTTGTCCTATAACTGCTACGCGTTTTGACATTTCCTCTTTTTCACTCCTCTTGAAATAAGGCATTACTTGAGGTGCCTATATTGGTTTCCTCAATAAAACATTTACAGCTATTTAGACGCACGTTTTAAATTGTGCGAAACCGAAGTATCTGTTAGGTGAAGTTTTATGGGTTGGGGCAGTAGCGGCACTCCGCCGTGGATTGACGCGAAAAAAATGGATGAAGAGAAGAAGAGAAAGAAATTAGCCGACGCTTTGGCAGAAAACGAAGCGTTAAAGCAAGAAAACGAAAAGCTGAAGAAACGGATAAAGCAGTTAGAAGACGAAATCGGAAAACTGAAATAGCTTTTTTCTAGGCTTGCGTCTTTCAGCCTATCGTCTGGTTCGTAGGAGGCTGGCTTCTGCTGACACCTGATTTTGGTACAACGAACGCTTCTAAGCCAGACACGTCAGTTTGAAATGTCTCATCAGGACTCAGGATGTTGTTGTAAATGTATCCATCGGGCGTGTACTCCAATCGAATGGTTTTGATCCAGAAAGCGGTCAGGGAGTTGTCGAAGTAAACGCCGTTCACTGGTGGGTTGCTCACGTAGTTGGCGACGGCAACGTACAGTGTGATTTCTCCTGATTCTAACGCGTCAAACCCGGAGGTTGAAAACACGGTGCTGGAGCTATCAAGCATTACAAGTCGGGATTGTTGGGGCTGCCATGTACAGTCGAAGCCGCGGTTGCCTTCCATGCCGTACACCCACCTGTATGACATAGCATTATCACCAGCCATTTTCCAGAACTGAGAAGGGATTCCAGTCATAGTCGAGTTGAATGAATCTATATTCTCATAGTTGACTGGGTATCGCTCGACGCTGAAAGTGGTCGCGCTGCCGATTAGCGTGTTTGACCCATGGAGAAACGGTTGTTCAGGGTCGGCTCTAACCCTTCCAGTCACGTCTATCCATGCGCCATTAATGTACATGTGAACTGCTGCTACGCCGCTGACGTTGCGGTATTGTGCTATAGGCACCGCGTTTACCCACGTGCCGTCTTCTGTGGCGTTGGGTGGCAGACCAGAAATTGTGGTTGTCAAGTTGTGGTCACGATTCATCTCGCGGAACAGGTTGTCAGGGTAATCTTTACCAGGAAGCCATGTGGAGTCAACCCATTGCTCGTCAAGCCATACGCCTTCAACCAAGCATCCGCAACTGCCAGTGGCGGTTTCCCCAGCACGTGAGAACAGCACATCGGCTATAATAGCAGGGGTAATTTTGATTTCTTCTGCAGCTGCAAAGTCTGCGTGAGTTATTTCAGCTTCCCGGTCGGATAGGTTTGTGACGTTGAGGACAATCTTGTAGTCTATGATGAAACGCTGGTTGGTCACGTTGAGGTTGCTGTAGTTCCCAATAATTTTAAATTGTGCGTAGACTGGTTCCACGCTGAAGTCTGCTTTGGGTCCTTCAAGCGTTCCGAGTTGTGGGTGATCGAACCATCCGGCGTCGTAGTCCATGACACCTGTGTCTTGAAAGAGAAATGTGGGTGAAGCAACAGCGACACCTATGCAGAGTAAAACGGCGGCGGCTAGTAACAGTTTAAATCTTGTTCGCATTTTCTGTTCTCCGCTAATTGTTCTTTTCGTGTTTTTGTGAATAAAAAGATTTTTGTCAGGATTTCTTGACCAACCGCCCGTTTTTTAGTCAAGATTTCTTGACAAACAGGTTTTAGAAGCTTAAAAGACATAAATGGGGCAATATTGGACTTGTATGATTTCAGTTTTCCCTAGCTAAAGTTTTTTGCTCATCACATAGGCGTCTTCGCCGTCCGAGTAGTACCCTTTAAGCGTCCGGCTTACCTCAAACCCCAACTTCTTGTAAAGGGAGACACCTGGATCATTCGTCACTCTTACTTCCAAGTAGCATAGTTTAGCCTTGTAATAGCTCATGCCCTTCAAGGCTTCAGTCATCAAAGCTTTAGCCACGCCTTTGCGTCTGCCCTGAGGCAAAACCGCGATGGAGACCACATGTCCCTTCCTGACCAAGCCGCCTAACCCGAGGCTTGCTAAGCCGACTTCGATGCGGCACATTATGTAGCCTACGATTTTCTCGTTTTCCTCTGCCACTATGAAGGTTTCAGGAAACCGCTTATGCAAATCAATAAAGAAGAAGTCCATGTAGTTCTCCGGTAGACAAACACGGTTGATCTGCATGACGCTCTGCAGGTCGTCTGGCGTGAATTTGCGCAGCTTGAAAGTCTGTTGCATCTTTTCGCCTTCCTAAACGAGAGTTTAAGAATCAAACTTAAAGTTTACGCTTAATGCATCATGATGTTTTGTTGACCTTCAAGAACTTGGTGCTTAAACTAGGCGTTTTCCGCTGATTTTATTTCGGGCAAAGTTGAATTGCCCTGAGGCATAACCCACACTCTAGCCTGCGAGCCAGCGTTCTTCAGTGCTTCGCGTAACGCGTCGTTAACCGCCCGCGCCGTCTTCAACTTGAAAACGCCGTTCGCGTAGTAATCGGGCAGCGAAGAAACCAGAATAATCGGATGGTTTTTCAGCGCTTTCAGCAGGTAATACGCTTTGTGCCCGCCCAACTCGAAGTGGCGCTTGACCTCGCGTTCCACTTTTTTCAAGTCTTCCAGCCGCGTCATCCAGTCATAAAACACTTGGTTTCCGTGTCCCTCAGGGCACTCCGCTACCATGATTATTGTACCTCCGCGCTTAACCGCTTCCAAGGCGTTATCCAGCGCTTTATACGCTTGATACAGGTTTATGTCCGCGGGGTAGCCTCCCGGGCTGACCACCACGATGTCGGCTCTGCGGTCCACGGTTACACGGTACATGTCGTCCACAAGTCGGGTTGCTTCGAGAAACGCCTGCTCCAAATCGCCTGCAAACGCCTTCACGATTTCCCCTTTGCTGTTGGTTACAACGTTCAGGATGAAATCCGCTTTCGCCAGCCGCGCCGCTTCAGTCATGTCCTCGTGAACTGGGTTTCCCTCTAGAACTCCAGTGCGCGCGTTTGACTGCAAAAGCATGGCGTGGTTATGGTGAATCGTCTCTTGTCCAGACACTGCGGGCAAAACGCTTTTGCGTCCGCCGCCGTAGCCAGCGTAATAGTGGAAGCCTACGTCGCCTACGAGCACTTTCACGTCCGCCTCGGCGAAAACTTTGTTCACGTAAACCTTGTTTCCATGCTGAGTCTTGCCGACGACCACCAAGTCTTCTGCTTTGCAGTTGTGGCTGATTGTTTTCACGCGGTTAAGAACTTCCTCGCCGAGTATCCTTTTTGCTTCTTCGGGTTTAACTGCTCTGTGGGTGCCGCAGCCAAAGATTACCGTGACGTTTTCGTCTTTAACGCCTGCAGCGTTCAGTTCAGCAAGCACTGGCGGGAGCATAGCGTGACTGGGCGTGTTTCTGGTGAAGTCGTCCACGACAATGGCGACTTTGTGTTCTGGCTGAGCAATTTCACTTAGTCGTTTAGAGCCGATGGGTTCGCGTAGGGCTCTTTCAATTTCTGCTGTCACGTCTGCGGCGCCGGGTACCTGTTTCGGTTCTATTGAGCCGAGAAGGTTTCGGGCTGGAATTCTGACGCAGATATCGCTTTTTCCGTAGGGAAGCCAAACGTCTACCATGGCAGTTTCACACGGTTAATATTGAAAAAAGTAGGCATGAAGCCGCTATTAAGCCTTATCAAAAACAAGGGTTGCACATACGTTTTTCTATGCTGATGTCTTAAAGGAAGAAAAAGTGTTGGATTAATCTAGCGATTTAATTATTAACTTGGCATTACTTCCAATTGGAAAGTTTCTCCGCTTACACCTGTTTGTTCCCAGTTACCCATCTCGAAGCACATGGTATATTTTCCCGCTTCGGCGGCTTCCAATGTGGTTATTGTCAGGATTGAGGTTTCGCTCTCACCAGGTTTTATGATGAGGGGGTCGGGGTCAAAGCTTGCTTCAAAGGGTTTTGGCGCGGTTGAGGAAACATTATAGCTGGGATAAGGCAAAGCTGGATAGCGCGCGCGCTAAGTGACCATGATGGCGGAGCGGATGGGCTCGTTTTCGAAAGCTCCTACAGATAAGTAAAGGGGTATGGTGAACTCTGTGTCATTTGAAAGTGAGGACAACGTCATGTTAATTTTTATCGTTTCGCCGTTAGCTATGCTGAAATAGTTGCTACTGGTTGTTTCTGGATACTGTGACAACGTAACATCTAACAACGGCAGCGTGTGATACCCTATTTCATCAAGGGGGGTTCTCTGGCGGGAAAAAGCTGGTAGCTTGCTACAGCTATCACAAGGACTAGCACTATCGCGAGAACTATCGCCAAGATTATTTTTGTTTTTTGTTTGCTCACAGCGGTCACTCCCGAAGTTTCTTACAGAATAAATAAGTGACAATCGTTTACTTAATGCTATGTTTTTGTACACTTGTACTATTATGCAGAACAACTGTTCTAATGTTTTGAACACAGAAGTCCTTAAACTGCGGTTTAACCATCAAATAATGATGTGCGTATTTGTTTCTGGAAGCTGAAGATGTGCTGAGAGGAACCACATTGGAAGTTTATCGTTTTTTGAAGACTATGAATAATTGAATGCCCCGTATTTATGTTGCACATCAAATCCACCAAGTTTTTATATGACCTAGAGTCCGTTTTCTTGGACTCTTACAGGTTGCAGAACCAAACACCTTACAGGTATCATTAAGGGTGTTCATTTTGAAGTTAGAATTAAAACCGACCCTGCAGGAAAGAAGCCTCAAAGCCTTTCTGGATATAGCTATTCTCTGCGCTTTAACAGACCATCCGATGACAGGCTACGAGATAAACCGCCTTTTCCTCAAGAAACACCGAATCTTTGTTGGTCCCAGCACAATTTACTCCAAATTAGCCTCTATTGAAAGAAAAGGCTGGATAGAATGCGTCAGAAACAAATCGGGAAGAGTCTACGCACTAACAGAAAAAGGAAGAAAGATAGCAGCCAAAATGGCAGACATAACCAAAGAAATTCAAAGCTTTACAAGAATCATGCTGAAATGCCGAGATTAGGCCAGCTCAACTCAGAAGAGTGAATTTCGAAGAGTGGCAGTCAATCATCTTTATTTTTAGTCCATATGTGTTAAAAGGGAAGACTCTACAATTATTTTATGGGTGCTTTAAATTTGGAAAAGACAGAGTGGGAAAAACTCATTGACGGTTTAATTAAACAAGGTGTTTTGCGCTCGCCCAAAGTGATCAAAGCAATGCGCAATGTGCCTCGGACAAGATTTCTGCCCAAAGATGTGTATTCGTACAGTGCTGCGGACACGCCGCTTCCAATTGGTTTTGGCCAAACAATCTCGGCGCCACATAGTTTCAGCTGCGTGCTGGACTAGGCGACACATGGTTTCGATAATGAATGAAGCCCTCCAGTTGGAAGCTGGACAGAAAGTTTTGGAGGTCGGTGCAGGTTCAGGTTGGCATTCGGCTACGATAGCGGAGATAATTGCGCCTAGAGGTTCACCTAGGAGCGAGTGGGGGTGTGTCTTCACTGTGGAGATTGTTCAGGCTTTGGCTGAGAACGCGAGAAAGAACATAATGAACGCAGGTTACGGTGACCGCGTAAAGATAATCAGTGCTGACGGCTCCAAAGGTTATGCTGAAAAGGCTCCGTATGACCGTGTGGTAGTGACGGCTGCTGCTCCCAATGTGCCTGAGCCTCTTGTAGACCAGTTGAAACCTGGCGGCATTATGCTGATCCCAGTTGGCAGTGTTTCCATGTTCCAGAACCTGCTGAAACTCACGAAAGAACCGGACGGAAAAACCAAGCAGGAAAACCTCGGTGGAGTGGCTTTTGTTCCTTTAACCGGCGAGTACGGGCACAGGTTATAGCCTTTACCCAAACCATTTTTCCAGAGTGGTTTTACTCTTCAGCTCCTTGGTGCCTTCTTGCATTTTTTCTACTGCTTTCCTCACACGGTTTTCTGAGAAGTCTTTTTCCCTGACCAGAAAATCCACCATTCCATCTACGTCAGGGTCTTTCCACTCCAAAGTGTAATCACTGCGCACAGCTGGATGCAGGAATATCTCGCGGATTTGCTCTGGCGGATGCCGAAACGCGGCGTTCTTTATGTGAGGCAATGCGTTCTCTACGGTTCCGTGTTTTTGTATGAGTTTCAACGCGGTTTTTGGTCCTAACCCTTTGATACCGTCGGGGTTGAAGTCTGTGCCGATGAGTATGCCCACGTCGATGAGCTGCTCGTAGGTGATTTCGCATTCTTTAAGCACTTTGTCCAGCGTGAACACTTCAGGGACTACGTCGATGTAGACGTTTTTCCCGGGAAGCTTCCTCTTGCCTGAGACGGTGACGTTTCTAAGCAGTATGGGCGCGCCGAACAGGAGGCTGTCGTAGTCTTGGCTGCCGCAGTAGTCGGAGTCTCCGCGCCGTGTCATGTGTGCGGCTTGGGCTTCGCCTTCGCTGGGAGCCTGAACCCACGGCAACCCCATGAGGTCTAGAAGCCGTTTAGCATCTTCTTTCATGTAAGTCTTCATGCTTACGGTTGCTTGAGCGAACTTTCGGGCTTGTACCATGTCGCCCTTAGCCACGGCTTTCTCGTAATGCACCTTTGCCTCTATTTTCACTTGCTTGCGACGCTGAATCTCAGTGGCTTTGAGCACGGGAGGCTTGCCGTCGAAAACGAAAATCGGCTTGATACCCAACTCCACAAGGTTACTTGTCCTGTAAAGCAACCCGCTCAGGTGGCTGGTAACTTTACCCGTGTTGTCCTTCAGCGGAGTGCCATCTGGCTGGCGTATTATGGAGAGAAACTGGTAAAGCGCGTTGTAAGCGTCTATTGCAACGGTTTTCCCGCTTAAGTCTTCTAGTTTAACCACCGTTTTTGGAACAATGCCACGAAGGTTTACTCCCAAAACGAACCCTGTTAAAGTATTGGTGAAAAACCGAAATAATAAACTTGCGAAAAACAGTACCGTTTTCGGTTGACAACGCAGAGGATACATAATACACTATAACTACATTAGACCACATGAAGGCTTAGACGGAAAGACTCCGAGTGAAGCATGCGGAATAAAAGTTGAAGGAAATAACAAGTGGAAAACTGATACAAAATGCGAGTATTAAACCTAGTCTGAAAAGATACTTAAGCTAAAAACTATAACCTATTAGC
>Ga0272444_10005114_pt1 | contig 11390 bp, 9 predicted proteins | sample SSMForm13_FD_201033 | JGI IMG/M metagenome (GOLD analysis project Ga0272444, IMG submission 201033) | Marine sediment archaeal communities from Little Sippewissett salt marsh, Falmouth, MA, United States - SSM-Form-13 | ecosystem: Environmental > Aquatic > Marine > Wetlands > Sediment ... | reverse complement strand
GTTCCTTCCTTTGGCATTATTTAAATGTTCATCATTTCAATATGATATTTCAGTATTGAACCACAACCGGATGATGTTGTGCAACTCTAAACTTGCAGCATGAACCTCTGATTAAATGATTCTGGCATGGACGAGACCGGATAATATCGTTACAAACAGTATGATAATAGTGATGCGGCCGGACCAGCGGTGCAGAGGACGTATCATTGCAGCCTTCTGCCTGAATATAAATTGCATGCGACCCAGCGTCGGCGTGAGCACAGCACAGAAGACGGAAAGAAGACCGAGATTAGCATGCAATACGATAAAATGTTCACCTTCATAAAGTGAAACCATATACAGTGCCGTGATCAGACCGAGCAGAACGAATATTGCACCGGCATAACCGGCTCTTTTATGGGCCGTAAGCCACCATCTCCTCTTTCTCATGAGCATAGTAATTGTTACTCCTGTTGTCATGAGTAGAAATCCGCCTGTCATGAGTAGTGCATGGTACACAAACATTATGGTTTACTCGTACTCCCCGGAATCTTTCATTGAGAGGCGCGGTACTGCCATAGAAGGATGTCCGAGAATACTCTTCTGCTGCGAACGACTGTAAATTCAGCGTGCTGCGTTAGCAAGACCAAAACCTTCTCACCGTAAGCACAGCTGCGCTTCCGGTGTTTTTGGCATCACCGCCTTGCCCGAGAAAATTTCGCTTGTCCTCGCGACGAAGTTATTCTCGGACAGCCTCCTAGCGAACGATTAATTTTACTGTTCTCGAACCGAAATAGCTGCATTCTGCTTTGACCTTCAACTCGTCTCCTTTCGTTGCTTCTATGGAATATTGATATGTGAAGGTAGCATCATCGGGTTGGCTCGTGTATTCGAATGTTTTGATAAGCTCTCCGTTTAATGCAATTTTGACTTTATCCACGTAATGTTTCGAAGGGTTTGAAACGGAGTGAGATATCGTCACATTTAAGACCTTTGTGTCGACGTCATAATCCAAGGTGACACTTCCCGGACGATGTGCGTTTGCCGTAATGGGGCAGGCAGCATATATCATCAGGCAGACAATTGAGATAATAAGAACCGGCTTTATAAGTTTTCTGCATTTTACCGACATCACTTATTTCCTCCTCTCCAGATAGAATGTTGATGAAACTGTGAACTGCAGTTATATTATCCGTTTAGCTTCTTGATCAGAGAAGCAACTCGCTCTCCCAGCTTGGCGGCGTTATCGGCTGTCTTTTTATCGGGAGCGCCGGTGCATGCCACGCCGTAATGGCCTGTTGCCGAGAGAGGATCTCCGACGATTATCATTCCATAGATCAGGAAAGCCTGGATGATCGACATCATGGTTGTTTCCTTCCCGCCGGAGGGATCCGCTGATGTTGCAAAAGCTGCACCGATTTTGTTTTCCATTTTTCTTCGGACACCGATGAATTTATCGAAGAGTTCCTTTAATTCGGCCGCCATTGTTCCGAAATACACGGGAGACCCGGCAATAATGCCGTCGGAAGATGCGAAATCATCCGTTGTAACCTCATGAACAGGCTTTATAAGACAGTTTACGCCTTCGATTCTATCGATGCCTGTAGTAATTGCTTCTGCCAGTTTCTTCGTATTTCCCGTTTCTGAAAAATATACGATCAGGACCTGCATAGTGAAAATCTCCGGTTTGTTGTTTCGTATTGTGAGTTTGGAGTTTCAGGTTGAACGAAATGTTACCGCTTCTCAATTTCCATCGTTATGTGTGCCTAGGAGGCTGTCCGAGAATACTTTTCTGCTGCGGCTTCGGCGTGAGCTCAGTCGAACGGGCGGCTGCAAATTCCACGTGCTTCGTTAGCAATACCAAAACCTCCTCACCGTAGGAACAGCTACGCTTCCAGTGCTTTTGGCCTCGCCGCCTTGCCCGAGAAATTTTCGCTTGCCTTCGCGACGAAACTATTCTCGGGCAGCCTCCCGGGTTGTCGCTTCAGATTATTATTGTTCTTGCCTTCAGCTTTTAACCGTGAACCGATAGTTTCATGAATTATAAAACAAATGAGTGATTTCTGCAAACTGATCCGGCTTTCCGAGCATGAACACAATATCGTTGGCGGCAAAGGTGAGATCGACATCAGGGTTAGAGATGGTCTTACCGTTGCGCCGCACTGCCAGGACAGTTACCCCGTATCGTTTCCTCATCTCGGTTTCGCCCAGGGTCTTTCCGACAATGGAGGAAATCTCACCGATTCGTACGGTCGTAATTTCGATATCCGGCAGGCAATAACGCAGGTCGGAACAGGATGCGGCTTCAGACGAAAGGGACCGAAACATCTGATATCCATCTGCTCGGACTTCGTTGATGAATTGTTCAATCTCATCTTTCGGTATTAGATATTTTGCGAGCACGCGGGTGAAAATTTCTACGGACGTTTCGAATTCTTCCGGTATTACTTCGTTGGCACCGAGCCCGTATAACGGTTCCATTTCCTGAAGAAATCGAGTCCGGGCAATAATGTGGATCTTTGGATTCAGCCTCCGGGCAAGGGCGGTGATTTTTCGTGTTGCCGATGCATTGGCAATGGTTACAACAACAATTCTCGCACGGCTTATTCCCGCATGATGAAAAATCGCTTCTTGTGTGGCATCTCCGTAAAAAATGGGTTCGCCCCGTGTCCTTTCAATGTGTACCGTTTCCGGGTTCATCTCGATAACGATATAAGGAACGCCTGCCATCCTAGCTGCCCTGGTTACATTTCGGCCATTGATGCCGAAACCGACCACGATCAGATGATCCATCTTCGCAATATTATTGATCGTAAATGCGGGATGTACTCCCGATTTTAATTTTTGCGGAAGGGGCAGGCGAAGGGCCGTCTCGACAAGCCATGGTGATATCTGGAGGATAAAGGGAGTTGCGATCATTGTGAGAACCGAAACGGCAAGGAACAATTGGTAGGTCTTGCCCGGTATGAGCAAACCGTATTCGAGACCGGTTTTTGATAGAAGAAAAGAAAATTCTCCAACCTGACTGACGGCAAACCCGACAAGGATCATGGTACGAAGGGGGTACCCGAGAAATGATGTGGTGAAACCGGCAATCAGTGACTTCAGAAGGATGACACCCACGGTGATAAGTATGATCAGCCAGGCATTTCGGAAAACGAAGTCAAGATTCAGGAGCATACCGATTGATACGAAAAAGAAACTGATAAAAATGTCCCTGAACGGCAGTATGCTTCCCAGTGCCTGGTGGCTGTATTCCGATTCGGATATGATTAATCCTGCCAGAAAAGCACCGAGAGAAAGTGACAGGCCCAGACTGTATGTGAGCCAGGCCACGGCGAGGCATATGATAACGATACTCAGAAGGAATATTTCTCGATTCCTGGTACGGGTGATCTGGAAGAGGAGATTGGGTACGAGCCATCTGGCGCTTACGAAGACCAGTACGAGGATGCCGGCAACTTTTACCATGAGAATGCCCAGTGACGTGGCTATGTTTCCGGAAACACCGGCAAGCATTGGCACTATAAGTATCATGGGAACGATGGCGATATCCTGAAAGATGAGTATTCCCAGGGAGGTTCTTCCATGGGGACTTTCTATTTCGGCCCGTTCCTGAAGGAGCTTCAAAACAATGGCGGTACTGCTCAAAGCCATGAGACACCCCATGAAAACAGATTGGGGAACCGTTTGTCCCACCTGACGGGCCACGAGGAAAAAAGCGAGAATGGTAAGGATAACCTGTATTGAGCCGCCGAGAAAAACCGATTTTTTAATCTTAATAAGGTCCTTCAGTGAAAATTCGATACCGATCGTAAAAAGCAGGAGGACGACACCGATTTCCGACATAGTCTCGACTTCATGAACCGCACCAATTAGTCCCAGGCCGTATGGACCTGCAACGATACCGGTAATGAGGAATCCTACGATTGTCGGTATTTTGATTCTCAGACAAACGAAGAGAACTACGATTGACAGAGCAAAGATGATAAATATGTCTTTTAACAGCGGGAAATCCACGGTTGGATAAACTCCTGTATTGGTTTTAACGGGAAATGAAAAAGATACGACTCTCATCCTTGGCCTTTCAGATGGATGAGTATTGAATACTGTCTTCACACTCCTGACGTCTGATCTTACAGCATGGTTCTTCTTTAAATAAATTGGAGAAGAAGAACCAAGGATTCCAGGGGTCAAGGGTTCGAGGGTTTGTTTCCCAAAGATTTTATAAGCGCTTTTACCATTCTTCCGATTTCTGTTCTGTCTTTTTTGAGTGTATCCCCGGAAATTTTGCCATTATTCCGTATATTTCTAAACAAAGTTCATATGACGTTTGCCAGACATTCAAGCATCTGTAATTCTTTAGCATTTTACTTGAACACCTGGATCCTTGAACCCTCGTATCCTCTGGGATCATACCTGCTAAATTTGATACTTGACCATAATTAATTGCAACTAATCGGGATATAATCCTACAGTACCAATTCCATGTTCTGGTAAACGGCAAAACATTCGAGCGGGGAGCGATTCTTCTCGATTATGTTCTGACAATCCCGGGCAATCTGTTCGATCCCATCATCGTTCCTATCCTGATTGTGATGGAACAGTCCGAAATTCTTAACATTGGCTTCCATAGCCAGTCTCAACGCGTCTTTGTAAACGGTGTGACCCCAACCCCTTGTCCTCGTATAGTCCTCTTCAGTATATTCTGCATCGTGAATCAAAATGTCGGCATTTCTTGCAAAATCACGATAGTCGTCAAAATCCAATCCACCGGGATGCTTAAAACTCAGTTCGTTGTCCGTTATAAAGACAAAAGATTTGTCGTCTTCGACAAATTTGTATCCGAGACCCTGATTCGGGTGATTCAAGAATATTGGCGTAATGGTGATGGAATCCACTGAGAAACTTTCATAACATTCCCCCTCGTATGTGATGCCGGCGCGAATGGCATCGAAATTTACGGGGAAATAGGGAGGAGTCATAACACGTGAAATCATTTCTTTCACTGTTGCTTGGGCAAAAGGACACCCGCAGATTGTTATGTGGCTTTTCGATGAATAGAGAGGTTTGAAAAAGGGAAATCCCATGAGATGATCCCAGTGTGCGTGGGTAAAAAGCATTGTAAAATCAAGACGATCTTCAGCGATGAGCTTGTTCCCCACTCTTCTGATGCTTGATCCTGCATCGACAATAATGATCTCGTCATTTTTTGTCCTGATCTCAATGCATGTTGTGTCACCGCCGTATTTTAAATACTCCGATCCGGATACAGGTATCGATCCTCGTGCCCCCCAACATTTTATGAGCATACGTTTCCTCCCTGACAAATTGCCTGAACCTGCTTACAAAAAGCACTATGAATTAATACATCATAATATTATTTTTGTAAAATATCTTTTAATGCCCCTTCCATTGCAGGAAATTGAAAGACAAACTCATTCTGTAATAATTTTTCAGGATAGACTCTCTGTCCCTTCAGGAGGATATCGCCGAATTCGCCGAGCATGAGCTTGACGAATAATCGGGATACCGGCGGCAGGAAGGTCGGTTTGCCGAGAACTTTTCCTATCAGTTCAGCCATTTCTCTATTGTGAACCGGTTCAGGTGCGGTGCAATTGATCGGTCCTGCCAGATCCTTATGGTTAAGCAGGAAGATAAAGATACGTGCCAGATCAGCTTCGTGAATCCAGGAAACCCATTGTGTTCCGGTCCCGAGCGGACTTCCCAGCCAGTATCTGGAAGCCGATACCATTTTCTCAAGAGCCCCCCCTTTCTTTCCCAAAACGACCCCGAAGCGGCAGAGGACAACCCTCACTCCATATCGTTCAGCACCCCGTGCGGCTGCCTCCCATTCTGCGGCAAGGGAAGCGAGGAAGTCAGTTCCTGCATGATTGCCTTCATCCAGTATTTCATCTCCATGGAAGCCGTAGTAACCCACGGCGGATGTGCTGAGCAAATGCGTTTCTTTGCCTTCTCTGTCGGCGAGAGCTTCCACAAGATGATTGGTTGTCAGAATGCGGCTGTCTCTGATTTCTCGCTTTTTTTCGTCGGACCATCGGCTGAAGATTGAAGCACCGGCCAGGTTAATAAATATATCATGTTCGGCAACTTTCTCCTGCCACGGTCCCTGTTTGGTCGGATCTCCTTCGAGAAATGAGATCCTTTCGGGGAGGGGCCGTTCCTTTTTGATGGTTCGGGTCAAAATGGTTACTTCATGTCCCTGACCGCTCAGCTCTCGTGTGAGCGTGCTGCCGACAAAACCTGTCCCTCCTGTTATGAGTATTTTCATGGTTTTCTCTCCCTTATGTCGGTCTACAGTACCTTTTTTTTGTTTCCTGTTAGCGGTCGTGTTTCATTGATGTGAAAGTACACGAGATATTTCGATAGATTTTCATCTTGAACGGCCGTGAGGCCGTGTTGCCGCCTTCGGAAGGATTCAATGAGTTCAGGATCTTTTTCCTCCCTGGTTTTAGTAAGATACAGTCGTGTGCCGTTATAGCTCTCTTGTTCTTTGAAAAGATAGACGGCATGGGGATTGGAGTCAAGATTTTCATGAGTTCTTCTGTCGGCCATAATAAACGCGACCGTTTCTTCATCGATGACATGTGGCCTGGCATACAATGCGGCATCAATTTTTCCGTTTGAATCTGACGTGGCCATCACGCCGACACCCGTTGCGGTTTCAAAATATTCTTCAAGGTTCATGTTTGCACCTCCGAAATATTTATTGTATGGATAATTGTTCTAACACTATTTGTCCCGGTTCAGTCACTTATAACATTTAAGAAATGTAACATTGTATTTACATCCGTTGTTGGCAGTTCGCAGGTATTGTGAACACAAACGTAGGCAGTTGCTTTGCCTCCGATGGCGGTAAGATCCTTCGTAAATTCTGCAATACCGGCAATTTCCGGTGGTTCCTCGTCGATCGGTCGGAAGATGACCACCTTGTTAGGTATAAAGTGAGCATTCAGTGCCCTCAGCATCTCTTTCGTATCTTTTGCCTGCGGATAACCGGCGACAACAACTTCGTAGGATGGTCCGAAGGCAAAATCCAGCGCGACCATGAGCTGCGTGTATGCTGCCGGCGACTGTTTTACCGTACGGAAGAACGCCGATCCTGTCTGCAATGCCAAATCTAGTAATTCCGTATTGGTGGTCATACGTCCGAGTCGTAGCATGTTCCACATGGCGATAGCATTTCCTGATGGTAGTGCTCCGTCATAGATTTCCTTCTGGCGAACGATTAACGTTTCTCCGTCAGCCGGTGTGAAAAAAAACCCCCCGTCCTTGTCGTCCCAGAAGTTATCTATCAAGTCAGAATTCAGCTCATGTGCCTGCTTGAGGTAGTCAACGTTAAATGTCGCTTCGTAAAGGTCAAGGAGACCCCATACGAAAAATGCATAGTCATCGATATGAGCCAATATTCCCGCCTCACCGTCTCTGAAGCGATGTAATAATCTGCCGTCATTTTGGCGCATTCGATGCAGAATAAATTCTGCGGCTTTACCGGCGGGATTTACGTAGCCGGCATTGTCGAAGACCCGTCCTCCTTTTGCAAGCGCGGCGATCATAAGGCCGTTCCAGTCAACGAGGATTTTGTCATCCTTATAAGGATGGATGCGTTTTTCACGAGCCTCATAGAGTTTCCGGCGCGCGCTCTCGATTGCTTCAGAGAGGTCGTCTTCCGATATGCCACGGTCGGTAGCCATTTGCGCAAGGGATTTGGTACGATACAGGATATTTCTCCCCGTTTTTATTCCTGTCGCCTCATCTAAAAAGTTGCCGGCCTTTTCCATATTGAATACGTTAATCATAAGCTCGACTTCGTTTTTATCGAGAACTTTCGCGATCTCATCATGTGTCCAGACGTAAAATTTTCCCTCTTTTCCTTCACTGTCTGCATCCTCTGCGGAGTAAAACCCGCCTTCCTGAGACGTCATATGTTGAAGAACATAGTCAAAGATCCGCCGCGCCGTTTCGGCGTAAAGATCGTTTCCTGTTGCCTGGTATGTTTCGGTGTATGCAATGGCGAGCATGGCCTGGTCGTAGAGCATCTTTTCGAAGTGTGGTAAAAACCATTTTTGATCGACTGAATAACGATGGAATCCGAATCCGATGTGATCGTGTATACCGCCGGAGTGCATTTTTTTGAGGGTTTTTTCTACCATCTCGAGTGCAGACTTATTGTCGCTTCGCTTCCAATAGCGGAGAAGAAACAGCAGATTTTGTGGAGAGGGAAATTTGGGTGCAATCCCGAATCCGCCGTGATTATCGTCGAAGATGTGTACGAGATGATCGTACGCCGATTTGAGTATGTCTTCCGTCGGGTCTTCCCGTTTTGAATCGTCGGCGATTGACGCCAGAGAGATGACAATGTGATCAGCCGTCTGATTTACTTCAGCACGGCGAGATTTCCAAATTTCATCGATCCGGGGGAGGAGTTCGAGCATTCCGGTTCTTCCGAATCGGTTTTCCTTCGGGATGTACGTTGCAGCGTAGAATGGCCGTTTATCCGCTGTCATGATGATAGTGAGCGGCCATCCGCCACTTCCCGTCATCATCTGACAAACGGTCATGTAGATTTTGTCAATGTCGGGTCGTTCCTCCCGATCTACTTTAATATTGATAAACGAGGTGTTCATCAGATGTGCCACATTAGGGTCTTCAAACGACTCGTGGGCCATGACATGACACCAATGGCAGGTTGAATATCCTATGGAGAGGAAAATCGGTTTTTTCTCTTTGTTCGCTTTCTCAAAAGCTTCATCACTCCATGGATACCAGTCGACAGGGTTATTCGCATGCTGTAACAGATAGGGGCTTTTTTCATGAATCAAACGATTATGGAATTCGTTGTTTTTCATATATCACCTCGTTGCTGTGTTGGTGATGGATGTAATACTCTCACATTCCATGTATGAGGATAGAGGGTCAATGTCGGACAGAATCAAGGTTATCACCGTTGGATTAATATTGGGATATGAAGGATTCGCGAATGACGTATTTTTTTCCTGAAAGAACGGACAGGGTCTTAACCGATGTTACGAGTGCAAAACACTGGGCCTTTCATTTAAAAAGACTGATAAATTTGAATTTTTCGCTGTCGAAAAGTCCCTTGTCGGTGAGCTTAAGTTTCGGAATAACAGGCAGTGCCATGAAGGATAACGTCATAAACGGTGACCGCAGTGTTGACCCCATGGATTTTGCCATCGTATCAACGGTCGTATAGTCAGCTGCCACGGTCTCACAATCTTTGTCGCTCATAATCCCGGCGACGGGTAACGGGAGGATCTTTTCCTGATCTCCCGAAACAATACAGATTCCCCCTTTTGTGTCTATGATCAGGTTGACCGCTCTGCACAGGTCTTCGTCGGTGACGCCAATCGCTATGATGTTGTGTGAATCATGGGCAACACTGGAAGCAATGGCACCACGTTTCAGGTTAAAATTATGTATGAACCCAACTGCCGGTTGAGCGCCACGGTAGCGGTTGACCACCGCTATTTTCAAGATATCTCTGTCAACGTCCGATACGGCACAACCGTTTTCCACCCGTAAATGTTCGATATGTTTCTCCGTAATAAGCTGGCCGTCAAGAGCTCCGATAATGTTTGCCACGCCGTCGGAAGCGGGAATGGTGAAATCACCGGTTATTTTCTTTCCCGTATTGAAATTGTTAATAATCCTGGGCTGCCGTTTCGGTATGAGTGACGTTCCTTCTTTTGCTACGACCTCCCCATTAATGTATGTTTTCAGGATTTGTAGCTTTTCAAGACTGTCAACTTCGAGAAAATCTGCCGGATCTCCCACACGAAGCAGCCCCACATCTAACCCATAGTGCAGGACAGGGTTAACCGATGCGACACGGATAACTTTCATAATGTCGATACCATACGTGAGGGCTTGCCGTACCATGTCGTTGAGATACCCCTTGAGAAGGTCATCGGGGTGTTTATCATCGGAACACAGCATGCATGATTCAGGATATTCTTGCAGAAGGGGCAGGCATTCTTCAAAGATATCCGCTGCAGACCCTTTTCTGATCAGAATTTTCATGCCCGCTTGAATGTCTTCAAGGGCTTCTTCTTTCGACAGGAATTCATGATTGGTCGAAATTCCGGCCTGGACGTATGTCGTAAGATCGTTACCTCGCAATCCCGGTGCGTGGCCGTCGATCAATTTTGAATGTTTTTTGGCACTGGCAATCTTTTTCATGACTTCGGGGTCGTTGTATATGACTCCCGGATAATTCATAAGTTCTCCAAGATATTTTATGTCATCCATCTGCAGGAGCTCGTTCACTCCTTCCGCATCAAGAACGGCACCGGATGTTTCAAAGGGTGTTGCCGGGACGCAGGAAGGGGCACTGAAATAAAGTTTCATGGGAACGGTTTTCCCATCATCTATCATGTATGTGATACCGTCTATTCCCATGACGTTGGCGATCTCGTGAGGATCGGATACCACGGCAACGGTGCCGTGAATAACAGCTGCCCTGGCAAATTCCGACGGAGTCAGCATGGAGCTTTCAATATGGACATGGGAATCAACGAATCCGGGAATGATATAGGTTTCATAGCCCATCTCATCCCGTCTGATTTCAATGATTTTACCATCAACGATTTTGAGTGTTCCCGGATATGTTTCAGCGTTGAATACATCCACGATATTGCCGGAGACTGTTTTTTTACGGTAGCTCATGCTATCCCCTCGTCTGGTGTGTTATAAATTAACGTTCTGAATTCGTTCGTTTCATGTGCAGCCGTGTCTTGATGAGATCGCATACTCGATTTAAGTATTTCCACTATAGCAAGAAGTACACCCGGATCGCCAATAAAAAACGAAGGTGTTTTTACTGCTATCCGGAATTTTGAAGAAACAAAGGCGTGAAGAAACTATTGATATTTGATGCTTAATGTGCATGCTTGTGGCATCTCGATTTGCTGAAATGACATAATGTGACTTACGTCGTTCCGATTCCGTCTTTACAATCCCTCTTGATGTTGTACATTGAATTATCCGCTACAAGAAGAAGGTCTTTTTTTGTATGAGCATCATCCGGATATACAGCGATACCAAAGCTTGCGGTAATCTTAACAGGATCCGGTCGTGACTTCAGATATGTTGATTCTCTGATGGACTGAAGAATTGTTTCAGTCAGATCGAGTGCTGCCTGTTTGTTTCTGTCGGGAAGTATTATCACATATTCATCTCCACCGTATTTCACGAGAATATCTTGTTCAGTTATACAGCGAGAGATAGTTACCGCAATTTCTTTGAGCACCTGACTGCCCAAAAGATGGCCATACTCATCGACAACATCTTTGAAATTATCTATATCTCCGAAAACGACTGCTATTTCTGTATCATTCTTGTCTGCCTTCATTATTAATTCATCTAATATG
>Ga0272444_10005113_pt1 | contig 11391 bp, 10 predicted proteins | sample SSMForm13_FD_201033 | JGI IMG/M metagenome (GOLD analysis project Ga0272444, IMG submission 201033) | Marine sediment archaeal communities from Little Sippewissett salt marsh, Falmouth, MA, United States - SSM-Form-13 | ecosystem: Environmental > Aquatic > Marine > Wetlands > Sediment ... | reverse complement strand
GAACCAGATCGTCGGCAACACCCTTCCGGAGAACGCAATGGGGATCTACTTGGAGCTGGGGTCGACGGAGAACCTCGTCATCAGGAATGCGTTTCTCAACGACACGCACAACGCGCACAGCGTGAGCGCCAACCAGTGGGACGAGAACGGCATCGGCAATTACTGGTCGGGCTTCCGCGCGATCGATGCCAATGGCGACGGGATCTGGGACTCGCCCTATGTGATTCACAGCGACAGCGATCAGGACAACTTCCCACTTGTCTCACCGCCCAAGCAGGCGCCAGCGGCCAAATCCAAGTAGGATTGCCTTTGCGGCGGGCGCAAGGCGGGGTGCGACGCCCGGCCCACGGGCGTCCCAGCACGAGGCGAAAGGGGAGCGATGCCCGAGAAGTTCTCTGAGTTCTTGCGCGGCGAGGTGCCCTACCCGCTGACGCACGTGCTCGTCCAGAACATGCACCCGGGGCAGCACGTCTCGCAGTGCTTCCTCGTTAAACAGAAGAGTCAGCGCTCGACACGCAACGGCGATCCGTACCTCGAGGTGGTGCTTGGCGACCGGTCGGGAACCGTCTCCGCGCGGGCCTGGGCAGACGCAACGCAGCGCTACGCTTCTGCGTTCGACGAAGGGGATTTCGTCTTCGTCGAAGGCCAGAGTGAGACGTACCGCGGATCGCTACAGATCATCATCGAATCGATCCGGCGGCTCGAGGCCCACGAGAAGGAAGCCGGCAAGGTCACGGGGTTCGATCCGGGGCTGCTCGTGCCGACGAGCGAGCGGAACATCGACGAGATGTGGGGCGAGCTTCAGACGCTCGTCGGGTCGCTCGCCCCGGCGCCGCTCAAGGCGCTCACCGCGGGGCTGCTCGAGCAGCACGAGGACGCGCTCAAGCGGTTCCCCGCGGCCGCGCAGTACCACCACGCCTATCTCGGCGGCTTGCTCGAGCACACGCTCGAGGTGGCGCAGGGGGTCTCTCGTTTCTCGGAGGGGGCTCCGGGACTGGACCGAAGCCTGGTGACCGCGGGGGCGATCCTCCACGACATTGGAAAGATCCAGGAGCTGGAGAACCCGATCGCACCGCGGTACAGCTTCAGCGGTCAGCTCGCCGGCCACCTCCTGCTCGGGCGCGACATGGTGCGTGACGCCGCCGCGTCGATCCAATGGCCCGACGACCGGCTGCCGCGGCTCCTGGAACACATCATCATCTCGCACCACGGCGAGCTGGCCTTCGGTGCGGCGATCGTGCCGAAGACCGCGGAGGCGATCACCGTCTACTACTTCGACAACCTGTCGGCGAAGCTCAACATGGTCCGCCTCCACATCGAGAAGGACACCGAGGTCGGGGAGTTCACGGACTGGCACCGGCTGCTCGAGCGGAAGTTCTTCAAGGGCGGGGTCTCCGAGGAGTCGTGACCGGCGGGCCGACTAGCTGTTGAGCGACGGAATGTTCATGTCGAAGGCCATCTCCGCGATGTTGAACGCGTAGTCGCGGACCCGCAGGAGGCTTTCCATCAGCCCGCCGAGCGGCAGCGTCGGCCACTCGCCCTCGGCTTGGCGCGCCCGCGTCTCCCACCCCCCTGTGCGGTCCCGCTCATGCAGGACGCGCGATCCGTTTTCCTGATCTCCATCGAGAAAGCCCTGCATGCTCTGTGCGACGGCGTCGAGCGCCGCGGCGGCGAGCGCGTCGATCGCCGCGCGGGCGTGGGCCGGCGGCGCCTCGGTGAGGGAGGAGACCGTACGGGAAACCTTCACGGCGTGGTCGCCGATCCGCTCGAGGATCTTCGCCACGGAGTGGTACGCGTGGAAGAGGATGCGGCTCATGCCGATCTCCTCCTCGAGCAAGAGATCGCGCAGAAGCAGTCCGAGCTCACGGGACATGACGCGGGTCAACCGGTCTGCTTCGGCATCGCGCTCGATCACGTCGTTGGCGAGGTCGACATCGCGGGTGCGAAACGCGGCGATCGCATCGCGAAGCATTGCCTGGGTGATTGCGTGGATCCGGCGCAGCGTCGCTTCGGCGGCGAAGTCCCGCAGGTTCACGAGGCAATGCAGGACGATCCGGTCCTGTACCTCATCGAGGATTTCCAGGCCCACAAGGGACTGCGAGACCTGGCGCACGGTCCGCCGCTGCTCTGGGGAGATCCGGGCTCCGTCGACCTCGATGACATCGAACCCCGTGATATAGCAGGAGATGATCGCCCGCTCGATCCAGGGCAGGTCCTTCCCCTCGAGTGAGAGCGCGACGCGGTTCTCCCCGATGAGCGTCCTGGGGACGATGAGGAGGCTTCCGGTGGTATTCTCCATCACGGAGATCTCCGCTCCGCGTTGGATGCCGACGCGCGTCGCCCATGGCTTAGGAAGCGTGACGAAGAACGTGCCGCCCCCGGTGACCTGAACCTTCCGGTGATCCATTGTTCCTCCCAAGAGAGTATAGATGACGGGTCGACTATAGACAAGACTCCCTCGCGCGTTGCGCTCGCCCGCACGGTGTCTATAATGGAGCGGCAGCGCAACCATCCGATGCGAAGGAGCCTCCCATGACGCGAAGCGACTACTGCGGCGCCCTGCGTGCCGAACACATCGGCCGCAAAGTGACCCTCTGCGGTTGGGTGAAGCGGCGGCGGGACCTCGGAAAGATCACGTTTGTCGACCTGCGGGACAGTTCAGGGGTTGTTCAGCTCCTGTTCCCCGGTGACGATCCTGATCTCGCGGAGGCGCACACCCTGAATCGGGAGGACGTCGTTTCGGTCTCCGGGACCGTGGATCGGCGCAGCGAAGGAAACGTCAATCCCGACATGAGGACCGGCGATGTCGAGGTGCGGATCGAGAGGCTCGAGATCCTCAACCGCTCGATGACTCCGCCATTCCTCGTCGAGGGGGACGGGTCGGACACGACCGAGGACACGCGACTGCGGTTCCGGTACGTCGATCTGCGCCGGGAGCGGATGCAGCGCAACCTCACGCTTCGTCACCACGTCTTTCAGGGGATCCGGCGGTCCTTCTCGGAGCAGGGATTCCTGGAGATCGAAACGCCGGTCCTGACGAAGTCGACTCCAGAGGGGGCCCGGGACTTCCTCGTGCCGAGCCGGTTCACGCCGGGCGCGTTCTACGCACTGCCCCAGTCTCCGCAGCTGTTCAAGCAGCTGTTTATGATCGGAGGGATCGATCGGTACTTCCAGCTCGTCAAGTGTTTCCGCGACGAAGACCTCCGGGCCGACCGGCAGCCGGAGTTCACGCAGCTCGACCTCGAGGTCTCGTTCCCGCGGGGGAAGGACGAGATCCTGGGGATCCTCGAAACCGCGGTGGGACGATTGTTCGCGGATGTGCTCAAGACGCCTCTCGAGATCCCGTTTCCCCGCATGACGCACGCCGAGGCGCTCGCCCGCTACGGTTCCGATAAGCCTGACCTGCGCTTGGGCATGGAGATTCACGACGTGTCGGATCTCGTGAAGGATGCGGGGTTTCGTGTCTTCAGCGAGGCGATCGCCGAGGGCGGTCGCGTGGCTGGGCTCGCCGCGGCCGGGTGCGCGGGATACTCCCGGTCGATGCTCGACGAGCTACAGGAGATCGCCAAGCGCGCCGGCGCCCGCGGGCTATCGTTCATCAAACTGGGTGACGGGATTTCGTCACCGCTTGGGAAGTTCCTTTCGGAAGAGATGCTCGCGCAGATCGCCGCGGCGGTCGGCGCACAAGACGGGGGTCTCGTCCTGCTGCTTGCGGGCGAGGGGATCGAGCGAGCGCTCGGCGATCTGCGGCTCGAGATCGGCCGGCGCGAGCACCGGTTGGAGGAGGGGTGGCGCTTCCTGTGGGTCACCGACTTCCCGCTCTTTGAACTCGATGAGGAGGGGAATCTAACGAGTGGGCACCACCCGTTCACCTCCCCGGATCCGGGTGATCTCTCGCGGCTGGAAGAGGCGCCGCTTGCGGTGACCTCCGACGCCTACGACCTCGTGCTGAACGGCGTCGAGCTTGGGAGCGGCAGCATCCGAATCCATTCGCGGGCGTTACAGGAGCGGATCTTCCGGCTTCTTGACATCTCGACGGAGGAGGCACAAGCGCGCTTTGGGTTCTTTCTGCAGGCGCTCGAGTACGGGGCGCCGCCGCACGGTGGCTTCGCGCTTGGTCTCGATCGACTGGTCATGATGATGGCCGGTGAGGATTCGCTTCGTGACGTGATCGCGTTTCCGAAGACGGCGACCGGGCTGTGTCCCCTCACCGGCGCCCCGATGCACGTCGATCCAGGCCAGCTCGACGTCCTCGGTCTGACGCTCCGTCGAAACGAGGAATGAGCCTCCCGCGGCGGTTGATCCTTCTCGCCTGTCTGCTGGGGGTGATTGTCTTGTTGGTCCTCCTGGTCAGTGGGGTGCACAATCTCCCCCTCTTGCCGGGAAAGCCGATTCCGAATCCGCTTGCTGCAGTGGAGCGCGCTCCTGCCGGTGGCTCGGCACAGCGATCGCCCGGAGGTGGTTCGGAGGCGTGGCTCGTTTTTGCTCAGAGTGTGCTTGTGGTCGCCCTGCTCGGTGTGCTGATCATGGCCGGCGTGTCGCGGCGGTTCCGCCGGCAGCTTCTGATCCTTGCGACCGTCGGTATTGTGCTCGTCTTTGGATTGCAGTGGTTGCCGCTGCCGCGCATGACTCTACCCGAGCAACCGCAACCCCAAGGGACAACGAACCAGGGGTCCGGCGCGCCACCGGAGCAGCCCGAGATCCCGGACGTCCACGCGCCGAGCTGGGGTGCCATCCTGATCGGAATCGCCGCGGCGGTTCTCACGACCGGGCTCGTGCTTCTCTTCCTCCTTAAGATCTACCCGCACTGGCGCCGGCCGCGCGGCGCGGGCGTGCTCGATGAACTTGAGGCGAGCGCGGATGAGGCAGCGCGCCGGATCCGCGGCGGCGCGGATCCTCGTGAGGCGGTGCTGCGTTGCTACAAGGAGATGGGCGAGATCCTGAGCCGCCGCGGGCGGGTCGTGAACCGCGCGGACTTCACGCCGCGGGAGTTCGCCACTCGGCTGCGGGAGACCGGGATGGCTGACGAGCACGTCGATCGACTCACGGCCATTTTCGAGGACGTGCGCTACGGGGGACGCAGCGGCGAGCCGTTCGGTCGGGAGGCGGCGGCTTGCCTCGAGGCGATCCGGCAGTCGCCCGCTCTGGGAGAGACCGCATGAGGCGCCGGGGGATCGTCATCACTGCGGTCGCTCTCACCGTGGGGTTGTCAGTGCTTTTCGTCTTTCCACTGCGGGAAGCCTTCCGAGCAGGATTCCTTGAGCCGTTGATCGAGGCCTGGCACCTGGCCCGCTGGTATGTCCTGCGCCTGCCGCAGGCCGCGCTGTGGATCGCGCTCGTTGTTGTGGGAGCCATCTTTCTCGTCCGGATGCTCGTGAAGGGATTGGGCAAGGGAGCGGAGCCGAGGCCAGAGGAACCCTCCGTTCCGCGGTCGCAGACGGAGTTCGAGCGGCTCTCCGCGCTCATCGCCCGTGCGCGGCACGGTCCGTTCTCCCGGCGACGGCTCGCCGGGGAGCTGGTCGGTCCCTGCGTGCGGCTAATCGCCGGGCGGGAGGGGTTGTCCTTGACGGAGGCGCGATTGCGGTTCGAGGGATTCTCGTGGTGTGACGAGCCCGCGGTGGCCGGCTTTTTCGCCTATCGCAGACACTACCGTGGCCTGGGCCGGCGGGCGGACTTCGAAGGGAAGCTCGAGAAGACCGTCTTGTTCCTAGAACGCTATCAGGAGGGGAGACGATGGAATTGACGCAGCTTGGAGAGCGGGCCGGCGCGATCCTCACGGAGGTCGCGCGGGCGATCGTCGGGAAGGAGGACGTCCTCAGGCGGGTGCTGGTCGGCCTGCTCGCGGGCGGGCACGTGCTGTTCGAGGACTACCCGGGGCTCGCAAAGACCCTCATCGCGCGCAGCTTCGCCCAGGTGCTGGGGCTCGACTTCAAGCGCATCCAGTTCACGCCGGATCTCTTGCCGGCGGATATCACCGGGTCGCACGTCTTCGACCGGGAGACCGAGCGGTTCACGCTTGTGGTCGGTCCGGTCTTCGCCCACATCATCCTCGCTGACGAGGTGAACCGTGCCACGCCCAAGACCCAATCTGCATTGCTTGAAGCGATGCAGGAGGCGCAGGTCACGATCGATGGGACGACGCATGCCTTGCCCGCACCGTTCATCGTGATTGCCACCCAGAATCCGATCGAGTACGAGGGGACGTTTCCGTTGCCCGAGGCGCAGCTCGACCGATTCATGATGCGCCTGTCGGTTGGCTACCCGGACCCAGCGGGCGAGGCGGAGATCCTGCATCGGCGACGAGAGCGCAAGGTCGACGAAATCACCCTCTCACCGGTCAGCAGCGCGGAGGAGGTTCTCGCGATGCGGGCTGCGGTGGAGGAGGTCTTCGTCGATGCGGACATCGAAGCCTACATCGTCGCCCTGGTGACCAAGACGCGGACCGACAACAACGTGTACGTAGGGGCGAGCCCGCGCGGGTCGCTCGCACTCCTGAAGCTTGCGCGGGCGAACGCCGCGCTGTCCGGGCGGGACTACGTGCTGCCCGACGATGTCAAGGCATTCGCGGTGTCTGCGCTGGCCCACCGGCTCATCCTGAGCCCGGAGCTGTGGTCGAAGCGCATCACGCCCGTCGACGTGGTGGAGAACGTCCTGCGCCAGGTGCCGGTCCCCAAGGTGGACTAGGTGACGCGTCGCGGAAAACTCGCTCTCTTGGGGGGAATCGCGGTAGCGCTTCTCGTGGCCGGTCTTCTGGCTCGCGACGGTAGACTGCTCGCCCTTTCGTTCCCGGTGGTCCTCCTGTTCGGGGCGCTGCTCCTCTTCCCGGCGCCTCGGGAGGTCGATCTCGAGATTTCGCGTGCCTTTTCCTCATCGCGCCTCGAGGAGGGTGAGGAAACGCGTGTGACAGTCACCGTCGAGAACCGGGGAGAGGCGATTCCGCTCCTCGGGGCGGTCGAGCGAATGCCGGGGGGCGTCGGGGAGACGAACGGCGAAGCAGGAACGCTCGGAGCGCTTCCCCGCGGCGCACGCCGCGAGTTCAGCTACACGCTTTCGCCGCCGCGCGGTGCCTATCGGTTCACTGGGCTCGAGATAACGATCTGGGACCGGATGGGTCTGTCTCCCCGGCGAAGCGTCGTGGGCACGGAAGACGAGCTGCTCGCCCGCCCGCGCGTCGAGCCGTTCGAGGAGATCGTGATCCGCCCGCGCCGGACGCGTGGCTACGCCGGCATGGTCAGGGCGAACCGCGGCGGCAGTGGCCTCGATTTCTATGGATGCCGGGCCTACGTTTCCGGCGACGAGGTCCGGCGGATCAACTGGCGGGCGTACGGCCGACGGGGTGAATTGGTCGTCAACGAGTACGAGCGGGAGCAGATCGCCGACGTCACGGTGGTCCTCGACGCGCGGTTGCGCGCCCACACACAGGCCGGCGGCGAAAGTACCTTCCCGCACGCGGTGCGGGCGGCCGCGAGCCTGGCGTCGCACTTCCTCTCGCGAGGCAACGGCGTCGGGCTGTTGATCTACGGCGACTTCATCAACTGGACACTGCCCGGCTACGGGAGGATCCAGAGGGAGCGGATCCTCGATGCGCTAGCTCGCGCCCACCCCGGAGACAAGGCGGTGTTCGAGGATCTCTACTTCATCCCGACACGCCTCTTTCAGCCTCAATCGCAGCTCGTGTTCGTTACGCCGCTCGCCGGCGAGGAGGACGTCGAGGTGATCGGCGTCCTGCGGTCGCGCGGCTACCAAGTGCTGCTCGTACGGCCCGACCTCCTGCCTTATGAGCTGGGTCGCGCCTCCAGGGATCCATCGCACGACTTGGCGCGCCGGATCCTCGGCGTGCGGCAGGGACTCCTGCTCTCTACGCTCTCCCGCCTCGGCGTGGACATCGTCAATTGGGATGTCACGCAGCCGCTGGCCGGACGGGTCTCGTGGCTGCTCTCGCGGCGAGGACGGAGGCACCGATGAGGGGCTGGGCACTGGCACTTGTGGCGATCGGGAGCGCCCTGCTCGCAGGCTTTGGCTTCGTCGCTGGGTCGGTCGTCCTGGGGGCGCTCGGTGCGGCACTCCTCGTCGGGTGGTTCGGGGTGGTGTGGTTTGCTGTGAGCGACCTCGGTGCGTTGCTCTTGGCGGTGACGGTCGGTGCGGCCGCCGCGGCGGTGCTCGCCGACGTGGCGGTGCTCCCGGTCATTGCGGGCGTGACGCTCGTCGTCATCGGATGGGAGCTGGCGAATGCGCTTGCGACGACGGCCGCCTATCCGGCATCGGATCGGAGGCCGGTCCTCCGCAGACACCTGCTGCGGCTCATTGAAGTGGGCGCGGCTGCATTCGTACTGTCGGTCGTTTCCCTGGGACTTCACGTGCGCGTCGGCTTTCGGCTGGGACTCTCGCTCGCCTTGGCGAGCCTGCTTCTCTTGGGACTGGCCTTCCGCTTGGCGGGATTCCGGCGCCGGGGAAAAGAAAAGGCGGAGCAGTAGGATCCTGCTCCGCCCTAGGCTTTCGCCTGCTCTACCTACTTACGCTCGCCCAACGGGACGAGCGTCTTGCCGTGGACTGTGTTGATCAGGATTCCGGCCGACGAGTACCACGCGATGAGCGCGCACAGCACCCCCTCGTAGCCGGCGATCGTGTGGACGATCGGCACGAACTCTCCGATCGCCAACAGGAAGAAGAGGATCGTCAGGGTGATGAACACCCACGTAATCGCTCGCGGCAGCTTGAGCGATGCGATCGTCGCGTAGCCCGTGAAGATCCCCCACGCGATCAGAACGATCGCCACACCGGCTGGCGAAACATCGACGAAGGCCTGCACGCCGGCGAGCCGGAAGAAGAAGAACGCGGCAATGCCCATCCAGAAGGCGCCGTAGGACGAGAAGCAGGTCGCGCCGAATGTGTCCCCGCGGCGCACCTCCCACATCCCCGCCATGAACTGGGCGAGGCCGCCGTAGAACAGCGCCACCGGCATGACGATCCCGATGGTCGCTGCGTCGACCCATCCCGCATTCACGATGTTCAGGATGAACGTAGACAGGGCGAATCCGCCCAGACCCAGCGCCCCGACATTTGCGAGCATCGGGCTTTTCGGTTGTTCGCTCATCGAATTCCTCCTTGAGGCTAGCCGTTGTAGCCGACGACGGTCTTCAGGTAGTTGACGCTGTCTGGATTCTGCAGGGTAGTCAGGTCCCCGACCGGCTCGTTGCGAACGAGTGACTTCAGGATCCGCCGCATGATCTTCCCCGAACGGGTTTTCGGGACATCGTGCACGAAGATGATCTCCTCGGGTCGGCCGGTGGGGCCGATCACCTTGGTGACCGTACCCAGAAGCTCCTTCCGGATCTCCTCGGACGGCTCCATCCCGGCCTTGAGCAGGACGAACGCGATCGGGACCTCACCCTTGAGCTCGTGCGGCCGCGAGACCACGGCGACCTCGCTCACTTTGTCGTTCTGCGCGAGCGCGCTCTCCACCTCGGCGGTGGCGAGCCGGTGCCCGGCGACGTTCATCACGTCGTCGACCCGACCTGTGATCCGGATGTTGCCCTTCTCGTCCTTGCGCGCGCCGTCGCTCGTGAAGTAGCGCTCCGGGCCGTACTCCGCGAAGTACTGCTCCTTGAACCGCTCCATGTCCCCGTAGATTCCCCGCGTCAACGCCGGTGGGAACGGGTTCAAGATCGAGAGGTAGCCGCCCTCCCCGGGCTTGGCTGGCGTCCCGCCCGCGTCGAGGATGTCCGCCAGGACACCCGGGAACGCGCGCCCGGCGACCGTCGGAACAAACGGGCCGATGCCCGGCAGACTGTTCACCATGTTGGCGCCGGTTTCTGTCTGCCACCAGGTGTCGACGATCGGACAGCGGCCGCCGCCGATCTTGTCGAAGTACCAAAGCCAGGCGTCGACGTTGATCGGCTCGCCGACGGTGCCCAGCAGGCGTAGGGAGGAGAGATCGTGCTTTGCCGGCCACTCGTCGCCCCACTTGAGGAACATCCGGATCGCGGTCGGTGCGGTGTAGAGCTGCGTGATCTTGTGCTTCTCGATGATCGCCCACATCCGGCCGTAGTCCGGCGTGTCCGGCGAGCCTTCGTAGATGACGGTGGTGACGCCGTTCATCAGGGGGGCGTAGTTGATGTAGGTGTGGCCAGTGATCCAGCCGACGTCGGCGGTGCACCAGAAGATGTCGTTTTCGTGCAGATCGAAGTTCCACTTGGCTGTGATGTAGGACTGGACCGCGTACCCGCCGGTCGTGTGCATGATGCCCTTGGGCTTGCCCGTCGTCCCAGACGTGTACAGGAGGAACGCGAGATCCTCGGCGTCCAGCGGTTCGGCCGGGCAGTCGTCAGAGGCGTCCTTCATGAGGTCGTGGTACCACAGGTCGCGTCCCGCGGTCATCGCTGCGCTGCCGTCGAGCCGCTTGACGACAACGACCTTCTCCACCGGGGTTCCCTCGATTCCGTCATCGGCGTTGGCCTTCAGGTTGATCGCCTTACCGCGACGGTAGTAGCCGTCGGCGGTAATCAGCACCTTCGCACCGGCGTCCTCCATGCGGTCTCGCAGGGAGTCCGGAGAGAAGGCGGAGAAGACCACCGAGTGGGGGGCGCCGATGCGGGCACAGGCCTGCATGGCGATGACCGCCTCGGGGATCATCGGCAGGTAGATCCCCACGGGATCTCCCCTCTTGATGCCCAGGCCCTTCAGCACGTTCGCGAACCGACTGACCAGGCGGTGAAGCTCCTTGTAGGTCAGCTTGACAGCCTGTTCCGCAGTCGGCTCGGGTTCCCAGATGAGGGCCACTCGATCGCCGTGCCCGGCCGCGATGTGCCGGTCGAGGGAGTTGTCGGACAGGTTGAGTTTGCCGCCCGTGAACCACTTGTAGGCCTGCGGAGCGAACTCGTAGACAGTGTCCCAACGCTTGAACCAGTGGAGCTCCTCGGCATGCTTCGCCCAGAATCCTTTCGGGTCGGCCCTCGCGTTGTCATAGACCGACTCATCGGACACCCAAGCCCGCTCCTTCAAGGCCTCGCTCGGCCAGAAGACATTCTCCTGCTGCGGGTCCTTCTCGACCCATTTGATCGGATCCGACACGGTAGTACCACGCTCCTATAGAGGAAGATAGGTTGCACAAACCGCAGGTTATGGTAGCGAAGACCGATCGACTGCGCAATGTCAAAGCGGCAGCAGCCGCAGGATCGCGCCGATCACGGGAGTTGCGTAGAGGAGATCATAGGCTCTGCGATTGCGGTTCACCCGGTCGATGTAGGTGACGGTCTCCGGGTAGTACGAGGTCCCCTCCTGTTCCCAGCGAGCGACCGCGCTCGGCCCGGCGTTGTACGCGGCGAGGGCGCGCTCAATCGCTCCGGGAAAGCGATCGATGAGGTAGCGCAGATACCACGTTCCGAAGCGGAG
>Ga0272444_10005110_pt1 | contig 11392 bp, 7 predicted proteins | sample SSMForm13_FD_201033 | JGI IMG/M metagenome (GOLD analysis project Ga0272444, IMG submission 201033) | Marine sediment archaeal communities from Little Sippewissett salt marsh, Falmouth, MA, United States - SSM-Form-13 | ecosystem: Environmental > Aquatic > Marine > Wetlands > Sediment ... | reverse complement strand
TTCAAGAACATTCCGTCCTCGGTGATATCGCCGAATCCGCCGCGGCCTGCGCCGGGGCCTGTTTGGCCGTCATCGGCGGGCTGATCCCGATTCTTTTCCCGATCATGTTCTTCCTCGTGCCGGTGATCTGGCGCATCATCGCGCATCGCCGCCGGATGAAGCACTACCTGCCGCCCGCGTTGGGCATCGAGGGCGCTGGCCCGAAACGCGGTCTTACCGCACCGGAAGCCGCCGTGGTGCTGGAATTGGCGCCGACGCGCGTGCTGATGATGATTCTGTTCGGAATGATCAAGAAAGGCGCTGTCAAGATCATCAGTCGTGATCCGCTGAAATTGGAAAGAGCCGAACCCGCGCCGAAGGGCTTGCGGCCGTATGAAGTGCAGTTTCTCGCCGCAATCAAAAAAGACCAGACGCTTTCCGAACGCGACCTGCGACGTATGTTCATCGCCATGGTCAAAGCGACCAACAACAAGCTGAAGGGTTTTTCGCGCAAGGAAACGCGGCAGTATTACCGCACCGTGATGAAAGTCGCCTGGGAAAAGGTGGAGACCGCCTCAACGCCGCAAGTCGGCGACGCCTTCGCCCAACGCGCCGAATGGCTGATGATCGACGACGACTTCGCCGATCGCACCGGCCGTACCTTTGCCAATCGCGACGTAGTCATCATGCCCCGCTGGTGGGGATACTGGCACGGACCGGGTTACTACGGTTCGTCGCCCGCTTCTGTCGGCGGTGGCGGCGGCGGAATTTCGATTCCCGGCGCCAACATGGCCAACGACTTCACCACCGCCCTGGGCAATTTTTCCAACACCATCGTCGATTCGGTGTCGTCGTTCACCAACGAAATCACGCAGGCAACCAACCCGCCCCCCGTTAGAACCAGCAGCAGCGGCAGTTACAGCGGCGGCGGATGTGCCTGTGCTTGCGCCTGCGCCGGTTGCGCCTGCGCCTGCGCCGGCGGCGGCCGCTAAAAACCTAACGCTCGCTAAGCATCAAACGACTGGAATGTTCCGCATCGTGGTAAAGGCGAATGTGTGCCTTGGCGAATTGCTCGGCCTTGTACGGTTCGACCTTGGTGCACGGGTTGGGCATAAACCGCGGGTAGTTCGACCCGGCGATGTGCACACGTAGCCGGTGGCCCTTGGCAAACACGTGACTGGTCGACCAGAGATCAATCTCCATCCGCACCGGCTTATTTCGCGACAGCCAATCGTGTGCGTCACCGTTGCGGTAACTCGCGCGGGCAATGCCGTCGACGATCACCCGGGCGGTTCCCGACGGATCGACATCCAACAGTGACACGGCGATATCGACGTCGGGCGTATCGGCGGCAAACCAGATCGACGCGGTCACCGGGCCGGTGATTTCCAAATCGCGCTCCAACTCGACCGAAGTGTAAACCAGCACATCGTCGCGACGACCGAGCGCCGATTGGTCGGCCGGTCCCGGCGGTGCACCGAAAATCGGGCCGCCGGTGGTCGGCACCAAATGTTGCGGATCATGGGTAAAGCGATCATAACTTTCTTGCCCCGGACGCGAACGCGAGAAACGGCCGTCGCCCATGTTCTGCGCCTGCCCGCCCGAGTGCAGATACCACGAGCGCTTTTTCGCGTCGGGCGGCGGCCAGGCGGAAAAATTCTGCCAACGGTTCACGCCCATCGTAAACACACGCACTCGCGGCAGGGTGATGTCCGTATCACCGTGCAGGTAATGCCCGAACCACTCAAAGTAGTATTTGTTGAACGAGAGGAAATCGGCCTGTTTGCCGAAGTTGATGCCGGTGAGTTTATGCGGTCCGCCGTGCGACCAGGGGCCCATCACCAATCGGCTTTCTTTCCGCGCACGTTTGCCTGCCTTGGTCGTCAGGTTCTCCCAGTCGGCCAGGGTCGAGCCCTGCACGAAATCGTACCAGCCGTTGACCACCAACGCGGGCGCATCGACGTTTTTCCAGCGCCCCTCGGTGCTCATCGGTTTCCAGAAATCGTCGAAGGTCGGATGCCGCGCCCAATCATTAAAGAACGAGATGTCCCGTCCGGCGCGGTTGTCGAGCGTAATCAGCGGCCCGCGAAAGACCGCATCAGGCCGATATACCATCCCATTTTGACTGGTGCGGGTGCCGACGCCAAATGACCAGTTGGCGGTGGTCAGCAGGCTGTAAGCGCCTTGGCGATAGGCAACATCATAGATGCGGCTGCCGATATAACCCGGCGCCCAGCAAGATAGTTTATCGCCGGCGGCATCGGCGGTGCGCCAGGTGGTGTAGCCGTAATAGCTGAAACCGTAGAGTGCGACTTTGCCGTTGCACCACGACTGGCGTCGCAGCCATTTGAAGGTGTCGTAACCGTCTTCGCGTTCGTTGGTAAATGCGTAAAAACGCCCCTCGCTGCCGTAACGTCCCCGCACGTCCTGCACGGCGACAACGTAGCCGCGGGTTGCGAAGGCCTTGGCGATCAAGTTCTTGCCTTTGCCTTTGTTATAAGGTGTGCGGATTAAAATCGCCGGCATCCGTTTGTCGGTTTTGGGCAGGTAGACGTCGGTAGCCAGGCGCACGCCGTCGCGCATCGGTACCATATGAGTTTGCGTCTTTTTCAACGAATATTCTGCCGGGGGTAAACCCAGCGATTGGGCAATCAAAAAACCGCAGCCCGAACCGATCAAGGCCAGCCACAGTAAAATCAACGGCAGTAGGGCCGCCCAACGTTCTTTCTTCACCTTCGTCTCCTTCTCGACGCAAAAACCGTGTTTCTTCAAGTAGACCATGACCTCACTTTTTTGGACAGAGCCCCCGGGCGATAAGTTAAACCCGACTGGAAATCCTTAACTACCGTGCTAAACTCATCGGCCGGGGAGAAAAAGGAGAAAAAATGATGAGGAGTTCTCGGCTTATATTTTTCTTGGCAGGTCTACTTGTGTTGATCTCGCTGTTTTCGTTCGCTTGCGGCGACGATGATGATGACGACAACGATGACCAGCCCGACGACGACACGATCGACGACGACAATGACGATACCGGTGACGATGACAATGACGACACCGGCGATGACGATATAGTCGACGACGATACGACAGATGACGATACAGTCGACGACGATACCGGTGACGATGACACCGGCGATGACGATACCGGCGATGACGACACGGTTGACGAAGACACCTACGTCGCCCCTTGGCCGCAAAGCAACCTGGAAACCCAAGATTACAACGAGACGCCCGAAGCCGGGGCGATGCGCATCAAGGTCCAGGAATACGACCTCTGGCATGAAGCACACCATCAGCCCTATTACGGCTCGACCGTCGGCGTGAATTTTACCGATGACAGCTACACGACGGTCATCGGCTACTTCGACACCGGCGACAGTTGCATCTGGACGGGCACCTACCTGGTCAGCCAAGCGATGCGCTATTACGTCACCGGCGATGAACAGGCGCGACAAAACGTGATCAAAGTCGTCGAAGCGCTCGACGGCCACTTGCACGTGACCGGCCGCACCGGTTTCATCGCCCGTTACCGCGGCCCGCAGGATCCGTTGGTGATGCCCACCGTCTGTGACCCGGAAGACAACTGCCACGTCGTCGACGAAGGTCCTTACGCCGGCGATTTTTGGAAAGGCAACACCAGCCGCGACCAGTACACCGGTTGGTTTTTCGGGATGTGCCTGGCCTACGATGTGCTCGATGAACGCGACGAAGACGTTCGCGAAATGATCCGCGACGACGTCACCGAAGTGCTCGACGAATTGATCGGCAACTTCTGGTTCATCATCGACTCCGACGGCCAGCCGACCACCGCGGCGCCGAATGTGCTACCCGGTCAGCAATTGAATTGGGCGCTGGTCGGCTATCACATGACCGGCTACGAGCGTTACAAAAAAGTCGTGCAGTCGTGGATCAAAGACAACCGGCGTTCGATTCTAAAACTCATGAACATCACCTTCATGAATAAATACGGCCAGTACTACGGCAACAACCTCGGTCACCAGAACATGTACAACATCCTGCGGCTGGGTGAGGTTTACCTCGGTGAAGACGATTACGAATTCCAGCGCGAGCTGTTCGATTCGCAAACCCATCGATTCGTACGGCTGAGCCATAACGCCTTTTTCAACGCGATTTACATGAGCCAGGGCGACTACGAGCCGACCGATGAAGATCCGTATCAGGATCAGCTTGAGCAGGATCTGAGCGAATTCCGCGACGCGCCGAACTTCCGCTATTATATCAATCCGCAAACCACGGAGTTGGATCCGCTCTCGGTTTTCCTCGACGACCTGATGGAAGAATGGCCGTGGTTGGCCGAACTTATCGGCGACGTCGACCCGCAGGCAACCGAAGCGTTTCCGGTGCAACTGCAATGCTCGACGGACTTTCTCTGGCAGCGTAACCCGTTCCGCGTCGGGCCCTGCGGCTCGGACAACCCGGCCAGCGTGCAACCGGGCGTCGATTACCTTGTTGCCTACTGGATGGCCGCGTACCATAAGTTCATCGCAAAAGACATGTAGCGATCGGCCTTAGGGTACGGTTTCCGAAAAGGAGAAAACTATGCCGAATCTCGCGCGTTTTTTCTTTGTGTTGTTGATCGTTCTACTGGCCGGCGCTCTGATGCTCGGCTGCGGGGACGACGACGATGATGACAACGACACACCCGATGACGATACAAGCGATGATGACGACGATACGGTTGACGACGACACCATCGACGACGATGACGACAACAACGACACCAGTGATGACGATACAAACGATGACGATACTGGCGACGATGACACCAGTGATGACGATACAAACGATGACGATACTGGCGACGATGACACCTTCGACGACACCTACGTCGCGCCCTGGCCGCAAGATCCAACGCTGGGACTGACTTACAACGAAACGCCCGACGCCGGGCCGTTGCGCGAAAAGGTCGACGACTACGATCTTTGGCACGAAACCTACCATCAACCCTATTACGGCAACACGGTCGGCGCCTACTTCACCGACGACAGCTACACCGATGTAGCTTACTATTTTGAAACCAACGACAGTTGCATCTGGACCGGTACTTACCTGGCCGCACAGGCATTCCGCTACGTCGTCACCGGCGACGAGCAGGCCAAAACCAACGCGATCCGCATCGCCGAAGCGCTCGACGGCAATTTGCACATCACCGGCCGCCCCGGCTTCATCGCCCGCTACCGCGCCCTGCAAGATCCGCAGGTCATGCCCGGCGATTGCGACACCGACCCGGAATGCCACATCGTTGACGAAGGCCCCTACGCCGGCGACTTCTGGCGCGGCAACACCAGCCGCGATCAATACACCGGCTGGTTTCTTGGTATGGGTGTCGCCTACGATTTGATCGACGACGAAGACATGCGCGAGATGATCCGCGACGACGTTATTGAAGTGCTCGATGATCTGATCGCCCACAAGTGGTTGATCGTCGACGCCGACGGCTGGCCGACGACCAAAGCGCCGAACGTTTTGATGACGCAGAAAATGGCGTGGACGCTGATCGGCTATCACCTCACCGGTTACGATCGTTACAAGCAGGCGCTGCAAAAGTGGATCCGTAACGATCGCCGCATTTTCCTGCGACTGCTGAACATCTCGGGAATGAACCGCTACACGCAATACTTCGGTAATAACCTGTCGCACGAAAACTTTTACAGCCTGCTCCGCCTGGCGCGGGTCTATTTCAGCCCGGATGATTACGAATTCATCCAAGACGTTTTCGACAACCAGGTGCACACCTTCACCCGGCTGTCACACAACGCACTGTTTACCGCCGTCCACATGACGCAGGGTTTGTACGAACCGGAAGAACGCGACGACCCGTACCAAGCGCAACTGGAAGAAGACCTGACCGATTTCATGCCGCCGCCGAAATACGATTACTTCGCCGACCCGCAAGGCGTGCTCGATCCGGTGTCGGTCTTTCTCGACGACCTGATGGAGCAGTTTCCTTTCTTGCAGGAGATCATGGGCGACGTCGACCCGCAGGCGCTCAACCCCTTCCCGGTCGACGAGCAATGCGCGAAAGATTTCCAATGGCAGGGCAACCCGTTCAAGATCGGCCCGTGCGGTGCGGAGCAGCCGCTGCAAGTCAACGCGGGCGTCGACTACATCGTCGCCTACTGGATGTCCGCCTACCACCAACTGTTGCTGAAAAATCAGTAGAACAAATTACCTGACTTGCGGTTTGAACAGGTGCAGCAGCGCCGGCAGCAAGTAAAGATCGCCGACAAGCGCCGTCGCCATCGTCAACGCGCTGAGCCAGCCGAAGTTGCGCGTCGGAATGAAATTGCTGGTGGCCAACAGCATGAAGCCGCAGAACAGCAACAGACTGGTGAACACGACGGCGCGGCCGGTGCCCAGGTAAGTGGCGGTGATCGCCTCGGCCGTGTCTTTGCCCTGTCGCACTTCGGCGCGCCAACGAGCGATGAAATGGATGGTATCGTCGACGGCGATGCCCAGCGAAATGGGAAACACCATGACAATGCTCGTGCGCAGGGTGATGCCGGAAAAGCCCAGCGCAGCCATCGAAACCATGATCGGCATCAGGTTGGGAATCATCGCCAGCAGACCCAGGCGTAACGAACGGAACAATACAAAAAAGACGAGCACGATCACGAACGAGGCCAGCACGATCGATTTGGTCATGTCGTTGACGATCTTGCCGACGACGTGACCGGCCAACACCGATTCGCCGACGGGATTGACCTTCACCTGTTCGCCGAACAACTCGTGCGCTTTGGCAACCATGTCGTTCTGCATCGGCCCGAAAATAGATCCACCCAGATCGGGACTGCGAATGGCGATTCGCGCCGAAGAAAAATCGGGCGATACCAGCTTGTGTAAATCTGAGAGATCGCCGGACATCTCATACAACAGCAAATACTCGGCTATCGCCCGCCGTGCGCGCTCGTCGCCGCCGTCGTCTTCGGTAAAAGCCGGGATCTTGCGCTGCTGCGGATCACCGCCATGCATCGCCTGATTCATCAGCGCAATCAGATCGGCGAAACTGACGGCGTTGTCGATCTGCTTAGTCGATGCGAACTCGCGCAATTCGAGCAGCTTGCGCAGCATCTCCGGCTTTTTGAAATCACCTGGCTCGGCTTCGATCATCAGGTTGATCGGAATCACACCCGCCAGGTTTTCTTCGAAAAATTGGTTGGCGATGTATTCCGGCTTTTTCGGATTCATCTCCTCCATCAAACGCGCATTCACTTTAATTTGCGTAATGCCGTAAACCGCACCGGCAACCAACAAAAACGAAACAACGATCACCGCAATCTTATTCCGCCGCACGAAGCCGTCGTTCCAGCGCAGGTAGCGGCGGAAAAAATCGCTACGAAAGCGGTCGATGGCTTTAGCCGGCATCGGTTTGGCCAGCAGACACAACGCCGGCAAAAAGGTAACCGACAAGACAAACGCCACCATCAGGCCGACCGACGCGTAGATGCCGTACATGCGCACCAGTTTCACTTTCATGATCAGTAACGAGAGAAAACCGACTGTCGTCGTCACACTGGTCATGAAAATCGCCAGCGATAGGTGACGCAGCGTTTTGCGCACCGCCGTCTGCTTGTCCGGCCGACGCGCCGATTCTTCCAGGTAACGACCGGTGAAGTGAATCGCGTACGCCACCCCCATCACCATCATCAAACTCGGCAGGGTCGTCGTGGCGATGTTGATCGTTCCGCCGGTCAGTCCCATCACGCCGAGCATCCAGACCAGCGTCAGCATCACCGTCGTGAAGGTGAACACAACCGGCTTCCAACTGCGGAACAATAAAAACAGCAGGATAAAACTGACCAGACCGGTCAACGGAATGAATTTGACCTGGTCGTTTTTCATGTAATCGACGAACGCCATGCGAATCAGCGGTACGCCGCCGATATAGAAATCGCCGCCCTCTTCCGCCAATGCTTCATCAAGCGCGGCGAAAAAATTGATCCGCCCTTCCTCGTTTTTTTCTTCGTCCAGCACAACGTCGAGCATCACCGCGTCGCCGTTGCGGCCGACCAGCGTATTTTTCCACAACGGATCTTCCTGCAGACGTTGCCGCAAATGTTCCTGGTCGACTCGAGCGAGCCGGTCGCGATCAACCAACGGTCGCACTTCGAAACCGTCCGGCGTGCCGGCGATGTCCAACACCGTTGTCAGTGAAACTACCGTATCGACAATCGGAAGCTTCTCCAGGCGGCGGGTCAGGCGATCAACCCGCGCCAAACCGGACTCCGAATAAATCTGCGGATCACGCCAACCGATCAAAACGTGGTTATCGTCTTTACCAAATCGATCGCGAAAGCGATTGAGCGGTTCGAGAGACGGATCGTCACTGACGAACATGTCGGCGATTTCGTAAACGAAAGGAACGCGCAGCAGAAAAGGCGCCAGGATAAACGTGACGAGTAATAACAGGATCAGAATCCTGACGGGATGGCGCAAGATAAAATCGGTAAAACGATCGAACATGTTTCCTTTTTTCCGAAAGAGTCGCAAAAGTATTGCCGAGGATTCGGATAAGCGTCAACCGCTCGCCAGAACAACCGAACCTGTGTATGCTGAGCGGCCATGAATAAAAACCACGCCCTGATTTCCGGACCGATGCTGCCGGCTATTTTCCGCCTGGCCGGACCGGCAGTTTTAATGATGATTCTGCAGGGCACGTATAATTTCATCGACACCTACTTCGTCGGTTTTCTCGGCGCCGAATCACTGGCAGGCATCAGCACCGGCGGCTTCATTTTATGGATGACTTTCGCCCTGGCGCATCTGTTCGGCGTCGGTGTGTCGGCTAAGGTTGCGCGGCGCATCGGTGAGCAAAATCGGGAAGAGGCCGACCGCACCGCCGCCCGCGGCGTGGTTTACGCCTTTTTCGGCGCGGTGTTGATCGCCTTGCCGCTATACTTTTTTATGCCCCTCTTGTTCAACCTGATGCATGCACCGTCGGCTGTCGCGCAAGCCGGCCGGGCCTACCTGCTGCCGTTGATCATCGGTTTGCCCACGATTTTCCTTTCGTTCGTTCTTACCGGTATTTTCAACGCCGCCGGCGATACGCGCACTCCCTTTATGTTGATGCTGCTCAGCCTCGCCGTCAACGCTTTGCTGGATCCTCTGTTTATTTTCGGACTATCCAGCTTTCCTGAACTGGGCATCGCCGGCGCCGCGCTGGCAACCGTCGTATCGCGTCTACTGTGGTTGGTGTTGGCCTGGCGGCAATTACGACGTCGTGACAGCGCCATTGCGCTTGCCCGCCACGGACGTCTGGGACTGTCGCTCAAAGACCTGAGCGAAGTGATTCGCATCGGTGCGCCGAAAGCCGCAACGGGCGTTTTGTTTTCCGCCGTGTACATGGCGCTGACAAGAATCACCGCCGACTACGGTACACCGAACATCGCGGCTCTGCGCATCGGTCACATGTACGAAGGTTTCAGCTTTTTCACCGCCCTGGGCTTTTCGATCGCCGCCGCGACATTGGTCGGCCAAAACCTCGGTGCCGGCAAACCCGACCGCGCCGCCCGTGCCGCCTGGCTGACCGGCGGCATGGTATTCGCCCTGACCACCGGGGTTGGTTTCGTTTTCCGCTTCGGTGCCAGTGAACTGGCCGGCATCTTTTCTACCGACCCCGCCGTAGTTTCCGCCGGGGCTACATATTTAATGATTCTCGCCTGGAGTCAGCCGTTCATGGGCATTGAAATCGTCATGGAAGGCAGTTTCTCGGGCGCAGGCAATACGTTGCCGCCGATGCTGATCCAACTCCCGCTGACCATTCTGCGCTATCCGGCGGCGTTGTTGCTGGCCTATTCCGCCGGTTTGGGCGTAGCAGGCGTCTGGTGGGCGATCAGCGGTAGTTCGGTCATCAAAGGATTGCTGATGATGTGGTGGTTTCAACAACGGCGATGGGTTCACACCAAGGTTTGACACAAGTCACCGGCTTGGTGGATGATATTGTGTCGGAATTAATGAGGATCGCCAGGGAGCGGTGCATGAATCAATGGTGGCGACAATTAATAGTATTTACGTTGATGGCGGCTATTGCCGTAATCGGCATCGTCAATTGCGAAGACGAGGACGAACCGGAAATCGAAGTCGCCCCCATCGACGACGATGACGATGATGACCCCGAACCGGCCACTTGCCCGGAAGCCTTTGATAAATTCTACGATGACTGCGGCGTAACCTTGTACGACGCCAATCTGCTTCCCATTGCCAAAGAAGATGCCATCAACGGCTGCGAAATCTGCATGTCCGGCAACGAAAGCACCTATGTCTATTGCTGTATGCGTGAATGTTACGATCTCAACGAGACCTGCGAAGGCACGCCAAATGAAGATGGAATGGTGCCCTGCATCGACGCCTGCATCGACGAGTACAGCATCCCGGTACCCAACGACGACGATACCGTCGCCGATGACGATACGGTTGCCGATGACGATACCGTTTCCGCACAATAATTACTTGACAAACAATCATTTATAGCTATATATCTAAAAGCATGAAACGAATTGATTTGATCGATGTGAATACGGCTCAACGGCGTTCTGAAACGCTCAAAGCGTTGGGACATCCGGTTCGCTTGCGGATTATTGATCTGCTCAATACCGGAGAACACAACGTAGGGCAGATCGCCGAGACTCTGGATATGAAAAGCGCTATCATCAGTCAGCAACTGAAGATCCTGCGCCTGTCCGGACTGGTCGAGGTGGATAAACGTGACGGACACAGCTTTTACCGCATCTCTAACATCCACCTGCCACGCCTTTTGGATTGCTTAAGGTCTTGCGATCAGTATTGATCGCACATAATTAGAAAAGAAAAAGGATGAAAGACGTACTCATTCCCCTAATTGTTTTAGCCGTGTGGTTGATACTGCAGCTTTGGTTGTTGCCCAAACTCGGCATCTCAACCTGACTGCGTGGCGCATGCGAGCTCCCGGGCGGAGCCAGGAAAAACAAACAGGCGGAAGTTACGGTGCCGAATGAAAGCCAAGTCGAAAAAACAGCGCCGGTGCAGGTGAAGGAGCCTGAACATGCCGATCTATGAATACGCCTGCCAAGAATGTGGTCACCAATTTGAAAAGCTGGTCCGGCTTTCCGATACAACAACGCCTGCTTGTCCGAATTGTGGCTCACCACAAACCCAAAAACAGATCAGCGGTTTCGTTTCCCGCTCTGGATCCACAACAACAAAAAGTTCGGGCAGCTCAGTTCCCACCGGTGGATTCACCTGAGCAGGCGGATGTTGATCCCCGCGTGACGGGGAAATCCCGAAAATATAATTTTTTCGTTCCATCCGCTGTTTTCGGAAAAATACCTATAAAATTATATTGATACTTGTTCTCAATTAGCTAATTCGATAAGTCTCGAATATTGCTTTACTATCCAGAATTGGACAGTACAGT
>Ga0272444_10005108_pt1 | contig 11396 bp, 7 predicted proteins | sample SSMForm13_FD_201033 | JGI IMG/M metagenome (GOLD analysis project Ga0272444, IMG submission 201033) | Marine sediment archaeal communities from Little Sippewissett salt marsh, Falmouth, MA, United States - SSM-Form-13 | ecosystem: Environmental > Aquatic > Marine > Wetlands > Sediment ... | reverse complement strand
CCCCTGAGCCTGGCCTGGCAGGAGCACGGAGAAGCCGTGTTCGAGGTGCTGCATCCCGGCGCCCTGACCACGGTGCAGGACCTGGGCCGCTGGGGGCATCAGCACCGGGGGGTGCCCATCTCCGGCGCCCTGGACCAGGCCGCCCTGGCCCGGGCCAACCTGCTGCTGGGCAACCCACCCCACGCCGCCGCCCTGGAGCTGACCCTGCTGGGGCCCAAGCTCAAGGTGCTCAGGCCCACGGCCATGGTAATGTGCGGCTCGGACCTGGGCCTGTGCCTGGACGGCAAATCCGCGCCCCGGCACCGGGCCCTGACCCTGAAGCCCGGCCAGGTGATCAGCTTCCGCGGCCCCCAAAAGGGCGGCGGCCGGGCGGTCTTGGCCGTGGCCCATGGCCTGGCCGCCGAGTTGCTGCTGGGCAGCCAGTCCACCTATGTCCTTGGCCGCATGGGCCGGCCTTTGGTCAAGGGCGATGTAGCCAAGGCCCTGCCCGGTCCCTTGCCAGAGGCCACGGCCTCCTGCCCGCCCCTGGAGCAGCCGGGCAAGGAGCTGGTTCTCAGGGTTATTCCCGGGCCCAACCTGGAGTTCTTCTCCCCCCAGGGGATGGAAGCCTTTTACGGACAGAGCTGGCGGCTTTCCTCCCAGGCCGACCGGCGGGGAGCCCGCTTGCGGGGCGAGCCGGTGAGCTTCAACCCCGAGATGCCCGACTCAATCGTGAGCGAGCCCAACACGCCAGGGGTGATCCAGGTGCCGCCCGGCGGCCAGCCCATCATCATGCTGCGCGAGCAGACCGTGGGCGGTTATGCCAAGATAGCCACGGTCTTTGGCCCGGACCTGGACCGCCTGGCCCGCTGCCAGCCCGGCCAGGCCCTGTGTTTCGCGGCCATCAGCCCGGAAGAGGCCCTGGCCGAGGCCCGCCGCCTGGGCCGCGAGCTGGACAACCTACGCCGGGACCTGTTTCCCTGAGGCCGGACAAACCCCTGTAACCGGGCTGCAACTTGCCGCCCCCCGGGCGCGGGTGATATTATAGCTGCGTTTCCTCGCAGTAGTCCGAACCACCGCTCCCAGCGGTCTCCGTTGGGCCATGAGTCCATATGGCCGGGAATAAGGCAATGACCTCACCCGAGAAAATACAGCACCTCAGGGACAGCATCGCCGCGGGGAACCGGGACGGGCTCATGCGGGAGATGACCCAGCACCATCCCGCCGACCTAGCCGAGACCCTGCTCGCCCTGGAGCCGGCGGAGATCGCCTCGTTCATCGAGCTGTTGGGCCCGCGCGAGTCCCTGGAGATATTCGAGTTCATCCCCTTTGACGTGCAGAGCCTGACCCTCAAGTACCTCGGCCGGCCCAGCCTGGCCAAGCTGATGAACATCATGAGCCCCGACGACCGGGCCGACCTCATCGAGGAGGTGGACGACGACTTCCAGGAGCGCCTGCTGTCGTTGCTGCTCAAGCACGAGCGCCAAAACGTCCTCAAGCTGATCAACTACCCCGAGGACACCGCCGGCGCCCACATGACCACCGACTACGCCATCCTGCGCCCGGACAGCGACGTGCAGACCGCCTTGGAGCAGGTGCGCCTGCAGGCGGCCACCAAGGAGACGATCTACTACATCTATGTGGTGGACACGGCCCGGCATCTGGTGGGCCTGGTCTCCCTGCGCGACCTCATCGTGGCCCGCCGCCAGAGCCGGGTGGCGGAGATCATGAGCAAAAAGGTGATCAGCGTGCGGGCCGACGAGGACATCGAGGACGTGGCCACCCTTTCCAGCCGCTACGACTTCCTGGCCGTGCCGGTGGTGGATGCCGAGGACCGCATGCTGGGCATCATCACCTTTGACGACCTCTACGACATCATGGCCGACGAGGCCACCGAGGACATGTACCACCTGGCCAACCTGGACACCGACGAAAAGGTGGACTCCCCCCTGCTGCGCTCGGTCAAGCTCCGGGTGCCCTGGCTGCTGGGCGCCCTGGGCTCGGGACTGGTGGCCGCCTACACCGTGAGCCTGTTCGCCAAGACCATCCACGAGGTGGTGGCTCTGGCCTCGCTGATGACCATCGTGGCCCTGTTGGGGGGCAACGCGGGCAACCAGTCGCTCACCGTGGTGGTCAGGGCCCTGGCCCTGGGCGAGATCAAGGTGGCCCACGACTGGCGGGTGCTGATGAAGGAGGCGGCGGTTGGCCTGTGCAACGGGGTGATCGTGGGCCTGGTGATCGGGGCCATCGCGGGATTTTGGTCCGGCAACCCCTGGCTGGGCCTGATCATGTGGCTGGCCATCGTGGGCAACCTGGTGATCGCCGGCCTGTTCGGGGCCATGGTGCCCATTGTGCTGCGCAAGCTCAACCTGGACCCGGCCCTGGGCAGCTCCATCTTCGTGACCACGGCCACCGATGTGGGCGGCTTCTTCATCTTCCTGGGCCTGGCCACCCTGGTGCTGCCCCACCTGATGCCCAAGTAAGACTGACCAGACCTTAAAAAACGGATATCGCCGAAAATCTCCCCGAATTTATTCTGGATTTACGCCCCACCCTCGGCACATCCAGGGAGCGGCAGACAAGGCGGCCCAAGGCTTGGGCTGCCAAGGAAGTTCGCCGGGAGCAGTGGTGGTGAGCCTGAAGATTGCGATGCCACGACCCGTCATGGCGGCGGCGGCACGCCGCGAGCGACAGCCGGAGGCGTAGCTGAAACTACGTCGAGGCTGAAACGATGCCCGCAACGCAGTATGCCGGCCCAAAGCTTGGGCCGCCTTGGGTTTTCAACGGGAGCAAAAATAGCCCGAAGAAAATTATTTGGTTTCACGACCCGCCTTGGTGCCAGCGGCACGCTGGCTGGCGAAGCCGGCCCCGCCCTTGCCCTAGAGTAACCGGGCTCCCAGCTCGGCGACTTCGCTGCGCTCCCCCTTGACCAGGGTCACGTGCCCGCTGATCTCCTGGCTCCTGAGCTTTTCCACCAGATAGCTCAGCCCGTTGCTGGCCGAGTCCAAATAGGGGTGGTCGATCTGCTCCGGGTCGCCGGTGAACACGATCTTGGAGCCCTCCCCCACCCGGGTGATCAGGGTCTTGATCATGTGGGGGGTCAGGTTCTGGGCCTCGTCGCAGAGTATGAACTGGCGGGGTATGGAGCGGCCCCGGATATAGGTGAGCGCCTCGATCTCCAGGATGCCCTGGGCGGTCAGGTACTCGGCCGCGCCCATGGGCGGGGCGCTCTTGCCCCGGCCAGAGGGATAGTTGCGGAACAAGTACTCCAGGTTGTCGTAGAGCGGCTGCATCCAGGGGCGCAGCTTCTCCTCCTTTTCGCCGGGCAGGTAGCCCAGGTCCTGGCCCATGGGCACCAGCGGGCGGGTGACCAGTAGGCGCTGGTGGCCCTTGTCCTCCAGCACCTGCTCCAGGCCCGCGGCCAGGGCCAGCAGGGTCTTGCCCGTGCCGGCCGGACCGGCCAGGCTCACCACCCGCACCGCCGGGTCCATCAAGAGCTCCAGGGCGAAGCGCTGCTCCTTGTTGCGCGGGTTGATGCCAAAACACTCGGCCGGGGAGAACACCAGGGGCAGCAGCCGTCCCTGGTTGTGCCGGGCCAGGGCCGATTGGGACCGCTGGTGCTGGTTGCGAATCACGAAAAACTGGTGGGGCTCGGCCGGCCCCAGGCCGTTGAGGCCCAATAGGCCCGCGCGGTAGAACTGGTCTATCTCCCCCCCGTCCAGCTCCACCTCGCGCACCCCGGTGTAGAGTTGGTCGTAGTTGACCTTGTCGTTGAGATAGTCCTCCGAGGGCACGCCCAGCACGTCGGCCTTGACCCGAAGGTTCAGGTCCTTGGTTACCAGGATCACCGGCTCCGGCTCATCCTGCTGCAGGCTCCAGGCCACGGACAGGATGCGGTTGTCGGCCTTGTCCAGGCCCAGGACCCCGGGGAAGCCGCCCGAGGAAGAGCGGCTGTGATTCAGTTCAATGCGCAGACTGCCCCCCTTGCCGTTTTCCACTCCATGGGCCAGGGGGCCCTTTTGGCGCAGACGGTCCAACTCCCGCGAGACCTGGCGGGCATTGCGCCCAATCTCGTCCTGGCGTTTTTTCTGGTCGTCGATCTCCTCGATCACCGCCAGAGGCAGGACCACGCGGTTTTCCTGGAAAGCGAAGAGACTGGAGGGATTGTGTAAAAGCACATTGGTGTCGAGCACATATGTTTTGCTCATGTGAGGCGCGCACCTCCATATGGGGTAGAAGTGACCAGCCATACACAGTATATAGTGGTGCCCGCCCGGAATCCAAGCCCTAGTCGCTTTGTCACCTAAATTTAATTTATTACAACCGGGCGGACCGCCCTTGGCAATGGGGGCCCAAGCCCCTAGAATTGGGACATATTATAATTTCAACCCCGCCCCAGCGGCGGGTCCGGAAGCGACAAATGCGCAACATTTACTGGCCAGACGCTTATCAAGAAAAAAAGCGGAGCGCGGCCGAAGCCATATCCCAAATCAAGCGGGGCCAGCGGGTATTCGTGGGCTCCTCCTGCGGCGAGCCCCAGACCCTGGTCAAGGAGCTGGCCGCCCAAAGCTGCAACTTCTCCGACGTGGAGGTGGTCAGGGTGCTCAGCCTGGAGACCGCTCCCCTGACCCTGATCGCCGACGAGACCGCCTGCCGCAGCCTGAACGTGCGCTCTTTTTATTTGGGCTCGGCCAAGCCCCACCAACTCTCGGGCTCCAAGCGCTTTCTCACCCCCATCAACCTCTCGGCCGTGCCCCGCCTGTTCAAGAGCGGCCAGCTGCCGGTGCACGTGGCCCTGATCCAGGTGAGCGAGCCGGACGACTTCGGTTGGGTGAGCCTGGGTATCAGCGTGGACGTGACCCTGGCCGCGGCCCAATCGGCCGACCTGGTCATCGCCCAGGTGAACCCGGCCATGCCCCGGGTGCTGGGCCGCAGCTTTTTGCATCTGAACGACATCGACCTGGTGGTGGAGGCGCATGAGCCTCTGCTGACCATCGGCGGCCCTCCGGAGTTCGAGTCGGCCCGGCTCATCGCCCAGCACGTGGCCCGGCTCATCGAGGACGGCTCCACCATGCAGATGAGCCTGGGGGCCACCCCCCACGCCACCATGGATGCCCTCAAGGAAAAGAACGACCTGGGTGTGCACACCCAATTCCTCAGCGACGGCCTGCTCAACCTGGTGAGCCGAGGGGTGGTGACCAACCGTAAGAAGGGCTTCAACGAGGGCAAGCTGGTGGCCAGCGGGGCCATCGGGTCCGAGTGGCTCTACGAGTTCTTGAACGACAACCCGGGCATAGAGTTCCACCCCAGCGACTATGTCAACGATCCGGCCATCATCGCGCGCCACAGCAAAATGGTGGCCCTGAACGTGGTCATGGCCATGGACCTGACCGGCCAGGCCGCGGCCGACGCCCTGCCCTACAACCACTTCAGCGGGGTCAGCGGCATGATGGACTTTGTGCGCGGGGCCAGCGCCTCGCCGGGCGGCAAGTCCATCCTCATGCTGCCCTCCACCACCCTGGACGGCAAGGCCAGCCGCATCGTGCCCCAGCTGGACAACATGGCCGTGGTGGTGCCCCGGGGCGACATCCAGTACGTGATCACCGAGTATGGGGTGGTGAACCTGTTTGGCAAGAGCCTGCAGGAGAGGGCCATCGCCATGATCAGCGTGGCCCATCCCGACTTCCGGGACGAGCTGTTCGTGCGCGCCAAGGAGCTGGGCCTGCTGGGCAGCGAGCGCACCCTGGCCGAGAGCATCAAGAGCGTCTACCCCATGTCCGTGGAGGAGAGCCAGGTCATCCAAGGCCAGGAGGTGTTCTTCCGGCCGGCCCGGCCCACCGACGAGCGGCAGATCCAGGAGCACTTTTACAACCTGGACCGCGACGACGTGATGCGCCGCTTTTTGCACGACCGGGTCAGCTTCGCCCGCCAGGACATGACCGAGATGTTCCAGGTGGATTACATCCGCGACATGACCCTGGTGGCCGTGGTGGGCGAACCGGGCTATGAAAAGGTCATCGCGGTGGGCAACTACTTCCTGGAGCCGGCCAGCAACATGGCCGAGGTGGCCTTTTCGGTCACCCGGGAGTGGCAGCAAAAGGGCGTGTCCAGCGTATTATTAAAGAAGCTGACCCACAGCGCCCGGGAGCACGGCATCAGCGGCCTGGTGGCCTATGTCCACCCGGCCAACCGGGGCATGATCGCCCTGTTCAAAAAGCTGTCCTACAAGATCAGGAGCTCCTATGACGGCGGGGTGCTGAGCCTCAGCGCCCGCTTCGACGAACCGGCTCCCCCGGCTCCGCGCCCCTCTCCGTCCGCCTCATCCTAGGGATTCCCAATCACGGCGCGTATTTGGTACAATCGCGCTGGGAATCTTGGGGGAGGGGTGAATGAAAGCGCCCGCCAGCGCCGCCGGAGGCGGCCCATGAAACGCTCGCAACGCGTTTGGGGGAGTTCCGCCTTCGCGGTGCTGGTGTTTGTCATCAGCCTGGTGGTGTTTCACTGGCCCTTTCTGGCCGACGACGGCCACTGGACCCCCCGCCAGCTCTACGTGACCATGTTCGCGGTGTGGGCCGCGGTCATCTTTTTGGTCTTTCTCTTCTCCTGGTTCCTGCCCCCCTCCAGCGCCGACGACGAAGACTCCACGGACTCGGGATAGCCCGTCATGTTCGAGAGCCTCACGGTCATCAGCGTCTTTGTCCTGTACATGGGCATGATCTTCACCCTGGCCGTGTGGGCCGAGCGCCGCCAGGCCGTGGGCAAGAGCGTGGTGAACAACCCCCTGGTCTACGCCCTGTCGCTCAGCGTCTACTGCACCACCTGGACCTATTACGGCTCGGTGGGCTACGCGGCCAACAGCGGCCTGCTGTTTCTGACCATCTACCTGGGGCCCACCATGGTGGTGATGTTTTGGTGGGGCCTGCTGCGCAAGCTGGTGCGCATCAAGACCACCCACCACATCACCTCCATCGCCGACTTCATCGGCGCGCGCTACGAGAAGTCGATTCCCCTGGCCGCCCTGGCCACGGTCATCGCCCTGGTGGGCACCATGCCCTACATCGCCTTGCAGCTAAAGGCGGTGCTCACCACCTTTGACATGATCACCCATGACACCGGCGTGGCCAGCGCCTTTATCGGCTCCCACGTGGGGCCCATCGTCCTGGTGTTGATGGTGGTGTTCACCATCATCTTCGGGGTGCGCCGCCTGGACCCCACCGAACGCCACGAGGGCATGGTCATGGCCGTGGCCGCCGAGGGTGTGGTCAAGCTGGTGCTGTTCATGGCCGCGGGGGTGTTCGTGGTCTATGTGCTCTACGACGGTTTCAGCGACCTGTTCAGCCGCTACGCCGCGCTCAGCGAGAGCCTGCCCGGCCTGGGCATGCAATCGCGCACCACCAGCTTCCTCACCTGGACCAGCTATCTGGTGCTCTCGGCCAGCGCGGTGATGTTCCTGCCCCGCCAGTTCCACGTGGCGGTGGTGGAGAACCAGAACGAGGACCACATCAAAAAGGCCATGTGGCTGTTTCCCCTGTACATGTTTTTGATCAACCTGTTCGTCTACCCCATCGCCCTGGCCGGCCTGCTGGGCGGCCTGCCCCTGGGCACGGCCGACACCTACGTGCTCCAGCTCCCGTTGCGCAGCGGCAATCATCTGCTGACCCTGCTGGTGTTTTTGGGCGGCTTTTCCGCGGCCACCTCCATGGTGCTCATCACCTCCATGACCATGGCCACCATGATCTCCAACCATCTGCTGCTGCCCCTGGTGGATTGGATTCCGGCCCTGGGCTTTATCGAGCGCCACCTGCTCAAGTCCCGCTGGCTGGCGGTGACCTGCTTCATCCTCATGGGCTACTGGTTCGAGCGCCTGGTGGGCGGCGAGGTGATGCTGGTGAACATCGGCATCATCTCCTTTGCCGCGGTTCTGCAGTTCGCCCCGGCCATCGTGGGAGGCATCTTCTGGCGCCAGGCCAACTCCCGGGGCGCGGTGCTGGGGCTCTCGGCCGGGTTTCTGGTCTGGGCCTACACCATGTTCCTGCCCGCCCTGGTCACCGGCGGCTGGTTCTCGCCACACCTGATCCACGAGGGCCCCCTGGGCATCGACTTCCTCAGGCCCGAGCGCCTCTTCGGGGTGCGGGGCATGGACCCGGTGAGCCACAGCGTGTTCTGGAGCCTGCTGGCCAACGTGACCGCCTATATCCTGGGCTCGCTGAGCCGGCGGCCGGACCAGCAGTCCCGGCGCGACGCAGAGGCCTTTGTGGGCGCCTTGACCGACGAGGCCATGCTGAGCCGGGGCGGCCGCCACGAGGCCTACATCAGCCTGCCCGACAAACGGCGGCGCATCGAGGTGCTCCTGCTGCGCTACTTTGAGCCGGCCGGGGCGGCGGCCATCACCGAAAAGAGCCTGCGCGAGACCAACCTGCAAGGCCGCGAGCGCATCTCCATCACCCAGCTGGCCGACCTGTACAACGAAGTGGAAAAGAACCTGGCCGGAGTGGTGGGCACGGCCGGCGCCCACCGCGCCCTGATGTCGACCGGGGTCTTCACCCCCCGTGAGAGCCAGGAGCTGTCCGAGGTCTACGGCGAGATCCTGGCCGGCATGCGGGCACGCCCCGAGGACTTGAAGCGCCGCATCAACTTTCTGCAGGAGCGCCAGCAGCTGACCAACCAGCACGCCGAGGAGCTGGAGGAAAAGGTGGTGGAGCTGCAGAACCAGATATTAAAGCGCAAGATGGCCGAGCAGCAGCTCAGGGAGAGCGAGGAGCGTTACCGCACGGCCATCGAGTACTCCAACGACGGGGTGGTGCTGATCAAGGACAACATACTTTGGTACGTAAACCGCAAGTTCGCCGAAATGTTTGGCTACGCCTCCCGCCGCGAGATCGTGGGCAGGTCCCTGGAGACCATCGTGCATCCGGTGGACCGCGACCGAGTGGTGAACATCAGCGCCATGCGCCGCCAGGGCCAGCCGGTGCCCAGCCGCTACGACTTCAAGGGCCTTAAAAAGGACGGCAGCTCCCTGTTCATCGCGGTCAGCGCCACCATCGTGTCCTACAAGGGGCGCACCGTGAACCTGGTATATCTGCGCGACGTCACCGACCGCCGCCGCCACGAGGACGAGATACGCCAGCTGAGCCGCCGCCTGATTCAGAGCACCGAGGACGAGCGCAAGCGCCTGGCCGCGGACCTGCACGACGAGTTCGGCCAGTCGCTCACCGCCCTGCACCTGGGGGTGCGCTCCCTGGAGAGCTCCCTGCCCACCGGCCTTTCCCTGCAACAGGCCCGTTGCGAGCAGCTCATCTCGCTCATCGAGGACCTGGCCGAAAACGTGCGCAACATCTCCAGCGACCTCAGGCCCGAGATGCTGGACCATCTGGGCCTGATACCCACCCTGGATTGGTACGCGTCCGAGTTTCGACAGCGGGTTCCCCACCTGAAGGTGGACTTCGAGGCGGTGGGATTCAAAAGAAGGCTTGACCCCAGGGTTGAGATCGTCTTGTATCGAATAATGCAGGAGGCCCTGAACAACGTGGTCAAGCACGCCGGGGCCAGCGAGGTGAGCATACGCCTGACCTACAGCCACCCCTCGTCCATCATGGTCATCACTGACAACGGCAGGGGGATGGACCTTTCGCTGGCCACCCCGGCGGGGGAGTCCAGCAAGGGCATCGGCCTGATCAGCATGCGCGAGCGGGTGGCCTCGGTGGGCGGCTCCATTGACATCCGCTCCGAGCCGGGCAAGGGCACCAGCATCCGGGTGTCGCTGCCCGACCGCCCCCCCTCGGGCACTGAATCGCCTCTCGAGGCCACGGGCTAGGCAAGGAGAAAGCATTGTCCCCAAAGTGCATCAGGGTGTTTATCGCCGACGACCACGCCATCGTGCGGGAGGGTATCCGGCAACTGGTGGGGAGTCAGAACGACATGGAGGTGGTGGGCGAGGCCGGCGAGGGCCTGGAGGCCCTGGAGGCGGCCAAGTCCCTAAAGCCCGACGTCATGCTCCTGGACATCGCCATGCCCGGGGTCAGCGGCCTGGAGGCGGTGGGGCTGATCAAGGACGCGGTGCCCGGCTGCCAGGTGGTGGCCCTGACCATGCACAGCAAGGACACCTTTGTGCACCGGGTGCTGGACAGCGGCGCCCTGGGCTACGTGCTCAAGGCCTCTCCCACCGCCGACGTGCTCAAGGCCATCCGGGCGGCCCATCAAGGCGAGTACTTCCTGAGCTCCAAGATCAAGGCCGAGGTGGTCAACGCCTATCTGGACAGCCGCAAAAAGGCCCCGGCGGTCAAGGGCTACGACCTGCTTTCCGAACGGGAGCAGCAGGTCTTCCGCCTGGTGGCCGAGGGCAACTCCACCAACCAGATCGCCGACGTGCTCTGCGTCAGCCCCAAGACCGTGGAAAAGCACCGCACCAACATAATGAAGAAGCTGGGGCTCAAGGACCGGCTGGAGTTGGTGAAAATGGCCATCCGCATCGGCATAATCGATCCACAGCTTTGGGACAATTAAACGCTATTACAGATAGTTATCCCTATACCCTACCTTCGCTTGTGAAAAAGTAGGGGCGCTCCCCCCACAATTACGGGTTTCCCCCCATGGTCGCGGGCAAGCTCGATTTCCTAGGATATCGCCAGGGAAGCCGGCCTCGCATATAGCGGTCATTTCCGGCGGTGGCGGACAAATGCGCAACACCCGCCCCGTGCCAAGTGGGCTCCCAGAGCGGCGGGCCCCCAAAATAGCCGCTTCCCTCAAATTTCCGCCGCCGAGCCCCCGGACTAGGCCCAAAGAGGCCGGCAACTCCCTACTGAGCAGCGTAATTCAATGCTCTCGGGAAAGGAGGGTTAGGTGGAAAAAAGCCGTCAAGAGTACTGGCGCAAGAACCTCGCCATTATGGGGTGGTTGCTTGCCGTCTGGGCGTTCGTGTCCTACGGGTTGGGGATCATCTTGGTAGACCCGCTCAACCATATCCACCTGGGCGGGTTCCCCCTGGGCTTCTGGTTCGCGCAGCAAGGCTCCATCTACGTCTTCGTGGTTCTCATCTTGGTCTACTGCAAGCTGATGCGCCGGCTGGACCGCGAATATGACGTGGAAGAGTAGGGGGTGAACACATGGGTATTCTAGGCTGGACATATGTATTCGTTGGCCTGTCCTTCGCCATGTACATCTTTATCGCCTGGCGGACCCGCGTATCCGACACCAAGGGCTTCTATGTGGCGGGCATGGGCGTGCCTCCGGTGGCCAACGGCATGGCCACCGCGGCGGACTGGATGAGCGCGGCCTCCTTCATCTCCATGGCTGGTCTCATCAGCTTCCTTGGCTACCCCGGGTGCTACTACCTCATGGGGTGGACCGGCGGCTACGTGCTCCTGGCGCTGCTGCTGGCCCCCTATTTGCGTAAGTTCGGGAAATACACGCCCCGGGGC
>Ga0272444_10005107_pt1 | contig 11398 bp, 10 predicted proteins | sample SSMForm13_FD_201033 | JGI IMG/M metagenome (GOLD analysis project Ga0272444, IMG submission 201033) | Marine sediment archaeal communities from Little Sippewissett salt marsh, Falmouth, MA, United States - SSM-Form-13 | ecosystem: Environmental > Aquatic > Marine > Wetlands > Sediment ... | reverse complement strand
CTATTATATAGGGTCCAGGTCCCGCCTATCTCCATTATAGTTGGCCGATTTAGCGAGAGCGAAAATGGGCAAGCAGGAGGTGCCATGCCTATCTATGAGTTTTATTGCGAAGACTGCAATACCATTTTCAGTTTCTTGTCAAAGTCTGTAAATACCTCCAAAAGACCCCTTTGCCCTTCCTGTAGACAAAGGAAATTGAAGAGGCAAATGTCCCGTTTTTCCAGACTCAAGGGGGCAAAGGAAGAAAGTGATTTGGATGATTTGCCCATAGACGAGGCAAAGATGGAAAAGGCCATGGGCCTCTTGGCCCAGGAGGCCGAGGGGATCCATGAGGATGATCCACGTCAGGCCGCCAATTTGATGCGCAAGTTTACTGAAGCCGCAGGGGCGAGCCTGGGGCCGGGCATGGAGGAGGCCCTTAGGAGGATGGAAGCCGGAGAAGACCCTGACCAAATCGAAGCGGAATTGGGCGACCTCATCGAAGAAGAAGAGCCCTTTGTGTTTGGTGAAAAAAGAGGGAGGCGGGTCAAAAGGGCCACACCTCGTCGGGATGAGACGCTGTATGACCTTTAGATGAACGACAAGCCAATGGACCAAGTCCTTTCTTTTGGATCATGTCCAAAAGAGTTGGAGTGATCCCGAGGGTTCCAGGGATTCAAGGCTTGTTTGCCTCAGGCATGGGTTCAAGTCAAATGCTGAGTATTTTTATATGTTTTCAAGTTCAACCCTAGCGCTTTGCACTGTTCTTGAAGATCTGTCTATTTGGCAAAACCATCCGGATGTGTAAACATCCTCGGCCCTTGGACCCCTTGAATCTTTTTAAGGCGAACGCCGCAATCCTTGAACCCTTTTCTCCAACTGGATTGGAGAAGGACTTCTTTGACGGACTCGTAAAAAGTCTCAGATTCGTCATGCCGGACGTGATCCGGCATCCAGAACATATTGAATTGACTGGATAGCGCTTAGGGTTGCGCCTGACGGCTTGAACAGAGCCACTACGTGCCCGGCTTCCGCCGGAATGACAGAAAATGGCGTTTTTCGACTTTTTACGAAGCCATCTTCTTTGACGGTGGCCAAAAGCAATGGAGTCCTGCAAGTCTGGGCCCATTGGCAGGCAAGCCGGCCAATGGTAAGCTGTAGAGACTCAGAACGGGTCCCGGAAGGTTTATTGTTATGTCTACGGAACAAGTGATCTTGGGAGGCCCCGACATTGACCGGATCCTGACCCGAATGACCCATGAGATCCTGGAAAAGCACAGAGGGACGAAGAATCTCGTGCTCATTGGAATTAGGACCGGGGGCGTGTTTTTGGCAGATCGGATAAAAGAAAAGATCCTTTCCATTGAGGGTGCCGATATTGCCAGGGGCGATCTGGACATAAACCTTTACAGAGACGATTGGACACGGATAGCCCACCAACCTATCGTGCAGAAAACGGAATTGCCATTCTCTTTGGATGGAAAACAGGTAATTCTTGTAGACGATGTCCTGTTCACCGGTCGTACAGTCCGAGCGGCCATGGATGCCCTCATCGATTTTGGCCGTCCCGATCGGATCGAACTGGCCGTTTTGGTGGATCGCGGTCACCGTGAGTTGCCGATTGAGGCTAACTACGTGGGAAAGTGCATTGAGACCATTCATGACACCATGGTCAACGTCTATTTGAAGGAAACCACAGGGCGTGAGGAGGTGGCCGTCACTTCACAATGGGATGGCAGTAAGGATGAATAGCCTTTTGTGTGATTTTCCTCCTTTGGGGCCCTTTTTCCGGTTGACAAAAAAGGTTTTTTTGTATATGCATCCCTTTGAAGTTCCCCCCCGTAAGACGTGCACTAACCAAATAGTCTTTTAAGTGTTACACTAACTCAACGAAAGGAGGGCGTTGGTATGCCAACTGTCGAGTTTGAAGGTAAAACCTTTACTGTGGACGAGGACGGTTTTATTGATGACTACGGGAACTGGTGTCCGGAGTGGGTCCAGCATGTAAAAACAGTAGAGGGAATCGAGGAACTGAATGATGAACATTGGAAGTGCGTCAAGTTCTTGCAGGAATATTACGAAAAGAACGGTATTGCTCCAATGGTCAGGATTTTTTCCAAAGTCACCGGTTACAAGCTGAAGCACATTTATGAGTTGTTCCCTTCTGGCCCGGGCAAAGGCGCGTGCAAAATGGCAGGTCTTCCCAAGCCGACTGGGTGCGTCTAAGAAAAGAGCTTGATGTTGCAAGAGGATTGAGATGTTCGAAAAAGAGGCTTTACCCTTGTGTAAAGCCTCTTTTTTTTTGTAAGGAGAAGACGTGAACAGCACCCTTCAGGTCAAGACCAGCTCTCAGACTGAACTCATAGACATCACGGCAGACATAGAAAGAAGAGTCCAGTCAGAAGGCATTAACGAGGGGGTTTGCTTTCTTTTTGTCCCCCATACCACGGCGGCAGTGACAATCAATGAGCATGCTGACCCAAGCGTCAGGTCAGATATTGTCATGGTGCTGAACAAGATTGTCCCTTGGGAAGAAGCCTACCGTCATTTGGAAGGAAATTCTCCGGCCCATATCAAGGCGAGCATCATAGGAGCTTCAGAGATCGTAGCAGTGGAGAAGGGGCGGTTGCAGTTAGGCACGTGGCAGGGGGTGTTCTTCTGCGAGTTCGATGGCCCTCGAACCAGAAAGATTCATGTCCGGTTGCTGTGATAAGGGAATGGGGCATTAATCGGCCCTTTGACTTAGGTCACCTATTTCTGAGACACGACATGAGAGAATAGGGAACTTCAGGGCCTTAGACCGGGTGGAATCATTTAAGGACAGAATGAAGGGCTTTGGATAAGAAACGCCAGAAGGATGGATTTTCTTGACACGAGATACTATAATGTGATAATGTTATTAGAGGAATTGGTCTTGTCTTCTTTCACCCTCACACCTTCGGGTGAGGCAACAAAGGTTTGGGATAGGAACATTGTGCAGTAGAATAAGATGCCATCAAGGGCCAGACACCTTGTTGGCTTTTTTTCTGTCAGAGCCATATCCCAGCAAAATAATATCTTGAAAGGGGGGATATGGTCGTGGCAGAAGGTGTTGTAAAGTGGTTTAACGAAAAAAAGGGCTATGGCTTCATTAGCATGGACGAGGGTCAGGACGTCTTTGTCCACTATAGCTCTATTCTGGGCACAGGTTTCAGGTCTTTGTACGAGGGCCAGCGCGTTCGATTTGAGGTCGAGCAAAGCGATAAGGGGCCGCAGGCGGTACAAGTCGAAACCATTTGAGGTAAGGGGTTGACGGGCTGTTGCCTAGAATCCCAAGAGATTGGCCTTCAGGCCTGTCACCACTGAAAAGGAGTGAGTCTTCATTGTGGTGACCAGAACAGCCGTCTGGTAGGTCGAAAAACTCAGCAAGGGACCCTGTCATCTTTCATGGCGGGGTTTCCTGATTTGTTGGCTCTGTCTTTTCTTGATGGCTTCGTAAAAAGTCCAATTTCGGTGTTGCGCTGCATTCTTCGTCACTGCGACGTACCGTATGTACGCCTCATTCCTCAGAATTTGCGCGCCTTGAACTTGGAGCTTTTTACTTTGCCATGCCTTTGATGTCTTTTTACGGGTTCATCTTTTCTTGATGGCTTCGTAAAAAGTCCAAGAGCACCTCTTTCTGTCATTCCGGCCCCGTATCAAGCACGGGGTAAACTGCAGCTGGGCACGCAGTGGCTCTGTTCAAGCCGTCAGGCGCAACCCTAAGCGTTATCCCGTAATGTCAAACAGTTAAAATGCTCATGGACCCCGGTTTTCACCGGAGTGACGACTTTTTACGATTTCATTTTTTCTTCACGATTCAAGAATTCGTTCGCCAAGGACGCATACCTTTACCTTAGACTGTGGCATGGCAAAAACCGATCACATGATGCCGGGCAGTGCCGGAGAGCTTCGGAAGCACTGCATTCGATGCGGCACCTGTTGCCTGAAAGGAGGGCCCACTCTCCATAGGGAAGATGCCGGCCTCTGCACCAAGGGGATTCTGAAAACGGACCACCTTTACACCCTAAGAAAGGGTGAGATTGTTCGGGACATTGATGACACACTAAAGGTCCTTGAAGGGGAGATTATTAAGATCAAGGGACAGGATGAGGGCTGCTGGACATGCATGTTTTACAATGAGCAACAGAAGGCGTGCACGATATACGAGGACAGACCTATCGAATGCCGGGCACTGAAATGCTGGGACCTGAGGGAGTTTAAAGAGGCGATGGCTTCGCCCCATCTGCAACGAAGGCACCTTATCAACCCGCGAAATGGGATCCTCAAAATCATAGGTGCCCATGAACAAAGGTGCGCCTATAAGACCCTGGAATCAGCTGTAAAAAAGCTCAAGGGACCGGATTCCGATAAAGCGGTGGAGATGGTTCTTGACCTCTTGCAGTACGACCAGTGCATGAGGCCCTTATTGACAGAGAAACTTAAGGTGCCTCCCCGCGCCATGGATTTTTACTTTGGCAGGCCCCTTAGGACGACCATCAAGATGTTTGGGCTTTCAGTCCGACAACAAGGCGATAGCTTTGTCCTCATGCCGACGGAGCCCTGTGCCTCCGAATAACGAAAACTCCCGGCATTGCCCTCTTTGATCTTTGCCTGGTACCTGCCTATAGTCTCTTGGACGAGGTCTCCCGTTTCTTCAAGATTTTCTTCAGCCGTCTTTTATAAAGCTCCCGTTTGAGCTTGCTTATGTGGTTGATGAAAAGAATCCCATTTAGGTGATCGATTTCATGTTGTAGTACTATGGCAGGGAGGCCTTCCTTTCTGAGGATGATCGGATTCCCTTCCCTGTCCAAGCCCCGCACAGTGATGCCTTTGGACCGCTTCACATCAGCGCTATAGTCAATAACGCTCAGGCACCCCTCTTCGCTTACCACACTGCCCTCTGCTTCAACGATCTCCGGATTAATCACCACCACCAGGTCATTTTGTTGGTCCTTGGCCGAGGTATCGAAGATGATAACCCGGAGCGGTTCTCCGACCTGGTTGCTTGCGAGCCCGATGCCAGAGGCATGGTACATGGTGTCAGACATGTCATCGATGAACTCTTGTATCTTACCGTCAATATTGCCAACCGGCTCAGCCGGTTCAATGAGAACCGTGTCAGGATAGGTAACTATTCTTTTTACGGCCATTTCCAGACGCCTTTCGCTACCATTATTTGGGCAAGCAACTGCACCAAAACACACGATACCGAACTTGATCCGGCATCCAGTTCCTTGTCCGGACTCCCCGCCCCCCCGATCGTAGTCGATGGCAGGCAGCCAACAAAAAATTAAGGCCTATCCTTCAATAAGTCAAACCTTCTGACGATGGTTACATCATCTACAGTCTATTCAGGAGTCTTTCGTGAATATTGTCAAACCCGCCGTTGGACATAACCAGTATAATGTCACCAGGCCTGGCAACCTGAATGAGATGGTCTACCATGGCATCGGTATCTGCGAGGTAATAGGCCTCTTTTCCATGGGCCAAGAGTTCCTGGGTCAACTGTTCCGACGAGAACCGCTCCTGAACCGGGATCTTTTCCGTTAGCGGCGGTTTGCGAACACAAACGAGATCAGCCATATCAAATGACTCGGCATATTGCTGTTGAAAGACCTTCCGTCGGCTCGAGTTGGTACGTGGCTCAAAAACAGCGACGATCCTTTGGCCAGGGTAAAAAGAACGGACAGCAGCAAGGGTTTCCCTGACCTCTGTGGGATGGTGGGCAAAGTCATCTATCACCGTGATGCCGCCTTTGATTCCACGGATCTCCTGGCGACGCTTAATGCCCTCAAAGGTCTCCAGTGCGTGGCAGATGAGTTCTGCAGGTATGCGCAGGTCGTCAGCCACGGCAATGACAGCCAGGGCATTTAACAGATTGTGGCGACCCATGAGGGGCGTCTTGAAATCTCCGAAGTCTTCCCCTCGCCTTGTGGCTCGGAAATAGGTCCAAGGTGGGTCAAGGCGCACATTCTGGATGCTCCAGACGGAGTTTTTCTCAAAGCCGTACGCTGTGGTCCAGCAATGGGCTGAAGCCATGAGTTCTCTCACGCTGGGATCGCCCTGACAACCGACCAGGAGAGCATCCTTTGGCATGGCCTTCACAAAATCAGAGAAAGCCTTTTTCACCTGGGACAGATCAGAGTAAATATCAGCATGGTCAAATTCAATACTCGTAAGGATGGCCCGAGATGGCACATAATGAAAAAATTTCGGCCCTTTGTCAAAAAAAGCCGTGTCATATTCGTCTCCTTCCACAACAAAGTAGGAGCCACCGCCCACATTGTAATTGCGGCCTAGGTTCTTTAGGATACCCCCTACCATGAACCCGGGATCAAGGCCTGCCATCGCCAATACCCAGGCAAGGAGGGCTGAGGTCGTGGTCTTTCCGTGGGTTCCTGTGACGACCAGCGCCGCCTTGCCGTGGACAAAGAACCGATTCAACGCCTGGGGAAGAGAGCAATAGGGCAGGGCAAGGTCCAGCGTGGCCTCCACTTCCGGGTTGCCCCTTGAGACCGCATTACCGACGACCACCAGATCAGGGCGACGAGAAAGGTTTTCCCGCTGAAACCCTTTGGCGACACCGATGCCTTGCTCCAAGAGAAAGGTGCTCATGGGAGGATAGACGTGATCATCTGAGCCCGTGACTTCGATCCCGGCATCCTTGAACATCCCTGCCAGTGCCCCCATGCCAGTGCCACAAATGCCGATGATATGGACGGTCGTGACATTTTTGGGAACCCGGTTGTTGTCTAAGTATTTCATGCCATTGGCAGCACTAAGAAAAATTTGGTCCTATCTGTTGTTTGGCCCTTGCCGTTCAATTCACTATTTTTCTGTCGTCGCGGAAATGATCCTCTTGTCCCTTTCCTTTGCCCTGAGAAGCCATGGCCTGGATGCTACCTTTTTCCAACCATTGTACCAGCTTGGACTACCTTATGCAGGATCATCAGTTTCGTCAACTCCTGAATCACTTTGCTGGAAAGGTTATCAGAATGTGAAAAAGGGCGTGAAAAAACGGGTCAAGGGCACCGAGCCAGATAGGCACTAAAGGCCTCGCCGCAAGACGAGGCCCTCCATGTTCCGGACAAATTGCCCCGCCTTTGGGGCGCTTTGCCCCGGCGCTCGGTTGCCTTACCCACGGGCCCTCCAGGCCTCTCCGGCCATGTCAGCTTGTTTTAGTTATAAATACAATTAGTTATATATCAGCACCCCCCCACGGCCGAGGCTTTTCGCTTTTGGCACGGAGGTTGCTCTAGTCCTTTGGTCACTGGGTCAACCACGTGTCGGGCAAATAAGCGGAGGAAGGAGGAGATCCATGCAACTTGAGGCAGCAGAAAAGAACAAGGAAGGCCTCGATCCTGAGAAGGAGACTACAGAGGCCCTGTTGCCCGAAAACAGAGTGTTTCGTCCCTTGCCGCAGCTGGTGGTAGACGCCAACCTCAACCCAAACGATTACGAGGAGGCCGTGCAAAAAGGCCAATCCGATATGGAAGGGTTCTGGGAAGAGGCAGCCCAAGAATTGGACTGGTTCAAGCCGTGGGACACGGTGCTGGACCGCTCTGATGCCCCGTTTTTCAAGTGGTTTGTCGGCGCCAAGACGAATATCGCTTACAACGCCCTGGACCGTCATATTGTCAGCCATAGGAAAAACAAGGTAGCCATCATCGCCGAAAGCGAAAGTGGGGCCCGGGAGCGCATGACATACTACGACCTCTACCGGGCTGCCAATAGATTCGCCAACGTCCTCAAGTCCCTGGGCATTCAAAAAGGGGACAGGGTGGCCGTATATCTTCCCAACATTCCTGAAATTGCCATTGTCATGCTCGGATGCGCCAAGGTCGGTGCCATCCACAGTGTGGTATACGCCGGGTTCAGCGCTGCGGCCCTCAGAGAGCGGATAAACCACGCCGAGGCAAGGCTGGTGGTGACAGTCGACGGCTTTCATCGCAACGGCAAGGCCATCAAGCTAAAGGAGGTCGTGGATGAGGCCATGACGGCATGCCCTACCGTAGAGACGGTGGTGGTGGTCCGGCGGGCGGGCGTTAAGATCGATATGGGTGATGGCCGATACCTTTGGTACCACGATCTGATGGACGGGGAACCCACGGAGTTTGAGACCGAGGAAATGGACGCCACCGATCCCCTGTATATCCTCTACACATCAGGGACAACCGGCAAACCCAAGGGTGTGGTCCATTGTCACGGCGGCTACATGGTGGGCCTTAATCGAACCCTGAAGTGGGTCTTTGATATTAAGGAGACGGATATTTTCTGGTGTGCTGCCGATCCCGGATGGGTTACGGGGCACAGTTATATCGTCTATGGCCCTCTCATCGTAGGGGGCACGACTGTGATGTATGAGGGGCACCCGCTGTTTCCAGGGCCTGATCGGATGTGGCAGATTATCCAGAAATACGGGATCAACACATTGTATACGGCCCCGACTACTATCAGGATGCTCATGCGATTCGGTGCCCAGCACCCCCAGAAGCACGATCTTGCCTCGCTCCGCCTCCTTGGAACGGTGGGCGAGCCTATCAATCCGGAGGCCTGGATCTGGTATCACAAGAACGTGGGCAACGAGAATTGTCCCATTATGGACACCTGGTGGCAGACAGAGACTGGGATGTTCATGGTGGCCCCTACCCCATGCAACGTGTTGAAGCCAGGATCGGCCTTCAAGCCCTTTCCCGGCGTGCACGTAGATGTGGTGGATGCCCATGGCGAAACGGTTGAACCTGGAAAGGGCGGATATGTGGTGGTCAAGGAGCCCTGGCCTGCCATGCTGAACACCCTTTATAAGGATCCGGATAAATACAAAGAGATTTACTGGACCAAGATTCCAGGAGTCTATCTGGCTGGGGACATTGCCACGAAAGACGAGGAAGGCTATTTCCGCTTTCAAGGCCGCTCCGATGACGTCCTCAACACGGCAGGTCACCGGATTGGGACTGCTGAGGTGGAGAGCGCCCTCGTTAGCCACAAGTACGTGGCCGAGGCCGCGTGTATCGGTGTCCCGGACAAGGTAAAGGGGGAAGTGGCCAAGCTTTTTGTGACCCTAAAGGAAGGTGTGGAAGAGGATGAGGCAGCCCTGGTGAAGGAACTCAAGGCCCATGTCCGAAAGGAGCTGGGCCCCATTGTCATTATCAAAGAAATCGCCTTTCAGGACAAGCTTCCCAAGACCAGGAGCGGCAAGATCATGCGCCGGGTCTTGAAGGCAAGAGAGTTGGGGTTGAAGGAAGGTGATCTTTCGACCCTTGAAGATTAGTTGGATGACGAACATTTATTAGTTTTTGATGGCAAAGGAAAATGCTCCAAATTCAAAGCGCGCTGCTGTTTTCAAGCCGAATGGCGCAACCATAGGGCCAATTTGGACTTTTTACGAAGCCATCAAGGAAAAGGAGGAGAGAGCATATGAGCGCAAGTGTATGGTGGTTGTTTATTTTTGTTTTTATCTACTGGACCTATTGTGTCACCTGTGGGGTCAAAGGGTACCTGTCGTCAAAAACGGCATCAGACTACTTTATTGCCGGCCGCACAATCCCTACGTGGGTGTATGTGCTTGCAGCCACGGCAACGTCCTTTTCAGGATGGACCTTCATGGGGCATCCCGGACTTTTGTATCGTGATGGCTTTCAATATGCCTATGCATCATTTTATGCCATTACCATCCCCTTTACAGGTGTTATGTTCCTGAAAAGGCAGTGGATGCTGGGAAAACGCTTCGGATATGTGACGCCCGGCGAAATGTTTGCAGATTACTTCAAATCTGATGTAATTAGGGTTCTTACAGTTGTTATTGCCCTGTTTTTCTCCATTCCCTATCTTGGCGTACAGCTCAGGGCCTCCGGGTTCTTGTTCAACGTTTTGACAAACGGCATGTTTAGCGTCGAGGTCGGCATGTGGATGTTGTCCATCGTCGTTTTTCTTTATGTGGCCTCCGGTGGACTGAGAGCGGTTGCCTATGTTGATACTGTGCAGTGCCTGTTGCTGGCAGGCGGCATTACCATTATCGGTATCATTGGTCTTTCCTTTGCAGGCGGCTGGGGAGCTTTGAATCAAGGGATTGCAAACCTTGCCAGCATTGACACAAAACTGACAGCCGACGGTTACAGTCACTACATTGCCATCCCAGGTGTCATTCAGTTTGTAAGTTCCGGCCCAAAAGCCGTTGGCGGCGCTTGGACAGGTATTATGATTCTTTCTTATGCCTTTGCACTCATGGGCATTCAGTCCTCGCCGGCTTTTTCAATGTGGTCATTTGCAAACAAGAATCCGAAACCTTTTGCTCCGCAGCAGGTATGGGCTTCCTCATTTGGTATCGGCGGCATCCTGATCTTTTTTACGGCCATGCAAGCCTTCTCAGGACACCTCATCGGTGCGGACATGAAAATGCTGGAAGCAGGATTTGCAACGGACATCATGAAGCTTGGACAGGACCTCATGCAAAGCCCAGGTAAGCAAGGAATGATTGTACCGGCATTGATCAATCTCATGCAAGATACTGCGCCATGGCTGGTCGGGCTCCTTGCTGTTTGTGCTTTGGCAGCCATGCAATCTACGGGTGCCGCTTACATGTCCACAGCAGGCGGCATGCTTACACGAGACCTTTACAAACGCTTCTTGTTTCCAGGGGCTAGCCACAAGACACAAAAACTTTTTGGAAGAATTGGCGTTGGTGTCATCGTTTTTTCCGCTTTGATTGTTGCCACAACGTCTTCCGACGCCCTTGTGCTTTTGGGTGGACTTGCCGTTGCCTATGGCTTCCAGATGTGGCCCGCACTTATAGCCATCTGTTACTGGCCTATGCTTAACCGAAAGGGCATCACATGCGGACTTGTCGCCGGCATCCTTGCTGTAACCCTTACTGAAACCATTGGGACAACATGGTTTGGAATAACCGCATGGGGTCGCTGGCCATGGACCATTCACTCCGCTGGCTGGGGAATCCTTTTCAATTTCGGTACTGCAGTGATTGTCTCTGCCTTGACGCAGAATGTTGAAGCCCGTGCACACAGGGAAACATTCCATGCCTTCCTTAAGGAGCATGCTGGATTGCCTAGGAGCAAGAAACACCTTGTTCCGTTTGCATGGATCTTCGTCCTGGTTTGGTTCTTCTTTGCTCAAGGACCTGGGGCTGTTTTGGGAAACACTGTTTTCGGAAACCCCACTGATTCATCAACCTGGGCACTGGGCATGCCTTCTATCTGGCTATGGCAGATAATCTGGTGGGCCCTTGGTGTAGTCATGATGTGGTTTCTCGCGTACAAGCTGAACATGTCCACGATTCCGGAAAAACAAATTGAAGTTCTTGCTGAGGACATCGGTGATATCGCCGTGACTCCGGCCAAGGCTTGATACGGATAACCTATGTAAATTGGGGGGGGTATTCTTA
>Ga0272444_10005104_pt1 | contig 11403 bp, 12 predicted proteins | sample SSMForm13_FD_201033 | JGI IMG/M metagenome (GOLD analysis project Ga0272444, IMG submission 201033) | Marine sediment archaeal communities from Little Sippewissett salt marsh, Falmouth, MA, United States - SSM-Form-13 | ecosystem: Environmental > Aquatic > Marine > Wetlands > Sediment ... | reverse complement strand
TTCAGGCCAGCAGGTTACGGGCGCTGAGGCTGTACAGGTGGCGCTCGGCATCGACCAGATGCTGCCCCCAGTGGATGCTGAAACCGGCCTGCCAGTCGCGCAGGGTGCACCAGGGATCGGCCTCGGCATTCAGCCGTTCAAGGCCCAACTTGAGGTCGTAATAGATATCCGTCAGATCATCAGCCAGGCTGCCCGTGGCCGGCGGGCTGCTGCGGGGGGAATCATATTCCATCCAGTAACTGTCCCGCTCGCCCAGGGTCTGGTGCAGATGACTGTACAGCTCGAAACGACTGTCCAGGTCGGCATCCAGGCCTGGCGCCGGCAGCGATGAAATGGGATCCAGGGCCGCCACCAGGGCATGCAACCGGGGCAACAGCCGGGTCAGGCTGGCCAACCAGTCGTCGTCATCGGCCTGGGCCGACTCGATCAGGCCGCAATACTCCTCGGCCACCTCAAACAGTGCTTGGTGCGATGAACCCATGACAACCTCCATAGGGCCGTCTTGTTTGGGTCAAGTGTAGCCAAGATTTCAGCCCTGCCAGTCAGATCGACATCATCTCGAAGTCGTCCTTGCCGGCGCCGCACTCGGGACAGACCCAGTTCAGCGGCACATCTTCCCACTTGGTGCCCGGTGCAATGCCCTCTTCCGGCACGCCCTTGGCCTCGTCATAGATGTACCCGCAGATCACGCACATATAGGTCTTCACGCCGGTTCCTCCCGCCAAGCTGTTTACAAGGGGGCCGATTCTGCCAGAAAGCGGGCGGGCAAAAACATCCCGTCAACAGATGGTTTAAACTGCGCCGCCATGCAAACCCGCCCTTCACCAGACCAGTCACGCCCCGTGCTGCTATGCCTGGGTGGCCACGACCCGGTCGGCGGTGCCGGCATCCAGGCGGACATCGAGACCATCGCGGCACTGGGCGGCCATGCCGCCACCGCCATCACCTGCCTGACAGTGCAGGACAGCCGCAACGTGCGTGCACTGCACCCCGTGGCCGCCAGGCTATTCCTGGACCAGGCCGAGGCCGTGCTGGGCGACATGACGGTGGACATCATCAAGATCGGCCTCATCGGGGATGCCGCACTGGTGCCGGAGATCGCCACCCTCCTCAGCCGCCACCCGGACGTGCCGGTGGTGCTCGACCCCGTGCTGGCCGCCGGCGGTGGCAGCAATCTGGCAAAAGACGACCTGTTGGCCGCCATCCGCGAGCAACTGCTGCCGCTGACCGATCTACTCACCCCCAATCTGAGCGAAGCCCGCCGCCTGACCGACCAGGACACGGCCGACGACTGTGCGGCGGCGTTGCACGAAGCCGGCGTCCCATACCTGCTGCTGACCGGCACCGACCTCGTCGAGGATGAACGGCAGGTCATCAACCGCCTGTACCGCCACGACGGAAAGGACGAACACTGGCACTGGCCGCGCCTGCCGCACAGCTACCACGGCTCCGGCTGCACCCTGGCCAGCGCCTGCGCAGCCCTGCTGGCACAGGGCCTGGACGTGTTCGACGCCGTCGCCCAGGCCCAGGCCTTCACCTACCAGAGCCTGCAGGCCGGCTGGCGTCCTGGTCACGGCCAGCATCTGCCCTGGCGGCGATCGCCATGAGGCTGCGCGGCCTGTATGCCATCACCGCCGGTGACACCGTCACTACCCTGGGCCTGACCGAGCAGGTGGCCCGCGCCATCGCCGGCGGCGCGCGGGTCATCCAGTATCGCGACAAGTCCGGCGACCCCATCAAGCGCCTGGCCGAGGCGACCGCGCTGTGCAGCCTGTGCCGGACACACGGCGTGCCGCTGCTGATCAACGACGATGTCGAACTGGCCGCCCGGGTGGGCGCCGCCGGGGTACACCTGGGCCGGGACGATGCCGATGTGGCCGAGGCCCGCGCCCGGCTGGGCAGCGACGCCATCATCGGCGTGTCCTGCTACAACCAGTTTGAACTGGCCGAACACGCGGCGGCCGCGGGCGCCGACTATGTCGCCTTCGGCAGCTTCTTCCCCTCGCCCACCAAGCCGCAGGCGGTGCCCGCCGACCCGGCGCTGCTGCAGCGCGCCCGCAGCGAACTGCACCTGCCTGCGGTTGCGATCGGCGGCATCACCCCGGAGAATGGCCGCGCCCTGATCGCGGCCGGCGCCGCCATGCTGGCAGTGATCAGCGGCGTGTTCGGTGCCACCGACATCCAGGCAGCGGCCCGCCGCTATGCCGACCTGTTTGAATCTTGAATTGAAGGACACCCCGTCATGACCAGCTCCCACGACCTGTTCGCCAAGGCCCAGCAGCACATCCCCGGTGGCGTGAACTCGCCGGTCCGGGCGTTCAAGGGCGTGGGCGGCGACCCGGTGTTCTTCGACAGCGCCAAGGGCGCCTACCTGACCGACGCCGAGGGCAAGCGCTACATCGACTACGTCGGCTCCTGGGGGCCGATGGTGCTGGGCCACACCCACCCCGAGGTGATCGCCGCGGTGAAGGCCGCCGCCGACAGGGGTCTGTCCTTCGGCGCGCCCACCGAGATCGAGACCCGCATGGCCGACAAGGTGTGCGAGATCATGCCCGGCATGGACATGGTGCGCATGGTGTCCTCCGGCACCGAGGCCACCATGAGCGCCATCCGCCTGGCGCGCGGTTACACCGGCCGTGACAAGATCATCAAGTTCGAGGGCTGCTACCACGGCCACTCGGACTCGCTGCTGGTGAAGGCCGGCTCCGGCATGCTGACCCTGGGCGAGCCCTCCTCGCCGGGCGTGCCGGCGTCGCTGGCCGAGCACACCATCACCCTGAGCTACAACGACAGCGAGCAGGTGAAGCAGACCTTCGCCCAGCTCGGCGAGCAGATCGCCTGCATCATCGTCGAGCCGGTGGCAGGCAACATGAACTGCATCCCGCCGGTGCCGGGTTTCCTGGAGACCCTGCGTGAGCAGTGCGACCAATACGGCGCGGTGCTGATCCTCGACGAGGTGATGACCGGCTTCCGCGTGTCCCTCACCGGCGCCCAGGGCCACTACGGCATCCAGCCGGACCTGACCACGCTGGGCAAGGTGCTGGGCGGCGGCATGCCGGTGGGCGCCTTCGGCGGCAAGGCCGAGATCATGCACAAGATCGCCCCGCTGGGCCCGGTCTACCAGGCCGGCACCCTGTCCGGAAACCCGGTGGCCATGGCCGCCGGCCTGAAGACCCTGGAGCTGATCAGCGCCCCCGGCTTCTACGCTGACCTGTCCGCCAAGGTCGACCACCTGGTGGCCGGCATCATGGCCGCGGCCAAGGATGCCGGCATCCCGCTGGCCGAGAACCACGTCGGCGGCATGTTCGGCTTCTTCTTCACCGCGCAGGACAAGGTCACCGACTTCGCCGGTGCCACCGCCTGCGACGCGGAGATGTTCAAGGCCTTCTACCACGCCATGCTGGAGCGGGGCGTGTACCTGGCGCCGTCCGCCTACGAGGCCGGCTTCGTGTCCGCCGCCCATAGCGAGGCGGACCTGGATGCGACCATCAGTGCAGCCGCCGAGGCCTTCCGCGCCATTGCCTGACCGGGCCGCAGATCAGCACCCCGATCCTTGTTCCCGAATTGCTGCCCGTGAGCGGGATACGCGGCTTGCAGATGTTAAAGTCGCGCGGCCAATAACAATGCCGGACATGCTGTCGGGCAACACAGTCAGTAATGGAGACTCAACGCAATGGAACCCACCCCGGAAGCCGCACTCAGCTTCGCCGACGCCTACCTGATCCCCTGGATCATCAAGATCGCCCTGGCCATCGCCATCTTCTATGTCGGCCGCATGGTCGCCAAGTGGCTGGTGCAGGTGATGGAAAAGGTGCTCAGGAAGAGCGCCATGGACGACATGCTGGTCGACTTCATCGGCAACATCGTCTACGCCCTGCTGCTGGTATTCGTGGTGCTCGCCGCGCTGGATCAGCTCGGCGTCAACACCACCTCGGCACTGGCCGTGCTCGGTGCCGCCGGCCTGGCCATCGGTCTGGCCCTACAGAGCTCGCTGTCCAACTTTGCCGCCGGCGTGATGCTGATCATGTTCCGCCCCTTCAAGACCGGCGACTTCATCGAGGCCGGCGGGGTGTCCGGCGTGGTGGAGACCATCGCGGTGTTCAGCACCACCATGCGCACCGGTGACAACAAGGAAGTGATCGTGCCCAACGGCCAGATCTACGGCGGCACCATCGTCAACTATTCCACCCGCGACACCCGTCGCATCGACCTGGTGTTCGGCATCGGCTATGACGACAACATCAAGCAGGCCAAGGACATCATCACCGAGGTGATGGCCAGGGACGAGCGTATCCTCAAGGACCCGGCTGCCGCCGTCGCCGTCGCCGAACTTGCCGACAACAGTGTCAACCTGAATGTCCGCCCCTGGGTCGCCAACGGTGATTACTGGGGTGTGCGCGCCGACCTGCTGGAGAACGTCAAGATCGCCTTCGACGAGGCCGGCATCAGCATCCCCTACCCGCAGCGCGACGTACACCTGCACGAGGTCAAGGCCAGCGCCTGATACCGTTGGTACATGCGCATGCTGCATGCCAAGGCCGCCTCCGGGCGGCCTTTTTATTTAGCCGGCTTGTGACGCCGGGATACACTAGCAAGCCATGACTGAACTGATGCAACAACTGCTCCACTGGGTGCACGCCCACCCCGTGTGGGCCGGCGTCGTGGTAGGCCTGGTCGCCTTCGCCGAATCGGTGGCGCTGCTCGGTATCCTGGTGCCCGGCGTGGTGATCATGTTCGGCATCGGCGCCCTGATCGCCGCCGGCGCCATCGACTTCTGGGTGGCCTGCGGCTGGGCGGTGGGCGGCGCCATTGCCGGCGACGGTCTGAGCTACTGGCTGGGCCGTCACTATCACGAACAGCTGCAGCAGCTGTGGCCGTTCTCGCGCCACCCCAGGCTGCTGCACGGCGGCGTCGAGTTCTTCCACCGCTACGGCGGCATCGGCGTGGTGATCGGCCGTTTCTTCGGCCCGGTGCGCGCCACCATCCCGCTGGTGGCGGGCATGCTGGAGATGCGCCCGTCGCTGTTCCTGCTGGCCAACGTCAGCTCCGCGCTACTGTGGGCGCCAGCCTACCTGCTGCCCGGCATGGCGTTGGGCGCCTCGCTGGAACGCGCATCCGCGGTGGCCATCCGCCTGGTGATCATCGGCCTGAGCCTGCTGATCAGCGTCTGGCTGCTGTGGCATCTGCTGCGCTGGCTGGCCGTCGCAATCCGCCCGGCCGTCGCCTGGGGTGCGCTGCTGGTGCTGCTCGCCCTGCCCTGGCTGTTCGGCCTGCACGCGCCGCTGGGTCGGCTGTACCAGGCGCTGCAGGCCCCGCCGCCACCGGCCGCGCTGGCCATTGACAGCCGCCAGTGGTGGGCATCGAACTGGGCCGACCAACCCGCCACCCGACAGGGGCTGTATGGAGATCGCGGCCAGCCGCTGAACGTGCAGTTCGCCGGCCAGTTGCCGCTGCTGGCCGACAGCCTGCAGCAGGCCGGCTGGACCCTGCCGCCCGAAACCAACGCCGCCACCCTGGCCCGCTGGCTGTCGCCCGACACCAAGTTGCACGAACTGCCAATGCTGCCCCGCCTGCACGACAACCAGCTGGAGGCCTTCGGCCGGGTGCAACTGCTGGATGGGCAACGTCTGGTGCTGCGCCTGTGGCCAGGCGGACGTCTGGCGGATGGTCAGCCACTGTGGCTGGGCGAGGTCACCGTGCAGCAACCCTATGATCGGCTGGGCGGCCTATTCCGTTACGCGATACCCGTGGCGACGCCCGCCGAGGCCCAGTGGCAACTGTGGCAGGACCTGGTGGGCAGCGGGCTGTGGTTGCGCCGCACTGACGATGGCCGGTTGCTGATCCGCCAGCCGCCGCCCGCCAAGCTCAATCCGCCGCCGGCTCGATGAAGCGCACCACCCGGGCCAGCGCGGCCTGCGGGTCGTTCATCTCCAGCAGGGTCTGGCGCTGACTGGGTTTGATCGGCAGCAGCTCCGCCAGCCGCCACGCCAGCCAGGCGGCGTCATCCTCGGGTGTAATGCCTCGATAATGCTCCAGTTTCGGCAGCACCCCGGCAACCCAGTCGGCCTGTTCGCGATAGCGCCCGGGGACCGGCTGCGGCGGCGGTGCGGCCAACAGCTCCACCTCAGCCCGCACCAGCTGCCTGGCCTCCACCCGCCGGCTACGCACCCTAAAACGCCGGGTGCCGATGGCGCGGACCGCCAGCAGACCGTCGTCACCCTGGTCCCAGTCGATGATGCGCGCCAGGCAGCCCACCTCGTGACCGGCCGCCGCCTCACCGGTCTCACCACCCTGGGTGATCAGCACCACACCGAACTCGGTATCGCTGCGCAGGCACTCGGACACCATCGCCAGGTAGCGCGGCTCGAAGATGCGCAGCGGCAGCGGGCCGCCGGGGAACAGCACCGTGTGCAGGGGGAACAGTGGGACCTCGATCACCGTCACCACACCAGCCGCTAGACGGCGTCGGGTTCGCCCCAGCGGGGCATCAGCTGATGATCGACCCCCAGGTGATCAAGCACCCGCGCCACCATGTAGTCGACCAGGTCATCCAGGGTCACGCTGCCGTGATAGAAGCCGGGATTGGCCGGCATGATCACCGCCCCGGCGCGGGCCAGGGTGAGCATGTTCTCCAGGTGGATGACCGAGAACGGCGTCTCGCGCACCACCAGGATCAGCTTGCGCTGCTCCTTCAACATCACGTCGGCGGCGCGGTCGATCAGGTCGTCGCAGATGCCGTGGGCGATGGACGCCAGGGTGCCGGTGGTGCAGGGGCACACCACCATCGCCGCCGGCGGGTTGGAGCCGGACGCCACCGGCGCGGTCCACTGCTGGCGGCCGAACACCCGCAGCTGCCCGGGCGCGGCATTGAAACGCTGGCTGAGAAAGACCTCTGCATCAGCCGGGCGCCCCGGCATCTCCAGCCCCGCCTCCATCTGCAACACCACCTGCGCCGCCTGGGAATACAGCACGTAGACGGTGCGCCCGGCCTGCACCAGCTGTTCGAGCAGGCGCAGCGCATAGGCAGCGCCGGAGGCGCCGGTGAGGGCGACGGTGATGGGCCCGCTGGCGGGCGGTGCGGTATGGGCAGCGTTCATGGGGCGTTATTTAACCACGAGCCGGCCCCCGGCAGACCCCACCGCTTACGGGGATGCCGATTTCGCTATAGTTGCAGATACCCGTCTGCCCTGGAGTCCAGTCGTGCCCGCCGCCACCCCTGCATCCTTACGCTGGCTGACCCTTGGTCTGATGCTGCTGCTGACTGGCCATGCCTGGGCGGACGCCACCCGCATCGAGCTGATCGAACTCAAGGGCCGCAGTGCCGAGGAATTGATCCCCTTGCTCAAGCCGCTGGTCGAACCCGGCGGCGCGCTTACCGGCACCGGCTACCGGCTGATCGTGCGCGCCACGCCGGCGCAGCATCGCGAGATCCGTCGCCTGCTCGAGCAACTCGATCAGCCACCCAGGCGGCTGCTGATCAGCGTGCACATGGGCGAACTCAGCCAGCGGGAACAGTCGGGCGGCAGCCTGCACATCGACAAGCAGACCGAGCATCTCGGCGTCGAGCTCGGCGAGCCGCCACACCCTGGCGATCGAGGCCTGGGCATCAGCCAACAGAGCTCAAGCGGCAGCGCATCCGCGCGCCTGCACAGCACCCGCAGCGTGACCGACGCCAGCAACCGCCAACAGGTGCAGGCGCTAGAGGGCGAACCCGCCTACATCACCACCGGCAGCGAGCGACCTTATCCCAGCCAGATCGAGACCTGGCGCAGCCCGCGCGGCGGCGCCGGCGGATCCGTTGCCTTCGATTACAAGCAGGCGACCACCGGCTTCTATGCCGTGGCGCGCATCCGGGGTGATCAGGTGGTGATCCAGGTCAGCCCGCAGAAGGAGGCCTTCGATCGGCACGGCGGTGGCACGGTGGAAAGCCAGCGCATCGCCACCACGGTGTCCGGGCCGCTGGGCAGCTGGATCCCGTTGGGCGGCGTCGGCGCCAGCGTCAGCCAGCGCGACAGCAGCCTCGGGCGTTCGGTGAATACCCAGCAGACCCAGACTCAGCCGGTGTGGCTGAGGGTGGAGACACTGCCCTGAGCACCCGCCTTTACGGCGGGCCAGGGACCGCGCCCCCGGCCTGCAGGGTATCCAACAGCTTCTGATGGATACCGCCGAAGCCGCCGTTGCTCATCACGACGATGGTGTCGCCGGGCCGCGCCACGGTGACCAGGGTCGCGACCAGATCGCCGATGTCGCCGAACACACCCAGCTTGGCACTGATGCTGCTGAGCACCCGGCTTGGCTCCCAGCCCAGCTCGCCGCCGTCGAACAGGAACACCTGGTCGGCGATATCCAGCGCCACCGGCAGCTCCCTGGCATGAATCCCTAAGCGCATGGTGTTGGAGCGGGGTTCGAGCACCGCCAGGATGCGGCCCTCGCCGACCCGGGCGCGCAGGCCGGCCAGGGTGCTGCCTATGGCGGTGGGATGATGGGCAAAGTCGTCGTAGACCGCGATGCCGTTCACCTCACCGCGCAGTTCCATGCGCCGCTTCACGCCCTGGAATGCATTCAGCGCGGCGACACCGGCGGCAGGCGGCACCCCGGCATGACGAGCGGCGGCCAGCGCGGCCAGCGCATTGGCCAGGTTGTGGCGGCCGCTGTACGGCCAGTCGACCCGGCCAACCACGTCACGCTCGCAGACCACGTCGAACACGCTGTTGTCGGCCTTGTGCGGCACTGCGTGCCAGGTCGCCTCGATGAAGGGATCGAAGTGTTCGACGGGCGTCCAGCAACCCATGTCGAGCACGTCGTGCAGGTTGCCATCGTTGAGCGGCGACACCACCAGGCCGGTGGACGGCACGGTGCGCAGCAGGTGATGGAACTGCCGCTGGATGGCCTCCAGGTCCTCGAAGATGTCGGCGTGATCGAATTCCAGATTGTTCATCACCAGGGTGCGCGGGTGGTAGTGGACGAACTTGGAGCGCTTGTCGAAGAAGGCGGTGTCGTACTCGTCCGCCTCCACCACGAAGAAGCTGCCGCCGCCGTTGCGCGCCGACACGTCGAAGTTCTTCGGCACGCCGCCGATCAGGAAGCCCGGCTCAAGCCCGGCATGTTCCAGGATCCACGCCAGCATGCTGGCGGTGGTGGTCTTGCCGTGGGTGCCGGCCACGCCCAGCACCCAGCGGCCGTGCAGCACGTGCTCGGCCAGCCACTGCGGGCCGGAGGTGTAACGCAGACCGCGGTCCAGCACCGCCTCCACCGCCGGGTTGCCGCGTGACAGGGCATTGCCGATCACCACCATGTCCGGCTCGGGGTCCAGCTGCGCCGGGTCCCAGCCCTCGGTCAGGGCGATGCCGGCCTGTTCCAGCTGGGTGCTCATGGGCGGGTAGACGTTGGCGTCGCTGCCGGTGACCTTGTGGCCCAGCGCGCTGGCCAGCTGCGCGATGCCGCCCATGAAGGTGCCGCAGATGCCGAGGATATGAATATGCATAGTCGATTCGATCTAAGGTTCAGCCCGCCGGCACCGCCGGCACGGGAAACAGGTTGCCCACCACCACGAAGCTCACCGCGCTGATGCCCACCGCCAGCGCGATGCCCGCGCCCAGGCTCTGGTTCAGCGCGTGGCGCAGCACATGCCCCATGGCCACGTGGGCCCACACCAGCACCGCCAGCATCAGCAGCCCGGCCGCCGGCCCGCGACCGCCCAGGGTCAACCCCTCGATCAGCAGCATCAGCAGCCCGTACAGTGCACCCAGGCCATACAGGGCGGTAAGAGTCTGGACGAAGCGCGCCTGGTGCTTGTGCACCGACAGCAGCAGCCACACCATGCCGGCCACCACCGCCACGTCCAGCAGGTTGGCCAGCAGCGCCACGCCGACACCGCCGAAATAACGGCTGCCGCCGGCCATGCCCACCAGCACGTTGGCGATCAGGCACAGCAGCAGCAGCAGGGTCGAGGCCGGCAGATCCTGCGGCGCCTGTTGCAGGCGGGCCAGCCGGATGAAGAAACGCAAGAGTTCGGTCACAGAAACATCTTCCTAGCAGGTCACGGCATCATACCGGGCCGGGGCACGGTCGCAAGGCGGCCGATGGTATGCTGGCGCCTCACTTCAGGGCACCGCTAATAATTCTGGGTGAGGCAGATTGAGATGCAGAATTTTCGAGAGCAAGGCGCGAATCGCGCGTAATAGCCAACGCTATTACGAAGGTTCGCAACGCAGCTATCGGAAATTATGCGCTCAAGATGCCCAGACACGAATTGTTAGCGGTGCCCTTAACAGGACGCCCCATGCAGGAAATCTTCGTCGACACCCCCGAGGCGCTGAACGACCTAGCCGCGCAACTGACCGGCAGCGAATGGCTGGCGCTGGACACCGAGTTCATCCGTGAACGGACCTACTGGCCCAAGCTGTGCCTGATCCAGGTGAGCAACGGCGAGATCGCCGCCGGCATCGACGTACTCGCGCTCGATGATCTGAAGCCGCTGCTGGACGTGCTGTTCGACGGCCACATCATCAAGGTGTTTCACGCCGCCCGCCAGGACCTGGAGATCTTCCTGCACGACTGGGGGCACATCCCGCTGCCGCTGTTCGACACCCAGCCCGCCGCCGCCCTGCTCGGCCACGGCGACCAGATCGGTTACGCCAAACTGGTCACCGAGGTGCTGGGCGTGGACCTGGCCAAGGACCAGTCGCGCACCGACTGGTCGCTGCGCCCGCTGGACCCGGCCCAGCTGCGCTACGCGCTGGACGACGTCATCTACCTGGGGCAGCTGTACACCGCCATGCGCGGCAGCCTGTCCGACCGCGACCGCCTGCAGTGGCTGGCCGCAGACTTTGCCGACCTGGCAGACCCGGCCACCTACCTGCCCAACCCGATGCGCATGTGGAAGAAGGTGAAGGGGCGCCAGCCGCTGCGCGGCAACCAGCTGGCCATCCTGCAACTGCTGGCCGCCTGGCGCGAGGAACGCGCCCGCGAGCTGGACCGGCCGCGCAAGTGGATACTCAAGGACGAGGTGCTCACCGACATGGCGCGCCGCGCCCCCAAGGACATCGCCACGCTGGCCAAGATCCGCGGCCTGGAGCCGAGCATCATCCGCAACCAGGGCGAGGCCCTGCTGGCGCTGATCGCCAAGGCCCGCGACATCCCCCGCGAGCAATGGCCCAGCGACGGCCGCCCCGGCGCGCCGCTGACGCACCAGCAGGAGGCGCTGGTGGACCTGCTCAGCGCCGCCCTGCGGCTGGCCGCCGACCAGCATGAGCTGTCACCCACCGCCATCGCCACCCGCAAGGACCTGGAAAAGCTGGTGCGCGGCGAGACGGACATCGAGTTGCTGCACGGCTGGCGCCGCGCCGTGGCCGGCGACCTGCTGCAGGCGGTGATGGCCGGCAAGAAGACCCTGCTGGTCGA
>Ga0272444_10005103_pt1 | contig 11404 bp, 10 predicted proteins | sample SSMForm13_FD_201033 | JGI IMG/M metagenome (GOLD analysis project Ga0272444, IMG submission 201033) | Marine sediment archaeal communities from Little Sippewissett salt marsh, Falmouth, MA, United States - SSM-Form-13 | ecosystem: Environmental > Aquatic > Marine > Wetlands > Sediment ... | reverse complement strand
ATGCGGCTGGCCAGGCGTGTGAGGCCCCCCGATGCGGCGGCCCCGCTCGTCAGGAACTGCGACCGCTTCCAGCGGCACAACTCGTGGGCGTGGCGGGCCCTGTCGGGTTACGGCAAGGAGGCCTTGCCCGGTGTGCGGGAGGCCCTGGCGGCCGGCGGGCTCAACGAGCACGCGCAGGCGGCGGCCGCGATCATGATGGCCCACTTGGGCGATCGGTCGCAGTGGGCGCTGCTGGAGCAGGTGGTGACGGCCGGGTCGGGCCGGGCCATGAACGGTGCCGCCGGCCGGATAGCCGACACGAAAAACGCGGTGTTCCTGCCGCTGGTCGAGAAGGCCCTGCAGCGCGACGACGCCGAGCAGACCGTGACCTATGCGGCGGCCTACTGCGGCGGCCGGGACGCCCTGCCGATGCTCCGCCGCGCGCTGGAGCACCCGAACGGCGGCGTCCGCTCGGGCGCCAAGATGTGGATCGAGAAGCTCTCGGGCGAGGAGTCCGGCGACCGCTGAGCGGCACGCCGTACGGTTCGCCGGGGCACGTCACCGTGGGAGGAAAGTTGTGATGACCGCGACCCGACGATGCGCCGTCGCCCTGGCGGTTGGCCTGGCCGCTTTGGTTGGATGGTTGCCGCCGGCGCCGCAGGCCGTCGGCCAGGATGCCGACCCGGCGGTGGCCGCCACAGGGGCGGTGACCGAGCCCGCCCAACCGCCAAGGCCGGACAGGACGACCGTCTGGTCGGGCACGATGGTGCTGGGCCGGAAGTATGTCGTCGAGGAAGGCTACGCGCTCAGGATCGCGCCCGGCACGGTCATCGAGACGGAGAACTACTGGGACGCTGCCATCGAGGTCAAGGGCACGCTGGAGGCCGTCGGGACCAGGGAGCAGCCCATCCGGTTCCTCGCCCCGTCGCCGGCCTACTGGAGCGGGATCACGTTTGCCGGCCCGCAGGCGCGCGGCCGGATTGAGCACTGCGTGATCGAGAACGGCCGGCGTTCGGCCATCACGTGCAGCGGCGCCTCGCCCGTCGTGCGACACAACCGCATCCTCATCAGCGACACCTACGGCGAGGGGTGGCTTTTCTGCACGGCCGGCGCGCAGCCGACCATCGAGGGCAACACCATCGTGCCCCGGGATGAGGCGAAGCGCGCCGCCGCGGCGATCATCTGCGACGGCTCCGCCCCGACGATTGCCGGCAACACCTTCGAGCGATGCACCGTCGGCGTGTACCTTTACGGCTTCAAGGACGGCGTTGCGCGGCCGCAGATGCGCGGCAACGTCACGCGGCAGTGCACGCTGGCCGTCTTCGACGAGCAGGCCGGCCCCACCGACGGCTGGGTGAAGGCGTTCGAGAGCGACCTCATCAAGCGCCCCGTGTCTCTGATGCTGCGGCCGGGCCAGGGCGGCGACGTGGTGACCGCCACCACCGACGACCGCGACGGCATCGCCAAGCGCTTCCACCTCTCGTGCCGCAACGGCCGGTTCCTCCTGGCGAGCGAGGCCGCCGGCCCGCCGGCCAAGCCCGACGGGAAGCAGAAGGATGCTGTGCGCTCCGACTTCAGGAGCCGCCCGGGCAAGGCCTGCCGCATCCTCACCGTGCGGTCCGGCGCGGGCCTGATGTGGCTCGACGGTTGTGCCGACACCAAACCCAGCTACGTCCTGCTGTGTCGGGCGCCGACGGCGGCGACGGCCCGGCGACGCTGGTCTGGCGGAGCCCCAAGTTCGGCCGGGGTCACGTTCACGCCACGGCCGCCGACCTCGACGGCGACGGCGTCCAGGAACTCGTCGTCGCCACCGGGCGATGGTGCGAGGGCAAGGGGCAGGTCTTTGTGTTCCGCCAGGCGGCGCCCGGCGAAGCGAAGTCCCTGCAGCGCGGACCAGTCGGCGCCGGGGACGTCGAGCGCGGGAAACCGGATGTTCGTTGGTCGGAACCCAAATACGGCTTGTCTCTCGGCATCCAGGTGCCGACCGAACCCCTGGTCTTCGTCCCTAAGAAGGGTTGGACCGGCCGGGTCATCATCGTGGAGAGGAACGACCGGGGCGAGGTCACCGGGCGGCGCGGCAATCCGGGCGGCCATTGGCAAGGCGACCCGGTCGTGACGGTCCTCCTGCGGAACGACTCCGACAAGGCCCTCTTCTGGTCCAGCGACTGCTTCCCCTGGGATAGCAGCGTGTGGAAGGTGGTCTTCTCGGGTCGCGACTTCAAGCCGCCGGAGCCGTGGGGCGGCTCCAGGCCGCCGACCCCCTGGAAGGGGCCGGTGCGTCTGGACCCGGGCCAGACGGCGACCATGACGATCCCGCTGGCCGAGGCGTTCCGCATCTGGCCGCGCGTGGCCGAGGGAACGTACTCGGTTCACGTCTCGTACTCGCCGAACCGGGCGGGTGCCGCGACAGTCCGCGATGGCAAGTGGACGAATCCGTACGACGTGCCGGGCTTCTGGAAGGGCACGGCCACGACACCCGCGGTAGCCATCGAAGTGCGGCATCCCCCTCAGAAGGAGAAGGCGGACGCGGACGAGGGACAGGACGTCGACCGAAAGGCGGTGTTGGACCAATCCGATCCGGAGGCGGTGGCGAAAGGGTTCTGGAAGGCGGTTGCCGATCGCGATGTCGAGCGTGCTCTCCTGTACTGTCAACCAGAGACGCGGGACGAGTGGCGCAAGCACCTTGCCAAGGGTCTTCCTGCAGGATTTCCCCGGGAACCGGCGCTGGAGATCACGGTCACAGAAGACGGCCTGCGAGCCAGCGCGAAAATCACCAACTTCAAGCCGGACCGTCCGTATGAGATGGCGCTGAAGCTGGAGGACGGGAAATGGTGGGCGCTCCACTAGGCTTCAGTCCGCACAAGCGACCCCGTCACGGTGCGCTGCAGATGAGGTCCACTTGTCTGCAGCTTCTGGTCGCCGCGATGGACTCGCGAAAAGCCCGGCTGTACGGGGGCGAATACAAGTAGTAAGATGCGAGTATCCGTCCTGTAGGCAATCCACCAGGAGGCTGTCGATGGTGCGAGTGTCGAGGTTGTCCACATGGCTTGTTCTTATCCTCTTTGTCTTGGCAGGATGCGGAGACAGCGGGCGTGGCAGTTCGACGTCGCTTGGCTCGTCCGGTGCTTCGCAGTCTGGCAGCGACGCGCCATCTGTCTACATGCGGGAGGTCCAGCGAGGAGAGGTCGTTCCCGCGAAAGGGCCGCACCGCCATGTGTCGTCGACAACGCGGCCGCGGAAGGTGCTCTTGCAGCGCACCGAGCGCGGCCTTGAGCTGCCGATCGCGTTCAACATCTCACGAACCTTGAGATTCCTGATCCGGTTCGCGGACGAGGGCAAGGCGGACATCACATGTCCGCAGGACAGCGTCGACCCGGAGGACACGACCGCGGACGGCAAGTGGCTCAACCAGGTCGTTCGCGACTACGGCACCGTCGCCCTGCCTGCCGGCACTTGGCAGACGATCCTGCGGCTGGGGCAGCCGGGCGGCCCGAGCGGCACGGATTGGCAGGTCTGGTGGGGATCGGTCCCGCCCGATGCTGGTCAGTAACGAGCGGCACCCGGCAAGTGCGGAGTGATGCCATCAGGTCCGTTCGCCTCCAACTTCTGGTCACCGCGGCGGCCCTGGCGACGGTCGTGGCGGTCTTTGCCGTCAGGGGATTGCCGCCGACTCTCAATGTCATCATCGCCATCGAATACCACAACCTGGTCGAGACGCGACGCAGCCTGAACTGGGGAACCGACGTCAACCGACGGGCTATGGTGAGCGTGTACAGCGGTCCGTACAGCGAGACGCTGCTGCACTCGGCGGCAACATACAGGGATAGGCCTATCGCCGAGCTGTTGCTCGAACGCGGCGCCGACGTTAGCGCCGTCACGGACTATAACCGCACACCCCTCGGCGAAGCGGCCGGTCGAGGAGATTTGGATATGCTGTCGCTCTTTCTGGATCACGGGGCCGACCGTCTGGAGCTGGCCCTGGTCCGTGCTACGATCTGTGGCCAGACCGAGGCCGCTCGCCTGTTACTTGACCGTGGGGCCGATGTCAACGGCCAGGTGGAGACGGAATACCGCACTACGGAAGCCGCGCTCCACGCGGCCGCTCGCAACGGGACATCTGGGGTCATCGAATACCACGACCTGGTGAGACTCCTGCTGGCTCGCGGCGCCCGGATTGACGCCAGGAACGCCGACGGCCTCACGCCCCTCCAATTGGCCGTCGAGCATGAGCGTACAAGCATCGCCGGCCTGCTGCGTCGGCATGGGGCAACGGAGTGAGCGAAAGCGCGTGACATCCGCTCGCCCGCAACTCCTGGTTACTGCGGCGACGATTGCCGCGCCGGGCGGGCTACCCCGAGGCCTTGATTCCCAGCAGGACCACGGCGGCGATGCCCAGCGCGATGCCGACCGCGGTCCGGGCGTTGGGGCGCTCCTTGAAGATGATCACCGCCAGGAGAATGACGACTGCGGCCGAGGCCATGAACCGGGCCGGGAAGAGCAGCACCCCGCCGAGGGCCTTCAGGGCGAACATCGACATGGCGAACCCCGCCGCCGTGACCACGCCGTGCGCGGTGCCCCATGCGGCGTCGGCCCGCGTAGGGCGGTGTCGGCTCACGGCCAGTCCCACGCAGGCCCCGAGCACCTCGCCGAGGTAGGACAGGACGACGAACCCCGCCAGCGCCGCGTTGTCGTGCTCGTACCGCGCGGCGCCGTCGCGCATGATGACCTGCACGGCCCCGAACAGCAGGACCGAGATCATGGTGTAGAAGAACCAGCCACGCCCGCCCGACGGATCGGCGACGGCCGGGCGACGCTTGCCGTCGGCGCCGCGAATGAGCACCAGGGCCACGACGGTCAGGCCGAGGCCGGCGGCCCGCCAGAGGCCCAGCGACTCACCATAGAAGAGGATCGACGCGGCCACGGGGATGACGAGGCTGAAGTTCTGGACCAGGAAGAACGGTCCCGTGGGGCCACGGCGGAGGGCCTCGGCGCTGGCCCAGATGGCCGCCACCACCATCAGGCCCATCGCCAGCGGCGCCCATCCGTAGCCGAGGCCCACGCGCACCACCCACGACCACCCGAGGGCCATGCCGACGATGCACGGCGTCAGGCCGAAGTACAGCGCCAGGCCCCAGGTCGTGGTGCCGCGACGGCTCCCGGCCCGCAGGATGATGACCCCCACGCCGTAGAGTACGCCCGCGAGAATGAGTAGCGTCCAGTTCACGTAGCGATCCGGCGAAGGGGCTTCGCCAATTCTCTGAACTTGCCGGCGAAGCGGCCGTCGCCGGCCGCGCGGCCTGGGGCGGCGCAACGACTCACCGGCATCAGTCCGCCACGCCCAGGAAGGCCTTGCGGGCGTGCTCCATCAACTGGCCTTCGAGTCCTTCGCACGGGGCATGTCCGGCCTCGTACCCTCCCTGGGCGAGGGCCTCGTCGGTCACCAGGTAGGCCACGCAGTCGTTGGCCAGCGCTACCGGCATGGTCTGCGACACCGGGCTGGTGTCGCGCAGAGGCTTCTGGTACTCGCTGAACAACTCGCCCGGGAAGCCGATGAACACCAGATTGCCGGCCCGCAGCGACTGGACCTCGGTGGGAATCACGTCACCGACGCGGAAACCCGGTTGATCCTTCCGGTGCGCGTGCTCGCGCGTGCGGACGATGTTCCACGGCTCGCGATGGTACTTGACCGGATCGGGCCCAACGGGCTGCAGGGTGTCGATAGCCGCCGCGACGATGGCGGCCAGGGCGTCGCCCATTGCCTTGGGATGCTCCGCGCCGACCGTGATGGCGTCGCGCGGGTTGATGTTGCCGCCCCCCGTGTTGATGAACGCGACGACCGTGGCGACGTCGCGGCTTTCCAAGGCGTCCTTCATGTACCCGGGATAGTCCGCCGAGATGTCTAGGCTCGGCGGCCCGAGCGTCACCGGGTGGCAACCATAGCCGACCACCAGGGCCGCCAGGCGACCATCAGGGCGCCGCACGCCGACCAGGGCAACGGTCGGGTCGAAGTACCCGGGGTGCTTGCCGTCGGGGTCCTGCCACTCGTTGCCCCACGATCCGTCATCGAGCTGCACGCGGCGGTTGGAGCCCAGGTCGGGGGCCTGAGTGACCGCCGTCTCGAACGTGCCGGGCTCGGCCGCGCTCCACGCCTCGGTCGCCAGGTCGGCCAGAGTCTCTTTCAGCGAGTCCAGGTACCGGCGGTCGGTGTCGGTCGCCCGGTCTCCGCCGAACAGCGTGACCGGGCCGCTGTGCGTGTGCGTGGACGAGACCATGATGGCCTCCGCCGGGACACCCGAGGCGCGGTTGACCTTGTCGCGGATCACCGCCACGTCGTCTCGCGAGAATCCGATGGTGTCGCTGGCAATCAGGATCCATCCCGCGTCGCCCGACCGGCAGGCCAGCGCTTCGGCCCGCAACGGATGCCCGAGCGCCACGGAGGTGCGCGGCTTGTAGCCGGCCATGGTCGCCCCGACCGGCGGCGTGATGTCCGCGGTGGCCACACCAATGAGCAGCGAGTCCGTCATGTGATTCCTCCCTTTTTCCGCAGGCCCAACAGCTATTGCTCGTAATGGACCTCAATATAGCTCGCCGGGCCCCGGACGCCCACGTTGTTCCGGGCCCGCATCTCCAGACGGTTGCGACCCGGCTTCAGTGTCCATGCGAAGGCTCGCCCGGACTCCCTCCAATCGGCATCGCCGACCTTGACGAGGAAGGTGTCGAAGTGGGGCGTGAAGGTGCCCATCTGGACGCCGATCGTGCCCGGCTTGCTGCCCCAGGCGGCGTCGAAGCGGACCTGGTTGATGGTCCATGCGATGTCGGACCGTCGGGCGGTGACGTTGCGGTAGAGCCACTGCTTCGGCGTGTGCACGTCCTCGTAGATAATGAAGTCCGGCCAGTCCCAGTGTGTGCCCTGGCACATCGGGACGGGCCGCGGCCGGCTGAGGAAGTTGTTCCGCGGCATGTAGCGGATGTTCAACCACCGCGACGGCACGCGGTAGAGACCGTCCTTGATGTGCCACTTCTTCTTCCTCTCGCTGCGGGGCTCGTTGGGCACGACGGTCGGGCCGTAGCAGCAGGCGAATTCCGGCGAATACGCGGCCTGGCGGGGACGCTTGCGCCAGTCGGCGAACCCCCCGCCGTAGTAGTGCTTGATGATCGCGTCGTGGATGTCCAGCAGGTTGTAGGGCACGCCGGTCTTGGGGTTGATGTGATGCCAGTTCTGGTTGACGTCGAAGAAGATCCACTTGCCATACTCGTTGGACCACCACTCGCAGACCTCGTGTCCGCCGCCGTCGATGGCTCCCGAGTGATTGCCGAAGACGAACCTCGCCTGGTGCCCGAGCGCCGTGGCGCACTGCATGAACACGATCGCGTACTGGACGCAGAATCCGTACTTGCGCGAGAGGATTTCGTCAGCGTCCCACGCAGGGTAGTTCTCCTTGGGCGCCGTGAACCGCCACTGTTGCGCCACCCAGTCGCGAAGCTTGACCATCTGTTCCAGTTCGCTCCCGGCCCCCGCGACGACCTCGTCGAGCTTGTACTTCTTCCGCAAGGCTGCCATTTTCGGATGCCTGGGGTCCTCGTAGACGAAGGGGATGGAGGTGTAGCGAATCTCCTCGTTGTGATGGCCGAGCACCTTGACGTTGCCGGCCCACGCAGGCTTGGGCCCGGCACTGACCGTCGCCTCGACCGTGACCTCCTTGAGAACAGGGGTGTCGGTCGGATCGTTCGAGGTCAGGATTGCCTGCCACTGGAGGTAGCGGTGCCCCTTGGGCACCCGGATCGCGTCGGCCGGTTGCCACGCCGACCATAGGGCGTCGTCGTGGACCGGGCAGGGCCCCGTACGGGCGGCCATCCGGACGGCCGTGCCGTCCGGCGTCGCGGTGTCGGCCTTCAGGCTGACCGACTCGATCGTCACCGGGCACAGGAGCACCGACGCGTCGCCTTTGCCTCGGCCGAGGTCGACGGTCGGCGAGACGACACGGCCCTCCCGGGCATACTGGACCAGGTGCAGGCGGACCATGTGTTCACCGTCAGCGGGCTTCCAGGTCTTTCCTCCGTCGGTGCTGACAAAACTCCGCTTGGGCGTGCCGCGCCGCTCGGGAGCGTTGCGGAGGATATCCTCGGGCCTGGCCATCTTGACCGTGCGCGGCTCATCGGACGGACACGAGAGCACAATCTCGTTGTCGCCCGCCCTGAGCAACTCCGTCGGGATCGGCGGATAATGCGTGCCCGACGGCGTTCCGACGGGGCTGCCGTTGATCTTTACCTGCAAACCACGTTCGACATAGAGCCGTGCGGCCAGGGCCTGCGGCCGCTCGACGTGCAACACCTTCCTGATCCGCACGTCGCCGCCGACCTTGGTGGTCGGCGCCTTGTCGGTGATCATCCAGCGGGCGTCGCTCGATATGCCCGGACCGTCGTCTTCGATGAGCACGCGATCGTAGAGGATGATGCCCGTTCGATCGTCGTTCATCCTGACCTTCGTGGCCTCCAGGCCTTTCTCGAACGCCTCGTGGGCGCTCAGCGCCTGGCGGACCGGTCGGGGCTGCTCTGCCAGAGCAGCGCTTGCACCCAGCGCGCACAGCCCCACGGATGCAGCCAGCATTCGTGCCGCAAGTCGTCGCATTGTCTCGCTCCTCAGTTGAGACACTTCTGTTTGCACCAGGCAGGCTGGCGGGCCGACGGCCGGAGACCGCAGTGACGAGACCACGGCCTCGTGCAGGGCCTGCCGCGCGGCACGTCGTCCCTGTTCACGCCGTTACCTGTCACTTCGGCGGCACAGGCTCGAACATCCCGCGGTCCGGGCACGCCCCCTGGCCAGACCCTCTGTTCCTGGCGTCCAGGACGTCGAGCACGACCCAACCGTCGACGTCCTTGGCGGCTCACGGGGTTCCATGCCGTTAAACGTGCAGCCGCGAAACCGGTGTCGGTGGCCCCGGTCTGTGCGGCAGGCCATCACAACACCCGCCGGCGGCACGTGGGTGGAAGGTCCGCAGCAGCCGCACGCCTGACCGGGCGTCGGCTCCTGCAGAAGGCAGCCGGACGGCCACAAAGGGCGCCTTTGCTCGGCCGGCTCCCGTTTCGGATTCGTCAGACAGAATCCAACAGGCCCCCTGTCGGACCGCTCAGCACCTGTCGGGGGGAATTCGCAGTTCCGCGGGCGGCGTCACCGGGACCTCGGCCGGCGCGCCGAGAGCCGCCGTCTGCCGGCAGTGGTCATACGGATAGCGGTAGGCGCGATTGTCGCCTTCCCCGACATATTCCCAGACAATCCTGCCGTCGCCGGTCACCTCGAAGAGGCGTCTGCCCGTACACTCGCAGATGAAGGTGTTGCCGTTCGGGAGCCTCTGCGTGCTCGAGGTGAAGTTGCTGTGAAAGTTCTCCCCGTCATCGTACACCCACGCCACTTTGCCCGTCGTCGGGTCGATCTCCAGGACGTACGAGCACCCGGCGTGGGCCAGGTTCCTGTACGGCGACGCGCCATTGTCGAACACCAGGATGTGGCCCTCGCCCGGCATGCCCTTGGGGATCATGCACGATTCGTGCTGGCCCGACATCCCGCCCTTGTAGTCGCCCGTGTAGGTCCAGACGACCTCCTGTGACTCGACGTCGACGATGAGAATCGTGTCCAGTTGCCGCAGGCTCATCAGCACGTTGCCCGGACGGAACCGCGCGTCGCCCTTGTCGTACCAGCGGTTCTCCGGCAGGGCCTGCACGGTGTTGGTGTGCGTCCAGTCGGTGACGGTGTTGTTGTCGGGCCCGCCCCACCAGTTGCGCGAGGCCGGGATCGGGTTGCACTGGTTGATGTCCAGATGCTCCCACTGGTGCCACTGCCAGACCACGTCACCGCGGCGCGAGACCTCGATGATCACGTCGCCGTGGATGGGGATGCCCTGGCGCGAGGGATCGGCGATTCTCTTCGTAACGTTCTCCGGGACTTCCTCGCGGCATATCAGGAGCACATTGCCGTCCGCCTTGGGGAAGAAGTCGTGGTGAGCCACCCCCGCGTCGGGGACGTAGTGCCACGTCAGTGGGCCCTTCCAGTCGTACTCGGCGATGCCGCCGTGGCGCGCGTAGAGGCCGCCGAACAAGACCAGCAGGCGCCCGTTAGGCAGCAACTTCGCCCGGGGGACGGCACCGCCGGTCTGGCCGATGTCCTCCGGGCCCACCTGCCACCGGTGCACCACCCGGCCGTTCATGTCCAGCAGCCTGACGTCGCCGCCGTACCAGATGAGCGTGTAGCCATTGAAGCACTTGCCCGGCTCATAGAGCGTCGTGCCGACAGGATAGACCGTTCTCATTCTGCCTCCTTTGCATCGCTGTGATCGTGGGACTCCACATGCTACCTCGGTGGGCCGGGCCGGTCAATGCATTGCTTGGCGGGTCCCCCGCAGCGTGCGGGGGTGCCCGCGGTGCCACGGCTTTGCTTGTCGGAGCGAAGTCTCGGACCCTCGATGAGCGCAGCGAATCGGGGCGGAGACCCCGACTCCGTCGGGGCAGAAGCATGCTAACCGGTTTCGGTGGCAAGGGGCGCCGGCCTTGCCATGAAAGCCATACGCCTGTATGCTTGTAGTATGTCCCAACCTCTTCGACCGCCGCGGAAAGGGTGCAAGCGCTACGACGTCCCGGGCCATGCGCACTATCTGACGTTCCCATGTTACCGCAGGCGGCCGCTCCTGGCCGACGAGAGGCCGTGCCGCTGGCTGTGCGACGCCTTGGGTACGGCGAGGGGGGTCAGGTTGAGACGGTGCAGGTCGACCGCGAGGGCGTAGCGGCCTTGCCAGTGGTGCAGTCAGCATGCTTCTCCCCCGAAACGGCCGGGGCAGAAGCATGGCACCCGGCGACTTCGCATACCGATACGCGGCAATTGTACTTGGCTCGGATGCGTCGTGCGCGCCCACTGCTGAAGAGCGAGACAAGGAGATCGCGGCTCTGAAGAAGGCAATCAGGATGAAGTTGGCGCGGGACGGTTCTCCGGAAACGGATGACAAGGCAACGTTGCCGGTCGACCGCGCTTCCGGCAAGGAGCAGGCGCCATGATTGGCGCCAGGTGCCATTGCGGCTTGTCGTGGATCGTGAGCGTGTCGAAGGGCGGGCATGGCGTGGCGGCGGCAGGCGGAGGTGTCGATCTGGGAGACGGACCATTTCGTGGAGCCCGCGGTGGCGTCGGAGGTGTACTGCCAGTACGTGTGGAGCCTGGAGTACATCGACACGCCCTTGTTCCGCGACCGTGACGCCGACAACGACAACGAGACGGGCGGGCATGGCGTGGCGGCGTCGGGCCTGGAGGAGCGACTGGCGTACCTGACGGATCGAGCGGAGCGAAGACCCTCGACGTGTCGGGGCGCCAACCACCACCCTTCGAGTGCCTCAGGGCCTTCGGCGTCACCGCGGTGACGCACTGGGCGGGCAACGTGCGGGA
>Ga0272444_10005102_pt1 | contig 11404 bp, 4 predicted proteins | sample SSMForm13_FD_201033 | JGI IMG/M metagenome (GOLD analysis project Ga0272444, IMG submission 201033) | Marine sediment archaeal communities from Little Sippewissett salt marsh, Falmouth, MA, United States - SSM-Form-13 | ecosystem: Environmental > Aquatic > Marine > Wetlands > Sediment ... | reverse complement strand
TCCTGAATTGCCATGTATGCCCTCTGGATATATGGGTGGCCAGGCACGAGCCTGTGAGCTTTGGAGACCCACTCAACATAGTCATCTGTCTGCCCGAGCGCCTCAGTGGCGCGGGCCAGGCCTACCAGAGCAGGAGCATAGCTGGGGTCGTTGGCAGCCACTCGCTCCAGATAGGACATTCCTTTTTCGAACTGGTTGATTCCCAAGTAGCACTCCCCAAGAGACGTAAGGACTCGCTTGGAGTCAGGAAACTCACCCAGGGCCTTCTGAAGCGCTTCTATCGCTTCGTCGTGCTCCTTCTTAGAGATGTGCAACTGGGCCCAGTACAAGACACCCTTGAGGGAGTCCATGTTCTTCTGTTCCGCATGCTTGGCATGGCGTTCGGCCTCGCCCCAGTCCTCGGCCAATATGGCTTCCTTGAACAGCCGGTCGATCACAACCGGCGAATCCGGCTCTATCGCTTCAGCGGCCTTGAGTTGCTCCATGTACTCCGATTTCTTACCAAGACGGCTGTAGTACATGGCCTTGGCCATGGCTCTCTGGAAGGGGTCTTCAATTTTATCAAGGATCTCCAGACGCATTTGGAGTCTTTTTTCTGGATCGGGTTCTTCGAAGAGCCTTACCTGGGCCTTCAGTACCTCGTTGTCCGGGAACCTCGCCTGGGCATCCTTAAGGAGCGACCTGCACTCATCGATTCGGTCTTCTACAAGATACATATTGAAAAGCTGCTGTATGACCGCCAGGTTGTCCGGGAGGCGTTTGCTCAAGTCAGACATCAGTTTGATGGCTTGGTCTCTCTGATCGTTGCTCCAGAGGATAGAGGCCCTGTTGGCCAACACCCTGAGGTTCTGATTGTTCAGTTCCATATCCTCGGGGATGTCCGTCTTCTGACCGGTCAGCATGAGCAGTTCTTCCCTCAGCGCCAGAGCTGGGGCATAGTCCGGAGAGACCCGCAGAGCTTTGTCAATCAGTTCGAAGGCCTTGCCATAGTTTCTGTAGCGCACCTCGAAGCGGGCTTTCGCTGTGAGCAATCCGGGGTTGTTAGCATGCTGAGGCATGACGAGGTAGCGGTCGATGATCTTCTCAGCCTTGCCGGGAGCGCTTCTACGATAGATTGAGATAAGCATGTTCGCGACTTGCCCGTCCACTCCTCGGAAACCCGCATCTGCCTTTTCGAGAAACTCCGTTGCCTTCTCAATGTCCCCATCGAGCAATGACAGGCGACCATCGATCTTCGCCACGTAGTGGCTATCGGGGTTGGCTTGGCGTATCTGCGCCAGTGAGTCGGCAATGCGGGGAAGGAATTCTCCCTTTTTCTCAGAGTTCTGATCCAACTGGTCCAGAAGTCGGTTGGCAAGTTCATAGTGCAGTTGAAGCCTGGCCTCGGAAAGGCGCTTGCGCTCGAGGTCAGTGAGATCAGCTTCTTCGTCACTTAGACGCGCCGTGATCGCGGCAATTCCTTGGCTGATGGCATCAGTAGCTTTCTCCGGTTCCTTCCTGTAACCGTGGATACCGGCGGCTATGTAATAGACCCGGAAATCTGCCGGGTCCGCTTGTTTGCCGTTCTCCAATGCCGCTAAGGCGTCATCGAGCTTGCCTTCCCGTCTATAGATCTCAGCCAACGCACAGAAGCCGGTGGCTTTGTCGGGAGCTCTCTTGATGGCTTCCTGAACTTGCATGTCGGATGCCGCAAGATCATCTCGAACTCGTAGGTATGTCGCATATGACACCCTTATCTGCGGATCATCTGGCAAGGCAGCGATGGCTTTCTCATAGGTATCTCTGGCCTCGTCGTATCTTTGGAGTTTCTGGTAGAACACGGCCAGGCCTTCCCAATAGCTTGCCTCATCAGGTGCGATCTCGATGGCTTTGCGGAAGTCCTGAATTGCGGGTTCGGTGTACTCACCGGGAAGACTTGAGGCCAATGCGGCTCTGGTCAAGGCGCATTTGTAGTAAGTTTCGTGATCATCCGGCACAAGAGCAAGCAGCCTTTCCGCTTCCCTAAGATAGGTCTCGCCGGCCCGTGGTCCGTAGAATTCCGTCAACATTCGCTGCGCTCTGACATGGCTGGGGTCGGCGTGGATCGCAGTTTCAAGCATCTGGTGGACACGACGAAGCCTTTCAGACCTCTCGGCTGCGGTGGTCTCGGGCAGTTCGGCCAGCTTGATCTGAAGCTCAGCGGCTTCGCAGCTATAGTCCGGAAGGGGATCGGCTGCGATTGCCCGGAACCACAGGACCTCTGCCATTCTGTAGTTCTCGGCCTCGTTGGCTTGTCGCGCTCTCTGTGCCAAGGCCTCGGCATCGACGGGCATCTTGCCCCAAATGAACGCAATGCCAGCAGCCAGGACCACCGCAGCAAAAATGGAAACGAAGACCACGACACGCTTGTTCAGCTTCTTCTTTCTCTTTCTCGCCATCTTCTAACTCGCCGTATGGTTCCGGCTAGATCCTTCATGACTGCCGGGACGCCTTCAGTTCATCGATGTCTGAAGGCATCGGAATGACCCGCAGAATTGCGGGCAGAAAGTAGTTGATCAGCTCTTCGGCGGCTTGGTCCACCTTCTCCGCTTTGAACACCTCCGGGCTCAGACCCGATCTGAACCAGGGCGAGAACTGCATCTTCGTAAAGTAGCAGTAACGAACCAGCGGGTTGGCCAATGTGCGACGGACATTGATCCAGGAGCTTTCCGGGCGGCCGTTCAGACTGAATATGTAGTATTGCACGAAACCAAGCGCGCTCCCGGAAACCTTATCCGGCATCTCGAATTCGGCCCTCCGTATCTCGATCGACTGGTCCCAAGGGCTGGGCGCGGCAGGGATCTTTATGGACAGGTTCTCCGATCCTACCCAAGTGGCGCCACTGGCCACGACGCACTGCTCGGCTATGTGGGGCACTGTGTCAAGAGCGCCTGTGTAGTAGTAGGCCTCCACCTTCCAGTACTGAAGCGGATGCCCGTTCGGCCTGGTCGTATCGCGGTAGAACCTGACCATGTACCAATTGCTGGTTCGAGTGTCGAGACGCTTTGTGTCCCAACCAGTTCCAATCCCCAGCGTCTCCATCACGTCATCCTGGAGAACGACTTCTCCGTCAGGCAAGCCATCCTTTTGCCTTATCAATTCTCCATCGGGGACCAAGACATAGCGATCACCAACCGTGTCCGGGAATCCATCAAGCCGAAATGTCCCAGGGTCAATGCTCACATTGTCCGGCCAGGGAACCGATTCCTTCTGTCGAGCCCATTTCTCAACTCGAGACTTATACTCAAAGGCAATCGTGCTTCCGGCCAGCATTGCGACGGCAACGCCAAAATGGACCCATCCGGCAATTCTGCCTGAACAAGCGGGCTTGTCCTGACGCGTCGTCATTCTCCGCTGGCCTCCTCGGTCTTCGAAGACGAAGAAGTGACAGTCTCCTCGTCCTCCTCGACTTCTACTTCTACGAAAACGCTTCGAAGGAGTTTGCTCAGCCCCCAAAACATCAGAAGCGCCGGTCCTAGCATGAGCATACCAGTGAAGGTGTGCATGAAATCTTTTCCGAGTTCAGGCTTGTCCACCACGTACATGGCACAAGTTGTGGTCACTCGGATTACGTTGCAGAAGATTGCGATCGGAACCGCGAAAGCCACCAAGGCCAGGCGTTGCCATATCGGACGCTGCTCGAGGTAGGCCCACGCGACTCCCAAGGCCATAAAGGCCATCAGGGACCTGACTCCGCTGCACGCCTCCGCCACAGTCAGAGGGATCACGTCCCCCGTTATTGTGGTTATTGTCAAGGCGCTGGCCGATACGTCGATTTCAGCCCCGGCCACTTTGAGTATCACTGTGGACAGTTCTGCCGCGAATTCCTGCAAGGGAACCGCGATGCCCGTGTAGATTCTCTCCGGAAGAGGCATCGCGAAGACAAGAAAGAGTATCGGCAGCCAAGTTATTCGGATAACGGACGGACCTGCCAGGTAGAGAACAGCAGAGAACAGCATCGCCACCATCCCTAGATTGCACAGCCATGTTGTGTGGATAAACAACATGCTCACAACTACAAAGACGATGGAAAGCAACAGGAGTACCGCTCCCAGGACGCATACCCTTCGCTTGGCCGCAAAGAGCTCTCCGCACCTGGCATACAGCAGGTAGAGGCTGAAAAGAGGAATGATGAATCCATGCGTCCAGTTGGGTTTATAGGACCAGTTCCGGAAGAGAGTGGGAAACTGCCACAGGTTGAATGCCACCAGTAGCGCCCCAACAATCAAGACCTTTGCCAATAGGACAGGAGTAAAGAACTCCCTCGCCGAGGGTTGCCCGGGGACGGCAACCAATTGGGCCAGCGAAGTTGCCTGGTCGCTCCGATGTGATTTGGCTTGCTGTGGCGATGCGGTCATGTCCCTACTAACCGGCCTGGTCGGCCTCTACAACCGGGTGAACCTCTTGCTGTCCAACGTAAGAGTGTAGGGGTCGGCGAAGTTCCGGTCGTAGATGAAACCGAAGCCATAGGTCATACGGAAGGCATTGCGGATGACCGCGTAGAAGCTCGCCCGGGCATCCGTACCCACTGCCAATATGTCATCGGGCTTCAGGAACGTATCCGGTTCCTCGCCCCTGAAAATGGCCGCCAGATCCAAAGGTATTGCTTGTTCCTGGTTGTTTCCGACGCGCCGAAACAGTACTGCGTTTTCCGGCCAGGCAAGAGGCGCGAAACCCCCCGCCGCAGTGATCGCCTGCTTGACCGTAAGTTTCCGGGCCGTCAGATTGAAGGGACCCGGTTGAAGGACCTCACCCATGACGTAGAACTCGCTAAGTTCATGGCTGGGAATCCTTACGACATCGTTTTCTCGTATGATGATGTTTTGGCGGTAGTCGCCGGCTTTGAGCTTGTTCAGGTTTATCGCTATGATCCTCGTAAGCGACGACTTGTCCATCTTGCGCCATCCGAATGGGTCGTCTTCCTGCTGGAGATGGGGCAATCTGCTGTGCTCGCCCGCAGGTTTAACGCGTGCGGCGCCTTGTCCGGCCGCATCGGCGACCTTACCGGAATCCTGATCTACCCTGACCCATCCTTCGGCAGAATAGACAAACTTGGAGGATCGCTTGGTCGTGAGCGGCTCGACCTCGGACGTTGAGGGGGCAACATCAGGTTCGCTCGAAGCAATCTCCGCCAGTTCAGTCAGGCTCGGAAGCATATCCTGCATAGCGACCGGTGCGGTTTCAGACTGAGGCCCAGTGTCTCGATTAGGCTCTAATCCGCCACCAAGTTCACGCAGGGCTTTCTCAATATCTATCGTTCCACTCGGCTCCTCTGCGGGAGCGGGCGCCTCTCTGGAAGGGGGCTCGGGGGATTCAGACTCTGGGACCTCAGTGTCGCCTGGCTCGGGCGGCGCCTCGGGAGGCAACTCCGGAAGTGTTTCCGGCTTGACCAGCGCAGCCGCAGGTTCGGCCTCCGGGCCTGGGGCAACTCGCTGACGCACTGCCGGCGCCTGCCGGATGACATACAGATATGGTATATTCGCTTGGGTGACCCCCCCTGCAGAGGACAATGCCTCCAGCAACCTGAAGTCCTTCCTGATCAGGGGATAGCGACCAGGAGTCGCAACCGCGCCCATGATTGAGTACAGGCTCTTCCTCCTGGCTGCAATGGTGACGGAAACGACGGGGTCCTTGAGCCATTCGGGCCTGTAGGCGTTGATTACCGCATCTTCCAACTGGTCAACATTCAGACCTTCCGCGAGAATCTTCCTGTCAACAAGAGGTAAGGTGATAAACCCGCTGGCCGTCACCTCTCGCTGCAGAAGGGACTCACCGCCCTCATAGAATAGGTCCAGCACAGAGATGGTGACCATGTCGCTGGGACCCAGGACATAGTCCGTGTCGGAGTACTCGAGATCCTCGTCTCGCGGGAAGGTGGCATTGGGAACCAACTCCTGGGCAGTGTCAGCAGGTCCTATACTCGAATATATCGGGTTGATCGGAGAACCGGTAGCAGGAGGACGGATGACCTTGTCTGGCGACAGGAACCTGTGACGATCAGTCTTGAAGAAGTCTTGCGCTTTTCCACACCCGGCCGTCAACATGGCACAGCCAAGCAGCAAAGTGATGATAGACCGTATCCACCCAGACTGCCCGCTTTTGTTTCCGCTCTCCTGCATGTCCACCGTCCCAGCGTCCTCAGATAACTGACGGTAAATGGGCTCTGCTGCTCTGATTCCTAAATATCGCCATATGCGCTGCGCTTACCGTCCCGTTATACAGACACACCGGATTGGTCAACCAATATAAGACTGTAGCAACCAGCGCAGCTCGGCTGCCCTAGACACTCGGTTCGGTAAGGCAGCGACATTTCAGATTATCGGCCATCTGAAATCGTATCTTAATAAAATGTAAGAGCTTGCCGACTTGACGCTGCCTGGGGAATCGGGCCGCCGAGAGCTACTGCCGACATCACAGACAATCATACGCTCAACAACGGGGTATGGGTCGGCAAGCGAAGAGTTTTTTCGCGAATCCGCCTATTACAATAACTTACGAGCCGAAGCGAATCTCAGGCCGACTCGATACTTCCACCACCACCGGTCGGCGCACCCACCCGGGTACGACCAAGAGCACCGACTTATCAGCGAGTTCCGGGGAATTGCGTAGCGCCATACCTTGGATGTTCACTGAAACGCGGGCATTCCAGGGACCAGCGACATTGATCACCGGATCCAGCAAACCCTCAGGTGGAGGTATAAGGACAAAGCGGCACTGCCCATTCGCCGATCTGACGAAGTAGCATCCCTGGGACTCGTTGTAGCCGTCGCCGTTACCGTCCCCCTCGCCGTATGGGACCAAGCTGCCAACGATAGATCTGACACGGCCCGGTCTCATGTGGTTCCGGCATAGCGTCTTGCCTCTTAAGCCCTTGGGAGGCTCCAGGTAAGTCCATTTGGCAACGGGACCCTGGAAGTCGCGAATTACCAGGTCGCGGCTGAGAACTCCGGGGGACCAGCCTGCTTCGTCTGTCAGCCAAAGCCTTAAGGACCCGATCTCGCTGCCGCCGGAATTGTTCAACTCCACAGCGCTAACCTGTCGCCCGTCTCCATAGATGGTGTACTCCCACCGTATCTGCCGCACTGCCAGCGAAACCCACTGGCCTGCTCGCGTCGGGAAGTACCAAGTGTTGGCAAGGCGCAGGCGCACAGAATTATGTTCGAGCAACTCGACGCGTCCCATAGGCCGATCACCCATTAACTCCAGGTGATCTCCTTGAACCGGCAGCGATTCCCCGGGTGCGGCAAGCTGGATTGTCGGTAGCCTATGGCTGAGTCGCCAGAGCCCTTCGTCCCCCTGAGCCAATGTCACAGGTTGCGGGCAGCCTGGCATGGAAATCTCGTAGTCAAGCCCAAGCCTCCTTAGAGATACCCCCTTGGGTACGGGCGAGATTGATCTTGCATTATCCACAAGAATGAGGTCGTCCAGATAGAATTCCACAGAACCAGCGCTGTCGGAGAAGAACAGCCCTACGTTCTGGATCTTGTCGACGTCAAAATCCGGCAAGGCGCTCAATCTTCTGATGTCGATCTCGATCGTGTTCCATCCGGCGAGCACGAGCTTGCGGGGCGATGTCCAAGAAGACCCCTCTGAGGACAAGGTTACTCGCAGATCGTCTCTAACTGCTTCACTGTATATGGAAACAGACAGGAGGGTGAATCGGCTGAAGTCCCTGCCCCCCGCCATGGTGATAGACAGGCGGTAGCCCTTGGGAAGCGAGACACCCATAGCCCCTGCCCCTGTGCGAGTTATGTTCACGGCGAATCTGAGCGAACCTTCCCCGGTTGATGGCTCGATCGAAAGCATCTTCGCTTGTTCGATTCCGCGATGATGGCCGGGTACGTCCTCAAAATCCAACAAGCTGAGCAGGTCTCCGGTAGCGGCTTCGGGATAGGCCATCCGCTGCCGCATCGCCAGCGAATCGGACTGGCCAGAACCGCTCATTCGGTCAGGAAAAGGTTCCTGCCCACAGCCTCCCAATGCCAGACAGGCCAAGGCGCAGATGATGGTTTGTCTCGTGCGCATCGGCTCGCTGGAACTGGACCGGGACCTGCGCATGCGCGGCGCCTTCTCGTCACTCGGTCTCTACCGGGCTTACCACCTTGGTTACGACCGCTTCCTTGAATCCCATTAACAGCGGGCTGGCCACTGCGACCGACGAGTAGGTGCCGAACAGCACTCCCACCAGAAGGGCATAGTTGAAGGAGTGCAGGCCAGTGCCGCCCATTACATACATCACCATTATCACGATGAATGTTGTACCGGTCGTCAGAAGCGTTCTGCTAAGCGTCTGGTTGATCGAGGCATTGATGACTTGCCCGCTGACAGTCTTAAGCTTTCCGCGGTTTTCTCGAATGCGGTCAAAGATCACGATCGTGTCATTGACGGAGTAGCCGATCACGGTCAGGAAGGCCGCCACCATCGGCAGGTCGATTTTAAACGATTGGATGCCAAGAATCCTGCCGAAAGCGGTCTGACTGATCCAAGACGACGCGGCGACCAAGCCCACCACTATGACAACATCGTGAACGAGACAGACCACTGCCGCCAAGCCCCACTGGACCGAACCGAACCTGAACCAGAGGTAGATGACAATGCATATCCAACTGAGCACCACAGCCATGATTGCCCGCTGGGCCATCTCTCCGGCAATCGCCGCATCAAAGTTGCTGACCGGCATTGCAGTGCCCCTGGCCAAAGCATCGGACAACAACGTGGCCTCGCCATCGGCAAACTCATCCCAGGCTGCGGGCCTGTCAAGCGCGCCGATCTCTGAAGGAATCCCGACCACGGCGAACGAAGAGAATGCATTCTCACCGGAACGAGTCAGGCCGATGACCTTCGTCTTGCTGAATATCTGGCTGGCGTAGTCAGGCTGGCCTCGCATATCCCTTATGCGTTCGGTCAATTCCCCTGCGCTCATCGGCGGAGTGACGTCTTTGACCGCAAGGAGAACACCATCTGCCGCGCCAGCCAGTTCGTCACGGTAGGCAGCTTGGACCTGCCTGGCAACTGAGGACGTCACGCGCAGCTTCCCACTGGGAGGAATGGCCAAGCCCAGTTCCGGGACGAGTTGCCCCTTGACTTGCTGGAAGTCCCGTTCCGAACTTATCTTAAGGGCTTGACCGAAGGCATCGCGGGCCGTTCTGCGAATCTTGGCGACGTCGGTCTCTGTTGTCGATATCTGGTACATCGACGCGGGAAGGCTGATGGCAAGCTCTTGGGCATCCAGTTCTCCGTTGCCGTCAACATCCAGCTTTGCGAAGCATTCCGGGTTCCGCCCCGCCGCCTTCCACTCCTGGCTGGAGACCTTCCCATCCAAAGAGTCAGCATCGTCGTATCTGCCGATGAAATCGCGCACCCCGGTTGGATCCAGTCTGGTCTCAACCGTCGCGGTGGCCTGCAGTTTGTCGAATCCAAGCCTGCCGGCCTGCTCCTTGAAACGGTCTCTGACCTCCGCGTCATCGGGAAGAATGAACTCCCCCGCGGAGGAACCTTTGAGCAGCGCGTCGTCGTTGAAGGTGATTATCGCCTGGGTGCCGCTGCTGAACTCGATGCCCCAGATATCGCTGCCCTGGCGGACCAGCGAAGCGATACCCAGCGCTACGAACAAAACGGACAGCCCCCAGAACAAGTGCCTCTTCGACATCCAGTTGATCTTGGGCACACCAATCAATCTCAGCATCGGTAAAGGCTTTTTCAGCAGCTTCGTATCCAAAAGGACCTGGAAGAGCCAGCGTGTGACCACCAAGGCAGTGAACATGCTGTAGGCGACCCCCAGGCCCAGAGTTATTGCGAACCCGCGCACTTCCTTGGTGCCCACCCAGCCCAGTATGAGGCAAGTCAGCAACGTCGTGATATTCGCGTCGAAGATCGCTGTGAAGGCTCGCTCGTAGGCGTTCTTCAAGGCCATGCGTATGGTCTGTCCCTTGGCCTGTTCCTCTCGGAGACGCTCGAAGATCAGGACATTTGCGTCAACGGCTATGCCGATGGTGAGAATCACGCCCGCGATACCGGGAAGCGTAAATACAGCCCCGAACCAGCTCATCGTTCCAAGTATGAGCGTGACGTTCAGTAGCAAAGCGAAGTCCGCGATAGCGCCCGAAAGCAGGTAGTAAACAAGCATGAAGCCTGCGACGATCATCAGACCCCATCGTGCGGCCTTGTATCCAAGATCGCGGTTAACCGCACCTATTGACGGGCCGAAATTGTTCGTGGAGACCGGGTCCGGGTTCAGCCTTGCCGGCAACGAGCCGGCGTTGAGGGTCTGGATCAGGTCCTCTATCTCCTCGACAGGCACGCCAGTAATGACCCCGCTGGTGGAGATTATCGCCTTCTCCCTGATGACTGGAGCGCAGTACACCTCATCATCGAGGAGTATGGCGAGCGGATGCGTCTGGTGCTCTGTTGTCAGCCTGGCCATCCTTCTGGCGCCGGCTTCGTTTAGGTCAAAACGTATAGCAGGCCTGCCATTCTCGTCCACCGTCTCCCTGGCGGAGGTCAATTGCCACACGCCTCTCCGCTCCTGGAGCATCTGGTTGCCGGGTTGGTTGTAGAGGAGGATGTATCTCTTCCCTCGCCCGGACTGCGATTCATGGATGGGGAACCATTGAAGCGGCGCATTGCGATTCCGGAGGGCTTCGGGACCCTCGTTCTTGAGGCTCTCCACATACTGCTGGTACTCCGCTTCGCTAAGCTCTATCGGCGAACCGGCGTCGCCGCCGGCCGGCATGACCGGTGCGATGCGGAACTCCAGAACGCCCGCCTTTGAGATAAGGCGAATCAAGTCGGCAGGGTCTTCAAGGCGCTCCCGCACCTTGCTCCATTGTTCAAACAGGCTGATGGCCTCTTCGATCTCTTTCCGCCTGGCGGGATGGCGTTCGACAAGGTTATCGATGTTAGTTTCATACTGGGCGGTTTCGCTGCCCAACTCCTCTATCACGAGGTTGTTACCGAATTCCCTTCGTCGGCCTCGAGCGGATGGACCGGTCTGCCCGGTCTCCGCCTGAACGACTCTCTGCATGTAACGACTCTCAAGGGCGACATGCAGCTCATCTCTGCTGACGTTGCCGTCCTGTAGAGCGTCCCTTGCAGATTCGAATTCCACCTGAGCATCGTCCAGCGCGTCCTGAGCGGTTGTCAGGGCCTCTTCCAAAACCGCCGACTCCTTGGAATCCTCGCTGCTCGCAACAGCTTTGTTCCGCTCGGCATCGGCGGCTTCCTTCGCCGAACGGGCTGAAGACAGCTTTTGGTAGGCCGTCAGGAGTTTCCCGAATCGCTCTCTCTGGGCCTGATCGTCCTTCGTCAGTTGGTCGATCCGGGCTTGCTGCTGATCGGGGGACAATTGCAGAACCTGACGGATGTCGTCCGGCTTGATGTTTCCTTC
>Ga0272444_10005101_pt1 | contig 11405 bp, 11 predicted proteins | sample SSMForm13_FD_201033 | JGI IMG/M metagenome (GOLD analysis project Ga0272444, IMG submission 201033) | Marine sediment archaeal communities from Little Sippewissett salt marsh, Falmouth, MA, United States - SSM-Form-13 | ecosystem: Environmental > Aquatic > Marine > Wetlands > Sediment ... | reverse complement strand
CCCGCCAGGCCCTGGCCAATGCCCAGCGCGATCAGCAGAGCGAGCAGCAGCAGTACAGCGAACTGGTGGGCAAGTACGACGACCTGCGGGTCAAGTACGACAAGCTGGTACGCCCGGCCCGCTCGCCCGAGGGGCACTACCTGGTCGAGGTCCGTTACGCCAAGCGTGACGGGGCGCCGGTGATCAGGTTCCGCGAAGGCAGCAGCGGCGACTACATCGAACTGCAGCAGTCTGCGCTGGACGAGCGCCTGGGCAAGCTGAAGAAGGCCCACAAGGAAGGCCTGTACGTGAAGCTGATCATCCCCGAGGACAGCGGCCTGTCCTACACCGAGGCCTGGGTCTTCACCCGCGACACCCTGGGGCAGTACGACTACTACTACGAGGGCCAGCAGGAAGAGCTGCGGCCGGATCGCTGAGCGTGGCGCGGCTGGGCTTTCCCGAGCACGAGGCACGCCTGCCCTGCTACGGCGTGGAAAATAACAGCGAACGCCGCAAGCTCATCAAGCAGGGCCGCCAGCACCGCTTCGCCCAGGTGCAGCAGCAGCAGGACTGGGCCAAGCCGGCGACGCGCCTGGCCCAGCAGGCCCAGCAGCAGTGAACGGCCCCATCCCCATCAACCTGATCACCGGCTTTCTCGGCGTCGGCAAGACCACCGCCGTGCGCCAGCTGCTGGCGCAACGGCCGGCCGACCAGCGCTGGGCGGTGCTGGTCAACGAGTTCGGCGAAATCGGCGTGGACGGCGCGCTGCTCGACGACAGCGGCGTGGCCATCGCCGAGGTGCCCGGCGGCTGCGTCTGCTGCGTGTCCAGCCAGGCCTTCACCGTGGGGCTGAACCGGCTGGTCCGCGAACAGCACCCCGACCGCATCCTGATCGAGCCCACCGGCCTGGGTCACCCGGCGCAGATCATCGCCACCCTCACCGGCCCGTTCTACCAGGGCGTGCTCGACGTGCGCGCCACCGTCACCCTGCTCGATGCCCGTCAGCTGGCCTCACCCCGGCACCGCGAACACCCCACCTGGCAGGACCAGATCCACCTGGCCGACGTGCTGGTGGCCAGCAAGGCCGACCTGTACGACGAGGCCACCCGCGATGCCTTCGCCGCCTTCGCCGCCGAGCAGGACCCGCCCAAGGCCAGGGCTGCGCTGATCGAACACGGCCGGCTCGACCCCGCCTGGCTGGACCTGCCGCGGCACGAGCGCCACGCCTCCTTTCCCGAGGCCCACGCCTTCCTCAAGGCCCATGGTCATGACCACGACCATGATCACGACCACGACCACGACGAGGTAGCGGCAGGCGGTGACTGGCTGATGCTGGAAGGCCGCGGCGACGACCACGTCAGCGTGGGCTGGCGCATCGCCGCAGCCAGGGTGTTCGATGCGGCGCGGCTGCAGTCACTGATCGACGGCATCCGCGCCGACCGCATCAAGGGCGTGCTGCATACCGACAACGGCTGGCTGGCCATCAACCGCGACGCCGACGGCGGCGACTGGCTGCCCGCAGAGGCCCGGGCGGACAGCCGGCTGGAATTGATCCATCACCAGCCGCTGGCTGCCGCGGCGCTGGACCTGCAGCTCAGGGCCAGCGTCGAGCGCTGAGCACGCGCCGGATCTAGCGTCACACCCTGCCCGGGCAGCTCAAGCCTCGTCCACCGACGCACCAGAGCCGGCGCGCGCCTGGCGCCGCTTGAACTTGATCACCACCTCCTGACCGCCGCGCGTCTGGGTGAACAGCCCCAGCTGATCCAGGTCCTGGCTGTCGGGTGGCGTGATCGCGGTGTCCCGGTACGCCGTCCGCTGCGGGTCCTGCTCGATCTGGCGCATCTTGCGGCGCAGCCGCCAGTACGCAACGGTGACCACGCTGCTGGCCTTCAGGGTGTGCCACAGGTACTTGGCGTAGAACACCACGGGGTTTTCCAGCGGCAGGCCGGGGCGCCGGCTGCGGCGGCTCTTTCGCCTGACCATGCCCATGTCGTAGGAGCGCATGCCCTGTTCGCGGGTCACCACCCCGAATCCGATCAAGCCATTGACGGTCATCAAACGTCTGTTGCTGCCCAGGGCGTACATCCGTTTCAGCACGGTGGTCATGTGCTCGTAGGTGTAATAGGTATCCCAGGCCTCTTGATAGACCGCATCCAACTCCGCATCCGACATCCTCGGATGATGGGTCACACGGTGTGCAAGGTCATAGTTGTTCAGGTCGGGATCCATCCAGACGCCGGCATCATGCAGCTTCTTGTGGTCCTCCGAGCCCGGCAGCGGGGTGAGGATGGATATGTTGAGCAGATCGATCGGCAGTTCCCGCTTGATCACCTCCACGTCATGCAGGATCGACTCCCGGGTGTCGTTGGGGAAGCCGATGATGTAGGCACCCCAGATGACCACCGGGTGCCGCTTCCAGGCCAGGAACATCTCGCGATATTCGGTGATCCGATTCTGCTTCTTGTTCATCGCCGCGAGATTGTCGGGATTGATGTTTTCAAGCCCAACAAACACCTGGCCAACACCGGCGGCGACGCACTTGTCGATGAAACCGGGGATGCGGTGGCAGAGGGTATCCACCTGGATCACGTAGTGCATCTTGATGCCCTCTGCCTTCAGGGCAATCAATTTGTCGAGGAAGGGCTCCCAGTTCTTGTTGCGGGCGAAGTTGTCGTCGGTGATGAACATGGACTTGGTGCCGTTCTCGCTATTGAGACGCACCGCCTTCTCCAGGCCTTCGACGGACCTGAAGCGGCTCTTCTTGCCCTGCACGTTGATGATGCAGCAGAAGGAACAGCTGAAGGGACAACCCCGACCCAGATCAATACTCGATATGCTCGTCAGGCAACGCTGCACATGCTCGGGGGTCATGTACGGCAAGGGCTGATCGGTGAGGTCCGGCAGGTCGTTGCTGTAGTCGTAAAGCCGCTTCAGGCCGCGGGTGCCGGCATCGCGCACCACCTGGTCGAAACGTCGCTCCTCTGCCTCACCGGCAAACAGCGAGATGCCGCGATCCATGGCATCGACAAGCTCGGGCGTGGGCTCGGGGAACATCGCGAAACAGCCGGACACGTGGTAGCCGCCCATGCACACCGGCATGCCGCGGTCGAGAAAGGGCTGCGCCAGATCGACCGCCCGGGGAAACTGGTTGGACTGCACGCCGATCAGGGCCAGCAGCCCCCGCTCGCCGTGCTGCTCCCACTCGCGCAGGTAGTGTTCGGCATCCAGCGGCTGGTTGTTCTCGTCCAGGGCCTCCACCACGATGTCGACATCCTCGCCCAGGATCCGCCGCTCGGCGCAGTCCAGCGCGATGCCGTGCATGCACGCCAGGGTGTTGGATGGCATGGCGCTGCGCTGCCAATGCACCGGGTAACCGTCGTCGTCGTAACGGGTGGGCTTGACCAGCAGGATATGGAAACGTCTGCGCTTATTCATCCGGACTTGTTGTTGCGGGCGGCGGGCATGGCTCATCAGACACGGCGTGCTCTGCGGGGTCAATGCCGACGCACGGCGGCAGGCCGGGATGGCATGCAAGCCACAACCTCAATCACCCCGCGGCTTGGGCTTGGCCGCCACCTGGTCGCGCAGATACACCGGCAGCGCCAGCGACGCCGTCACGCCCTGCCCCGCCGCCAGCCCGGCCGCACCCAGCACCGCCACGTCATGGGCATGCACGGTCAGCTCAGGCAGGGCGCCGGCCAGGGCATCGCCGGCCCGGGCCGCCAGGGCGGGGTGATAACTGCCCCAGCCACCGCCCACGCCCAGCCAGTTGTCGCCGGCGGGCACCACGACCTGCTCGGGAGCCACCACCTGCTCGTCGCCCAGCGGCCGCATCCGGCCGGACTGCTCCGCCGCAGCGGCCAGCCAGTACACCTCGTTCATGCGCGCGTCGAAGGCGGCCAGCACGTGGCGGGCGTCATGCTCGCGCAGCGCCCGCTGGGCCAGCGCCCGCAGGCTGGACACCGGCACCACCGGCAGGTCGACGCCCACCGCCACGCCCTGGATCACCCCGGCGGCGATGCGCACCCCGGTGAAGGAGCCCGGACCGCGGGCGAAGGCCAGGCCGTCGAGCTGCGCCAGCGCCACGCCGGCCTCGTCCAGCAGTTCCTGCATCATCGGCAGGATCAGTGCCGAATGCTGACGCGGGGCGAGCTGGTAGCGGGCCGTGACGGACCCGTCGATGATCAGCGCGGCCGAGCAGGCCGCCTCGGTAGTGTCGATGGCGAGCAGTTTCATGGTCGGCATTTTACCTGTCAGCGGGCGCCACGTATGCTCGGCTGTCGCCCGCCCCCAGCCACGCAACCCTGCCACGTCATCCTATGGACTGGTCCCTGTTCCTCGCCGCCCTGCTATCCGCCACCCTGCTGCCCGGCGGTTCCGAGGCCCTGCTGCTGTACCGCCTGCACGAAGGCGCCGACCCGCTGCTGATGGTCGTCATCGCCACCGCCGGCAACCTGGTCGGCAGCCTGATCACCTATGCCATGGGCCGCGCCGGCAATGCCGCGCTGCACAAGCGCTGGCTGCGCATCGACGAGGCGCAGGTGGCGCGTGCCGAGGCCTGGTTCGCCCGCTGGGGCAAACCCAGCCTGCTGCTGGCCTGGCTGCCGGTGGTGGGCGATCCGCTGTGCCTGGTGGCGGGGCTGCTGCGCGCCCCGCTGGCCTGGTTCGTGGTGCTGGTGGCTATCGGCAAGCTGGGGCGCTACGCCTTCCTGGCCTGGCTGGCGGTTTAAACAACTGCATCCGGGCGGCTGCGTCAGGCGGCGCACCTGGCCTTCCTGCCGCGCAGCCGCCACAGGTACAGCACCGCCAACCCCGCCAGGTTTGAATACCAGACCCAGGGGTTCATCCAGTGGATGCCGTCGAAGATCCAGTCCGACAGCGGCCAGAAGATCTTGGTCGGAAAGAACTCGGCCGCATGGAAGGGCACATCCAGCAGGATATGAAACGGCCAGGACAGCATGGCGAAGGCGATGTCCCGGCGCCACAGCGCCGCCAGCGCGACGGCAGCACCCGCGACCAGCAGGCTGTGGGTGACGTCGTAGCTGACGAACAGCCAGCCCGGCAGCAATGCCAGGTCGGGTGGCCCGTTGCCGATGCCGTTTTCGAACACATGGCCCGGCAGCCACAGACCGAATGACACCAGGTCGGGAAAGGCGCCGAACAACAGCGCCAGCTTGATATGGCCGCGAAAGCCGAACAGGCCGCCGCCCCACAGGGTATGGCTCAGGGTGTCCATGGCGGCTGCCCGCTCAGCCCTGACAGGCCCGCGTCACTGCGGACATGCCGGCGGCCGGCAGTTGATCACTGGTCGTGGTCGGTGGTGCTGTAGGTATAGGAGCTGACCACGTTGCGGTTGTCGAAGCGAATCACCAGGTCCTGGGCATGCTTGTGACCGCCGGCGCTGTAGTAATAGCGGCCATAGGTCCAGGTGGGCTTGCCGTCTTCCACCCCGACCCGCCAGGGTGAGCCGAACATGGCCTTGATGTCCTGCTGGGTGGTCTTGCCGATCTGGATCTCGCTGACGCGGGCGGTGGGGAAGTCCTGGCCGACGGTGGCGCAGCCGGTGGTGAACAGGGTCAGGCTGGCCAGCAGGGCGAGCAGGATGATGTGCAGGGTCAGCGGGCGACGTGGGGCCAGGGTGTTCATTGGTTGGTGTCCTTCTGGTGGCGTGCAGCCTGATGGGCTGGGGTGGTGCTCATTCAACCATGATTGTGGATGTTGGCGGCAAGTGCCCTTTTGGGGATTTGGGATGGGCGTTGTGTCGCTGGCGCGACGGGCTTGGATTTAGTGCGCGGGGTGCCGCGCGCCCACGTCACTTTCTTTTGTTTGCCCAAAAGAAAGTAACCAAAGAAAAGGGCACCCGGCGACTTGCCCTTCACTGCGTTCAGGGTGCCCTGCGCTTCTCGCCGTGAGCGGCGCTCGGGAACTCGCTCGCTGCGCTCACTCAGACACCCCTCGCTTGACCCGCTCACGGCTGCGATGCTCGGCGGCGTCAACGGGACCGGGGTGCAGCCGGCAGGTCTGGCGGCTTTTCTTTAACTAAATCGCAGCCTGATCCGGTTTTATACGATGTCGTCCATGACATCGTAGGGCGCAATAAGCGAAGCGCATTGCGCCGAATGAATCCCGCCGCAAAGCGGCCCAATGCCTTGAGTCGGGATTTGTTTTCATTCATCCGGCGCAATGCGGCTATGCCTTATTGCGGGCTACGCGGGCTATTTTTCGGCGAAGCAGTAGAACAAGCCAGCTCCGCCCGTCTTGGCAAGTGCTTCCTGGCTACATCCTTTGGAGACATGCGCAAAATTCCAGGACTTGGCCCAGTCGTGATCGAGCGGCCCGACCCGGTCATGATGGCCCACTACTGCAGCGCCCTCGCCGCTCTTGGTCCAGCTGCCGCAGGTCATGTCGGCAAAGAACTGCGGACCGAAGGCGGTGCCATCCACGCGCGAGCCGGTGAGGATGTCGTGCGTATTGGGTTTCTCCGTACGTCCGTTGATCATGTTGCCGCGCTCATCGAGCGCAGTGTCCTTGTTCAGATTGTTGTTCGATGAATGCAGGTCATCGACGCTCTTGGCGATCATGACGCCCTTCGCGTTAAACCAGGGACCTGCGCCGATGCGGTCGCGCGCGTTAACGACGTCCTGGTCCTTGAAGTCGTTGCCCTGGGTGCTGAGGTAGGCGCGCCAGGTCCGATTGCCGGCACCGACCGATTCCGCCAGTTTCTGGCAGTGTGCGTCTGCCCCGGCCAGGCCGCCGAGATCCGCACCGTTGCCGGGACCGGCACTGGTCACAAAGAACGACATATTGCCGGCTTCGCCGGCCCCGGCTGAGGCAGCCGGCAGCAACGACCCCGCAGCAATCGACAGCACGAAAAACACTGGAATCTGCATACTGAACTCCTGAATTATCACCTGGTTAAGCAAGTATCCCCCGGCAAAGCCGAGGCTTTAGTATAGGCAATTACGAGATGGATTCTTAGCACATAACACCTGTATTCAGGGGCGTCCCACCGGGCAGCGGTGGGGCGTCCCAGCCTGCAACGCAGGCGACTGGAATTTCTTGTTAGGTGTTTTCATCCAACTCGGGAAAAGGAACATCCGGGAATACCTCTTGAAAGATCAATTTTGATATTTCGTAGTTTTTGCTAATTGGCCAGTCCCATTTGTCAGTAGCTTTGTTTAGCCCAGCGAAACATTCCTCTACAAACTCTCCCCACTCTTTCGGTAAGCCGGATATCTCGTATCCTGGCCTGCCATCTGTCAAGACTTTGGGTTTGGAATCGATGTTACATGTACATGCTGCTAGCCATGTCAGTGTGGAGGGGATGGCGCCACCACTAGCGCACAAGTACCAACTATCGACTTTTTTTCGTGCTTTCTTTGCCCATTTTCGGATTGCCTTTATTTGATATACCTCTCTATGGTCGCCCTCATATCCGTATGTACTTATATGGAGACTCCCTTGTACTGCAAGAGTCAATTTTTCGTTCCTAGTTATTCGCTTTAGAAACGACTTCAGGTTATCCAGATTTCTACTCTCGATATCTTTTCGTGGGACGCAATATTGGATATAAGATCCAGATTCAACCAGATGAAGAAGTTCGTTGTCTTGTTCAAATTCGCTCAAATGATTCTCCGGCGTGCCGAATATTTCTTCCAGCGCTGGTATGGATGATCTGCAGAGTTTTTGTGATTTCGGAATCGGGAAACGCCAATTGTTTACCTTGTAATCGATATGATCTTTTTTTAACTCGGACCAATAGCACTCTTTTGAATCTGGATCACATATGACAAGCAAAATAGGGGTTGGTAAATTGAGGAAGTAGTTTAAGTGCGCATTGGTATCTGAGTACCAATGCATTGATCCGCCCTTACTAAGGTAGCTTTTTCCAGTTTTTATCTGGATGGCTAAGCACTGCCCAGTTACACAGCCATCTTCGTTCACGAAGTCGACATAGGCATCGACTCCAAAATCATGTTCTTGGTGCGTACGTCGAAAAACCCAGCCGAATTCATCATTTATTATGGTTGATACGACATTGACTCCAATTTCCGCGGTTACATCGGTGTTTCGCCGTTTTGGGAATGTGTTATTGCTCATCACGAGTTTCTTGGGTTCACCTAATACTCAGCATATGGGGCGGGCCGCCGCGCAGCGGTGGCAAGTCCCTGCCACCCGAAGGGTGGCGACATGATGCACTTGTTAGATTTCTTTCTTTCCTGCTGCACGTGCTTTTTGCCTCCTACGTACCAAAGCATCGCGATACTTCTCATAACTTCTTGTCTTCAAATTAATTTTAACTTGCAGCAATTTATTAAAATGAGAATCAAAATCCCTTTCGAATGTGGCCGGACTAACCACCAAGTCATGAACGGTATCTGCTAAATACCCGACCAATGCGTATTTAAATTGAAGAGATTGAAGATTCTCTTTGTTAATGAGCTTATGCTTATCTGGCTCTACCGCATCCCCGTTCGAGTTAAACGGATATATCCATTGTCCATGCGCAAGCTTGTTCCGGATTTCTATGATGATTCGAAGTTCATTGGAAAGCACCGCATGCAGCGCCTCACGTCGAGCAGCGTGAGTGACGCCGATATTTTTAGCGATCAATGGTGCCTTCCAGACTTGATGGTGTTTGCGAAACCCTAAATCGACCGTTCTCTCCCACTGTTCGAGTTGGGTTTTCGCCTGGCCTATCACTTCCCTCTCTTTTTCTGAGAAGCCATTTGTTTCATGGAGTAGCTTCTGGAGACGGCATTCCGCCCATGCTCCAACAAGAAAGGAGTAAAGCCGAAGCATTGACCGAAGGCTGTTACGAGGATCGCCGCTAGCTATTTCAGCTCGTGCAATTCTAGCGGCATGCCCTATGGCCAATTCAAGTTCGCGTAGATTAGCGACGTGATGCCGGTAGATCTTGGACGGAGCGTATGGCGTGTTGGTGGCCACCGTTAAAGTACACTCTCAGAATGCACTTTAACGGTGGGGAATCGAACCCCACAAATACTCCTCCGCAAGGAGGTGTGTTTGCCATTACACCATCGTTCAATTTCGAACATACCTCAGGCCTTCAGAAAAATCTAACATTGAGTTAGACAGAGTCTGCGTTCCTCGAGATAGACAGATTCTTCGTATCCCGGAAAACCTTTCTCCGCCGCAGTAGACGTCAAGTGAATGTTTTTACGCGTCATTCTAAGCCCACAAATAGCCCGCCGGGCGATATCCAGAGGATAGACAGACGCTGCGTTCACCCGAACCTAGCAGAACCCTATTCCGCCAGCCAGCCGGATCGAAACCCGTGGATAAACCACCCTTGTTCGGGATTGCACCAATGCCCCGTCGACGCAGCCGAGCATCGCAGGGCTGAGCGGAGGCAAGCGAGGGGTGTCTGAGTGAGCGCAGCGAGCGAGTTCCCGAGCGCCGCTCAGGCCGAGAAGCACAGGGCACCCGGAGCGCAGCGAAGGGCAAGTCGTCGGGTGTGTACGGGTCAAGGACATCGGTAACACCTGAGTTCAGGGACATGGGTTACACCTTGAGGTTGATATAGTCTCCTCCCTTGCCTCCCGCCAGCCTTTCATCGAAGCGACCCATACGGTGTGGTCCGAAATACGCATCCCAGATGCCATCCGTTACCTGCTCCAATCCGACCCATTCATCAACCAGCAGATAGCCGGCATAGCCTCGTAAGTTCCGCCAGTAGATCACGCCATTTCGGCCAACCTTGCGCACCTCAAAGTGACTGGGATAGTTGAGTTCCGGCAAACGTGACGGAAACGGGCGCATCGAAGCCTCGTAGCAACTGGCCGGACACTGTTGCCCCAGTCCTTCATGTGGTCGCTCGTGGTTGTAGGTCCAGACGAAATCATCAAACTGCTGTTGCTGCTGCCGTAGATTTTCGGAGACCGGATGGGTCACGGCACGCTTCAGGGTCCGGTGCATACGCTCATGGCGCCCATTCTGCTGCGGCTTACCTGGCTCGATCCGCTCAGGCAGGACGCCCAGACGTATCCACCAGATCGACAGTCGGGACAGGCCGCCCGGGGCGATGCTGGCAAACGGCACACCGTTGTCGGTACGGATGCGCGCCGGCATGCCGAACTCCCGAAACAGGCGTTCGAATACCTCCCGACTCTCCTGGCTACGTGTCCCCTCCAGTCCATCACAGGCCAGCAGGAAGCGGCTGGTGTGATCCATTACCGTGACATTTGGGGTCAGAGTAAGAATTCGCCCGGCATCCAATTTACCCCCTTATCTCTCCAGGCGCACCCTAGGTCCCGTCGACGCAGCCGAGCATCGCAGGGCTGAGCGGAGGCAAGCGAGGGATGTCTGAGTGAGCGTAGCGAGCGAGTTCCCGAGCGCCGCTCAGGCCGAGAAGCGCAGGGGACCCGGAGCGCAGCGGAGGGCAAGTCGTCGGGTGCCTTTTCTTTTGGTTACTTTTCTTTGGGCAAGCAAAGAAAAGTAACCCTGGCGCGCTCAGGCGAGCGCTTTCAAAACCAGCCGTCGCGTTAGCGACACAACGCCCCTTCAAGAATCGGGGCGCGCTCGGGACTGGGAACAGCCTCGGGGTCCCTCACCCCCGGCCCCTCTCCCGGGGGGAGAGGGGAGCGATCGGAAGTGGGGCTTGAATCAGGCCGTGGCCGCCTCGGCCTCCGAGGCGAAAAACGCCACCACATCCCCCACCTCCCGCGTCCGCCCAAACGGCGGCATCGCATCGAGGAATATCTTGCCGTAGGGCTTGTCGCGCCGCAGCAGGCGCGGATCGCACACTATCAGCACACCGCGATCGCTGACATCGCGGATCAACCGCCCTGCCCCCTGCTTGAGGGAGATGGCCGCCTGGGGCACCTGGTAGTGCATGAAGGGATTGAGGCCGCGCTTGCGCATGGCGTCCAGCCTGGCCTGCAGCACCGGGTCGCCGGGCGAGGCGAAGGGCAGCTTGTCGATCACCACCAGCGAGAGCGCCTCGCCGCGCACGTCGACGCCTTCCCAGAAACTGGAGGTGCCCAGCAGCACGCCGCGCTTGGCCTTGACGAAGCGCTCCAGCAACTCGGCCTTGGGCGCGTCGCCCTGCACCAGCAGCTCGAAGGTGCTGTTGGACTCCAGCCAGTCGGCGGCCTCGTTGAGCGCCCGGTAGCTGGTGAACAGCAGGAAGGCGCGGCCGCCGCTGGCCTCCAGGATCGGCAGCAGCAGCTGCATCATCGCCAGGGTGTAGCCCTTGTTGCTGGGCTCGGGCAGGCCGCGGGGGATGAACCACAGCGCCTGGTTCGGGTAATCGAAGGGACTGTCCCAACGCTCGGTACGGGCCTCGTTGACGCCCAGCTGCATCTGGAAGTGCTTGAAGCTGTCGCCCACCGCCAGGGTGGCGGAGGTGAACACCCAGGCGGCGGTGCGGCGGTTCATCTGGGCGCGGAACACGCTGGAGATCT